>Ga0214917_10000212_pt1 | contig 74817 bp, 77 predicted proteins | sample LL_1208_BB_MetaG_FD_177983 | JGI IMG/M metagenome (GOLD analysis project Ga0214917, IMG submission 177983) | Freshwater microbial communities from Lake Lanier, Atlanta, Georgia, United States - LL_1208_BB | ecosystem: Environmental > Aquatic > Freshwater > Lake | place: USA: Georgia | collected... | reverse complement strand
AATTAATCCTGGTTTACGTACTAGCGTTTTTAACCATTGTCTGCGTCGTTCTTTTACATGGAATCCATCAGTCATAGCAGTCTGAAGTAATCCCATTAAATTACTTCCTTTTCCATAGCGCACTGGCTCCACGTGCGTATTCTCATCAGGATAGAACGAGGAAGTGATTGCTGCACCGTGGCTAAAGTCGATATCTGTATTTGGCATGATGGCGCCGACCAACGATTCACTATTGGTTCGTGAGAGTTCGCCAAGTCTGGGTGAGATTTTTGGTAATTTTCCAGAAGCCTTCATTTTATGGAGCAACTTCTGAGTGTTGTATGTACCCGCAGCGATGATTACTTGATCTGCAGTAAAGATTTTTTTTCGACCGAACCACGAGTTACTACTAGAGGCGACTACTTTCCAGCCGCCAGCAATTTCTTCCAGTGATTGCGCTGTTGTGAGTGGGAAGACTTCGGCGCCAGCCCCTTCGGCAAGACCTAAATAGTTTTTTGGCAGAGTGTTTTTTGCATTATGGCGGCAGCCAGTCATGCAGCTGCCACATTGCAGGCAGCTAATTCGTTCTGGACCTACTCCACCGAAGTAAGGATCGCTCACCAACTCACCAGGCTTTGTACCAAAGTGCACGCCAAGTGGAGCCATAGTGAATGTGTCGCCCACGCCCATTTCGTCGGCAACTTCTTTCATCGCTTTATCTGAATTAGTGAAGTACGGATTTTTTTGCACTCCTAGCATTCGCTCAGCTTGGTCATACCATGGCGAAAGCTCTGACTTCCAATCGGTAATCTCACTCCATTGCGGATCCAAAAAATATCTATCGTTAGGTCGATACAAGGTATTTGCGTAAACGAGTGAGCCACCACCAACGCCTGCTCCGGCGAGTATTAACACATTAGGCAGCGCGTGGATTCGTTGTATGCCAGTCAGTCCTAATTTTGGAAAGAAGAGAAAGCGAGATAACCGCCACGATGTTTTCGGGAAATCTTTATCAGAGAAACGTCGACCAGCTTCAAGAACACCGACTCGATAACCTTTTTCACTGAGTCGAAGAGCGCTAACGCTGCCACCAAAACCTGATCCAATAATGAGGACATCAAAGTGTTTGGTCATACAGTTATATCGCTTGCATCCTCTTCACGTAGCCCCCAACCGGTGCCGTATTGCTCTAATTTATCTAAATATGGTTTTGCTGGGAACCACTCTGGGCCATTTACTCCCTCAGGCTTCCAGATTCCTTCATGAATTAACTCCATGGCAATTACCGGGTTAATTGCGGTCTGCCAAACCACAGCTTGGTCGCCGTAATGCTCCATCGACCAGGCGTTATCAACGACGTGATAGAGGTATACCGCTCGGGGCTTGCCATCTTTATCTAGACCTTTCACGAGCGCGCCGGCGCAGGTTTTCCCTTTCATGCGGGAACCCAGAGTTGCTGGATCAGGCAGCGAGGCAGAGAGCAAATCTCGAGGCGAGACAGGGATTCCTTGTACGTCAACGCTCTCCTTTCGATCCATGCCGAGCAAATGAATGGTTTTCAAAATAGTGATGAATTGATCACCTAATCCATATTTAAAGTTGACACGCTTAGCATCAATTTTTTGAGGAATAAGCACAACCTCTTCGTGCTCAACATTGACACATTGCACTGGGCCAATGCCCTCTGGAAAATCAAAAGTTTCGATTCCACTAAATGGCTCGGTAGTAAACCACCCACGACCATCTTCCCAAACAATTGGCGGATTTAAACACTCTTCAATGGTTGTCCAAATTGAAAAAGAAGGAGCAAATTCATAGCCTTCAACAACAATATTAGATCCATCGAGAATTGTTATTTGATTAATGCGAGAGAAAAGCTCCTCTGCGGCATATTTTGCAAAAACATCACTTAAGCCCGGTTCAATTCCCATTCCAACGAGCGCGTAGATACCACGCTCGGACCAGTTCCAATCTCGTGCAAACTGTTCATCGCCGAGTTTAACGCCGGTTTCACTGTAGGGATAGTGCGGATGTGGGCGTGATAACGACATCGCCATATCCATGTAATTAGTATTTTCAATTTCGCAGGCGAGAAAAATTGGCATGACAAAACGTGGATCAACGGCATTGATGACGATATCTGGTCGAGTCTTTCGGATTAACTCGCGGATATCTTCGAGTTCTGCGGCATTGACTTGGGCAGCAGAGAATCGGGCATCTTTAACGCGAGTAACCGCCTCTTCGGCACGGGCGAGGGTGCGATCAGCGATTACCGCGCTAGTGATAAAAGAACGTCTAGATGCAATGTTGGCTATTGCGCGCCCAACACCGCCGGCGCCAATAACAAGGGCTCTCATAAAAAATAACTCCTGAACTTTGCCCCTAGGCTAATACATATGGTGAAAGTTCGCAAAACTAATGGAGACTCATAGATACTAATAGATACTAGTGGATAATTGCGATTCATGAGTAACTAGTCCTCGTAGCTCAGTTGGATAGAGCGATCGCCTCCTAAGCGGTAGGTCACCAGTTCGATTCTGGTCGGGGACACACGTTAAGAGAAAATTACGGTGCGATTTCCAAGTAAGAAAATTCGATCTTCTGCATATAACCGAACTGCTTTTGCAAGAACTCGACGCTCAATATCGCGACCAATCGAGACAAGTTCTTCTGGAATCGCAGCATGAGTTACGTGTGCAATATCTTGTTCAATGATTGGTCCCTCATCAAGATCTTCAGTAACAAAGTGCGCCGTTGCACCAATAATCTTTACACCTCGCTCATAGGCTTGATGATATGGACGCGCGCCCTTGAAGCCCGGCAGGAACGAATGATGAATGTTGATGATATGGCCGGCAAATTCTTGGCAAAATTCTTTTGAGAGAATTTGCATATAGCGCGCAAGAACAACAACATCAATCTCAAGTTTTTGAATACGGGCCATGACCTCAGTCTCGTGCCTCTTTTTATCCTGAGAATTTACTGGCAGACATTCGAAAGCAATGTTATGCGATTCGACTAAGCCTCGAAGATCTTCGTGATTTGAGATTACTAGAGGAATTTCTAGCGGTAATTCACCCAGCTCGCGAAGGTAAAGAAGGTCTCGAAGGCAATGGCTCTCTTTTGTCACCATAACCAGCGCCCGAGGTCGCTTGCTCACCTCTCGAACTTTGAGCTCTGGATTGAAGCCAGCAAGTTCTCTCTGAAGAATCTGCTCGGCATCGTTCAATGAAATGTTGGTGGTAAAACGCGTGCGCATACAGAACATGCCGGTGAGGGGATCGGTGAATTGCTGGTTCTCGATGATATTTCCATCGCTCTTTAAGACCGCTTCAGTCATCGCGTGCACAATGCCTGCTCTATCTTTGCATGTGAAAGTCGCTAGCAAATCCATTGGAGCATTCTAGTTGATGGTTAGTGAGAGATGGAAAAGCGCTTGAGCGCCTTTGGAGCCCACCAATTTGCCCTTCCAAACATCCTCATCAATGCTGGTACTAGGAGCGCGCGAACGATTGTTGCGTCAAGAAGAATCGCGAATGCCACACCAAGTCCAAGAATTTTGATAGATGTTACGCCGCTAAGAACAAAAGAGGCAAAGACCACAGAGAGAATGAGCGCTGCAGCAGTCACAATACGTGCGGATTTCTGGAGACCATATGCCACCGCTTCGGTGTTATCCCCACGCCGTTCATATTCCTCTTTAACGCGTGAAAGTAAAAAGACTTCATAGTCCATGGAGAGGCCAAAAGTAGTGAGTAGCATCAAAATAATCATTCCGGTATCGACAGTACCCGTTATAGTGAAGTCACCTAAGAATTTTGCCAAATTGCCTTCAATGAAAATCCATGTGATGACGCCTAGGGTCGCGCTTAGGGAGAGTATGTTGAGGAGCACTGCTTTGATAGGAAGAAGAATCGAACCGGTAAATGCAAAGAGCAGAATAATCACGCTAAGGAAGACCCAACCAAGTGCCCATGGCAGTGCCCGCGCGATACCGTTTTGAGTGTCGGTGTAATCAGCGGCAACGCCCCCAATAAGCAAACCTTCTGGTGCTGGGATTTCTCGGATGTCGTTGATTAAACGCTGTGCATCTGTGGTGCGTGGACCCATTTTATGAATTGCCTGGAACCGGATGATGCCATTAGCAGAAGTGTTTCCGGAGACTTCTATTATTCCAGGTACGTTTTTAATTCTACTTTTGTAGTCAGCAATTTCTGCAGTCGAAAGATTTTTTTCACCATTTATAAAGAGAAATTCAACAGGAGTTGCTTCACGCCCGGGAAAGCGCTCGTCAATTAGCTTTGAGGTCACGGCAACGGGATGTGATTTAGGGAGAACAGTGACATCTGTTTGCCCAAATGCGATGTTGCGAATGGGTGCCGCCAGTATTCCTAAAAGAATTAATGTGAGAATGGTGATGGTCAACGGCTTGCGCATCACAAAACGCGCTAGATCAGCCCATCGGCCATCTTCTCTGGGAGTTACAGAAGACTTTTTTATGACCCATGAATCAATTCTCTTTCCGATTAGTGCCAGCGTCGCGGGCAGCGGAATGAGAGCGCCCAATACGGCGAGGCCAACTACGGCTATACCTGCATATCCGAATGACTTGAGGAAGTTCAACGGGAACAACAAAAGCGAGGCAAGGGTCACCAGAACTGTTAATCCGGAGAAAAAGACGGTTCTTCCTGCAGTTGCCACAGTTCTAACCACAGACTCTTGGATATTTTTCCCTTGATGAAGTTCTTCTCGAAATCTATTAACTATGAGGAGGGAATAGTCAATGCCAAGACCAAGTCCTAAACCAGTGATGAGATTCATCGCGTAGATGCTCACGTCGGTAATGAGCGTCAAGAGATAGATGATGAAGAAAGATCCCAAGATTGCGCTGATACCAACAACTAGCGGCATTCCCGATGCAATGAGTCCACCAAATACAAAGAGCAAGAGTAGAAAAGTTAGCGGTATTGCGATTGATTCGGATTTCTTGAGGTCATCGCTGATTTTTGTATTAATTGCATGGCCAACAGCGCCAGTTCCGGTGTAATAAATGGATAGCCCCTGGTAAGTGCTTCCAATTTTATCTTCCACACGTTTTGCTATTTCACTTAACCCATCAAAAGATTCTTCGTTACCGTAGACAAAGAGGTAGCCAGCTTTTCTATCCGCACTTAATAATTGTGGTGCACCAGTTGACCAATAAGAGAGAGTATTTTTGACTCCGGTGATAGAAGATATCTCATTTGAGATTTCTGTAACGGCATCGCGAACGCTCTGATCATCCACTGTGACGCCAGGGGAGTCGATGACAAGTAAAACCGCAGGATCTTCAACTTTAAAATCAGACTTCAAATATTCAAAGGCCCGCGAGGACTCACTCTTGGGGTCGTTATATCCACCACCATCAAGTTTTCCAAAAGCTTGAAAGCCGATTGCGCCAGCTGCAATCATCGTTAATAGTGAAATTAGTAGAACTAATTTGCTACGCCTTGCAACGAGTACGCCCAGCTTTTCAAACATGGCTATCCATTCCTCTTGAGTTCTTGACCGGTTTAATAATATGGACAATAATGTAAACGATGTTAACACCTAAGCGCAAAGGCGCGGACTACCACCATGGCGACCTCAAAAGCGCCGCAGTTATCGCTGCCCGCAATTTGGTCGCGCTCGGCGGCCCTCAAGCTCTCGGCATTAGGCCAGTAGCGCAAAAGCTTGGGGTGACGGCGCCTGCGCTCTACCGACACTTCTCTTCTTTGGAAGAATTACTCTCTGAGGTTTGCTGTAGCGCTTTAGAAGAGTTGGGCAATCTCATGTTGGCTCGACGGAGCAAGGTCCCGGTGAGAAAAGATAAGAAGAGGTATGAGATAGAGAAGTTTTATGCGATTGGCGATGCATATGTTGAATATGCCCAAAAATTTCCGCGCCTTTTTGAAACTGCATTTAATAACCCATCCGGGCATAAAGTGGGCGAGTACAACGACTTAGCTTGGAGAATTCTCAACGAGAGCATAGAGAATTTTGTAGCTCTTGGCCTTACACCACGAAGTAAACGAAGAACTGCGCCGTTAGTGGCGTGGAGCGCGGTGCATGGTCTTGCTACCCTTGTCTCCAATCAATCTGTATCTCCATCAGATTTACCATTTTTTCGCAAGGCAGTAATGGATGGCGTTCTGGATTCTTTAGTTGGAAAGAATTTATAAATATGAGAACAGAAAATTTAGGACCTGAAGAATCTGATAATCAGATAGATCAGGAAGAGAGTCAAAAAGGCTCCAGTCGTGATGACGAGATTCTTCGAGAGAAGCCACCGCATCATTAGTTGAGAAAGTGATTCTCTAATGGTTACATATGCTGTAATTAAAAAAGCAATTAATTTTCTAATGACATCACGGTCTTGAGTAGTAGTTAGTTTGAGAAAAGTATGTTCGAAGCGATGGGTAGCCATCAATCCAGGCTTCCATATTCAGTCTTCAGGCTTTACTGGCTACTCCTTGGCTGTGGAAGATGGCTTACTTCCCTCGGAGCTAGAGCTAGACCTAGAGCTAGAGCTGTCGCCTACGTTGTTACGTGAATCAGTGCGGTAGAAACCGGAACCCTTAAAGTGAACGCCAACCGGCGCAAATACTTTTCGAGCGGCAGCGCCACATTTCGGGCACGGCTGCTCTGAGCTATCTATGAAGGATCGGCTCGTTTCAAAATCCAATGAGCAGGAGTCGCAGAAATACTGGTAGGTCGGCATCGATTACCACTCCCTTCGCACCCTCTGAACACGGAAAATGTGCCTCCCAATGTGGGCCCCACTAGTTTAGAAGCGTGGGACGATAGGGGCTAATCGAGGACTTTGGGGGCGCTGCAGCAGTGAACTTTCGAGTGCGCCGTAATTTTACGGGAGCCTTTCTCTTGGCGCTCTGTGCTTTAGTAGCCACTCCCGCTCAGGCAATGGATTTAGTTGCATCTGATCCTGCAGCGAACTCAACAATCAAAACCGCGCCAAGCGCAGTTACCTTGACCCTTTCGAGTGAGATTTCAGAAGCTGGAAGCTCTATGAGCGTTCGCGCACCAAGTGGTCGGGCTGTTGATGACGGCTCGCTCTTGATTGATGGCGCTCAAGCGCTAATAGGTCTCTCCACTCTAACGGAATCTGGTACTTACACCGTCACCTATCAATTTATGGGTGCTGAAGGTGAACTTCTCTCTGGCTCCTACAGATTTACCTATGATGCGCCCGCGGTAGTTTCCACACCAACGACAGCAGCAACGGGATCACCTTCTCCTAGCGAAAGCGAAGTGAGTCCAGCTCAAGCAACTGGCAAGAGTTCAATAGCGACCGATATTTTTATGATCTCCCTGCTCATCATTTCTTTTCTCGTCTTAATCTTTATTGCTAGATCACTTAGAAAACCAAAACTAAAAAAGCGAAAGAAGAAATGATCTCGCTCTTTAAATTTCTTGCTTTAGCTAGCTCATTTTCCTTAGTTGGAATTTTTCTTTCTTTGGCATTCTTGTTGGAAGAGATTGAAGGATATTTTCAAGAAGCTGGCAATAAGTTAAGAAGATTACTTTCACCGATAGCATCAATTTGGGTGCTATCCACGATAGGCCTCTTTTTAAGTGAGTTAGCAGTGATAGTAAATCGCCCCTTGCTGGAAGTGTTTAACGGTAATTTAATTCGTTCATTTGCGTTACAAGTTATTTTAGGAAAAGTCCTTCTCATCAATATCCTCGCAGCGTTAATCGTTTTAGTCGCCGTTAACTTTATCAAGCGCACAGGAGGAGCGGTCGCCTTGATGGCGATTACTTTTCTTGGCTTACTCGCTCCATATTTAGAGAATCACAATGCTTCCTCTGGCCATCACATGCTTGCCGTTGGGCTAGTTGTGGTGCACGTTCTTGCACTCGCACTGTGGGTTGGTGGCTTAGTTGCGTTAGCGCTAATGAGCACATCGGAGCGAGAACTAGCCCATCCACGTTTTCATCAGATAGCTCTTTGGTCACTTGCAGCTGTCGCGATTACTGGAGCGCTCAATGGTTGGATTCGGCTAGGTTCGATAAGCCATATCGGAAGTCGATATGGCGTTCTTCTCCTCGGAAAATCAATTCTGCTTATTCTGATATTTACTATCGCTTTTACGAGCTATCGCAGAAATAAAGAGAGAGTGCAGGAGAGGACGCTAACAAGACAATTAGCAATTGAAGGAGCCCTATTTGTAATTACGATGGCAATGGGAGTGGCTCTTGGACAGAGCGCACCACCACAATCAGAGAGCGATGCGGTGATTCATCCGATTCTTGGATCACCAATGCCCCAGTCGCCCAATTTCTCTCGATTGCTATTGGGCTACGAACCCAACGGACTATTTCTTGCTTTTCTTGTCCTCCTTGTTGCTCTCTATATAAGAGGTGTAGTCGCTCTGACGCGACGCGGAGATAAGTGGCCGATCAATCGGACCATCTTCTTTGCGTTAGGAATAAGCGTTGCCGATTTTGCGGTGAATGGTGGCCTGGGTGTGTATTCCCATGTCACTTTCTCATTCCACATGGTCGCTCATATGGCGCTTGCAACAGTTGCGCCGATTGGAATTGTTTTAGGAGCGCCAATCACTCTCGCCCTTCGTACCTTGCCAATTGGACGCACACCACAAGAGCGCGGCGTTCGAGGGTTTGCTCTCGCGTTACTTCACTCACGTTATTCAAGATTCCTTACTAACCCAATCGTTTCGATGTTAATTTTCGACGGCTCGATGTTTGCGCTGTACTTCACAGATTTATTTAAGTGGTTGATGAGCTACCACTTTGGCCACTTCTTTATGGAGATGCACTTCTTTATTGTGGGTTTTTTATTCTTTGCTTCGCTCATCGGAGTCGATCCGATTCCCAACAAGTTTCCCTTTGTGGGTCGGATAGTTGTCATCCTGGCTGCGATGAGTATCCATGCGTTCTTCTCTATTTCGTTAATGTCATCAAGCGTGTTAGTCGACGGTGGATATTTCGCATCGCTAGAGCGGCCGTGGTGGCCTGACTTACTTGGGGACCAACGAACTGGCGCAGCCTTTGGCTGGGCGTTTGGTGAGGTGCCAATTCTTTTGGCGCTTGCAGCGACATTTGTGCAGTGGGTCCGCTCGGACAGCAACGAGGCTGCTCGCATCGAGCGAAATTCAGAACGGGCCCGCCAAGCCGGCGTTCCTGATGAAGTGGATAGATATAACGAATATCTGAAATCACTCGATGAGGGGAACCGTCGAGATACGTAGCGGTAGCAAAACTCTCAAGCTTCTGCCTTAATTGCTCCATGGAATCGCTCTTCTCGTTACCTTCGGAGTACCAAGCGCTTCGGGAATCTGTTCGCGCACTAGCAGAATCTAAAATTGCTCCTGCTGCTCGGGATGTCGATGAGAGCGCGCGATATCCGCGCGAGGCGGCAATTGCGTTGCAAGGCGCAGGCCTTGCAGCAGCGCATGTGCCTGAGGAATTTGGCGGCGAAGGCGCCGATGCTCTCGGAGTGGTCATCATCATTGAAGAAGTTGCTCGCGTCTGCGGATCCTCTTCATTAATTCCTGCCGTAAATAAATTGGGTTCTTTGCCAGTATTGCTCGCCGGCACCAGCGAACAGAAAAAGCGTTGGCTGACACCTCTAGCTAAAGGACAAGGTTTCTCATATTGCCTCTCGGAATCAGAAGCAGGCTCAGATGCTGCAGCGATGCGCACAAAAGCAGTAAGAAAGGATGGCGGCTGGGTTCTTAGTGGAAGTAAAAAATGGATCTCCAACGCGGGTGAATCTGATTTTTACACAGTTCTTGCCAGTACAGATAGTTCCAAGGGCGCAAAAGGAATCTCAGCATTTGTTGTGGAGAAGAGTGATACAGGAGTCTCTTTCGGCGCACATGAGAAGAAGATGGGTTTTCGCGGTTCACCTACCCGTGAAGTCTATTTTGATGATGTTTGGTTAAGCGCAGATCGAATGCTTGGCGAAGAAGGAACAGGTTTTGCCTTAGCCATGAAAACTCTCGACCACACTCGAATAACTATCGCAGCACAGGCACTTGGTATTTCCCAAGGGGCCTTTGAGGTAGCAAAAAACTATTCTCATCAACGTAAGCAATTTGGAAAAGAAATTTTTGATTTCCAAGCAATCCAATTTATGTTGGCCGATATGGCGATGAAAATTGAAGCTGCTCGTCAACTTACCTATACCGCTGCAGTAAAAAGCGAACATGGCAGCGCTGACTTAACCTTTTATTCTGCTGCAAGTAAGTGTTACGCAACGGATGTAGCGATGGAAGTAACGACAAATGCCGTTCAAGTTCTTGGTGGATACGGCTATGTATCAGATTATCCAGTCGAGCGAATGATGCGCGATGCCAAGCTCACTCAAATATACGAGGGGACAAATCAGGTGCAGCGAATTGTGATAGCGCGGAACCTGCCAATTTAAATAAATCGAGTAATGCCCAATTCAGTTGCGACTGCATTGACACGAATATCATGCTTATCTTCAGGTAAATCCTCGGAAGAGAGGCAGACGCTATCAATGAGTGCAATTTTCCAACCGCTTAACTGAGGAAGCGCGCGATCGAAAGATCCACCCCCTTGTCCGAGGCGGACTCCTCGTGAATCAATGGCAAGCGCTGGCACAATCACCACATCAATAGAAGTCAAATCTGAAGCTGGCACTTCGCTGCCATGTTCCAGCCAAGTTAATGTTTTATCAGAGTTCATCCGTGGGAGAAAAATTCGTTTGCCTGCCGAAAGAAGGTGTTCATGGAGGGCAAAAGTGTCGGGCTCATCACCATAGGATTGAAATGAGGCAATGAGTTTGGCGTTAACTACCTCTGCTATCTGCAGAAGCGCTCGCCCTGGGGCAGTTCGATCAGGTGACTGCGCTCTTACCCGAAGTTTACGAAAGCGCCCACGCGCCTCTTCCTTACTCTCCATGCGAACAGCGTAAGGTGTAACCACTATGGAAAAGCAAGGACATATGGGAATTAAACATGCGGTCATTCCCGCCGCGGGTTTGGGGACTCGCTTTCTACCGGCGACAAAAGCAATCCCGAAAGAGATGCTTCCAGTCGTCGATAAGCCAGCGATTCAATATGTTGTCGAAGAGGCCCACTCTGCAGGATTTACCGACCTATTACTTATAACTGGCCATAACAAGGGCGCGCTGGTCGATCACTTTTCCCAATCAGCAGAGCTGGAAGAGACTCTTCATGCTCGAGGTGATGAGCAACGACTTGCTGCGCTCCGACATCTGAATATGCTCCCGGCGCTACATACAGTAATACAAGCGCGCGCGCGTGGCTTGGGTGATGCCGTTCTTCATGCCGCAGAACATGTTGGTGATTCACCATTTGCGGTTTTACTTGGCGATGATCTCATTGAGCCAAGTAATTTGCTCTGGCAGGAGATGCTACATGTTCATAGGCAATATGGCGGTTCAGTTCTTGCGTTGATGGAAGTTCCAGATAGCGATATCTCCAAATATGGAATTGCACGTCTATCGCCCTCCAATCCTGCGCAAGTTATTGATTTAGTTGAGAAACCATCAAAAGCAGAAGCGCCAAGTAATTTGGCTATCATTGGTAGGTATCTTTTATCGCCCGCTATTTTCTCAATTCTTCGAGATACTTCTGCCGGAAAAGGTGGTGAGATCCAACTCACTGATGCGATTGCAGCGTTAGCTCGAGATGAAAAGATTGGCGGACCAGTCCACGCAGTTGTTGCAAAAGTTCGTCGCTTTGATACTGGAGATAAATTGAGTTATTTGAAAACTGTCGTTGAATTTGCATCTCGTCGCGAAGATTTGGGGACTGACTTTCTCCAATGGTTAAAAAAATTTGTGGGCGAACTCAATGATTAACGTCGAAAATTATCTTCAAGAGGTCCTAGCTATTGCTAACCCGCTTGCGCCGTTAGATATGCCATTGCTAGATGCTCATGGCGCAACTCTTGCTAGTGATATTTTTGCGGGCGAACGGCTCGTGCTTCGTGGGGGTCGAAGAATTCTCGCCACACATATTGGACTTGCTGCATCGATTGGGCTTGATCACTTACCCACTAGGCCAAACCCTCGGGTAGTTGTCATTTCTGCGGGAGAAGATCTCACCGAACCGGGCCACCGCATAGATGACCAGCACTCTTATGAAGCGAATTCGTGGTTACTTACAACTGCTGTGCGTGAGGCCGAGGGAATTGGCTATCGAGTTCACACCATTCCAGATACAACTGAAGAGCTGAAAGACATTATTGAAGATCAGCTTGTTCGAGCAGATTTAGTCGTAATAACCAGCGGTCCTCGATCGGTGGAGATGATGCGAGAGTCGCTGAGCGCACTTGGCGATATCAATGAACGCGAAATTGCTATGGAGCCGTCTGGCCATCACAGTTATGGTCTCATAGGGCCAGATCGCACCCCAGTGATAACGCTTCCTGCTGAATCGAAGAGCGCATACATATCTTGTGAGTTATTTGTTAGACCAATGATCCGCCAAATGCTTGGCCGAAAAAATCTCTCGCATCGCTCCATAACGGCAACTCTTGTTGGAGAGCTCAGCAGTTCGGCAGGTGTCCGTTCTTTTCATGAAGCGGTAATTAGCCATGAGAATGAGGCGTTGCGAGCAGAACCAGTAGCGCCAACAGAACGTGGCGATGCCAACGGCTTGATCGTTGTTAGCGAAGAGGTGACTTCAACTCGAAGTGGTAGCGAAGTCTCGGTGATTCTCTTTGATAGGCGAGCAGAGTAAGTGGCGCTCTCTGACGGCGTAATTTTATTGCGCCCTATTACTTACCGAGATGCGAAATGGTGGGCGCAAGTGCAGGGAGAGAATCGAGCGTGGCTTCAACCGTGGGAAGTTACCTACCCCGAAGGCAGCGGCCCTGCTCCAACTTTCCGAAAGATGATGCGAGCTTATAAAAAGGATGCTCGTCGAGGTCGATCCGAGAATTTGGTCATCATGATGGGTAAAGAGGCTGTGGGTTTCATTGCGCTCGGCGGAATCGCTTATGGCCCATCTCGCAGCGCCTTCATTGGATATTGGATAGTTGAGAAATTTAGTGGGCAGGGGTTGGTAACTCGCGCCGTCTGCCTCCTGCGCGACTACGCCTTCAATGTGCTCCGGTTACACCGGATTGAAATCAACATTCGACCTGAGAACCAACCATCAATCCGGGTGGCTATGAAATCTGGTTTTGAACTAGAAGGAGAACGATCAAAGTATCTTCATATCGATGGGCAATGGCGAGACCATCTTTGCTTCGTAGCAACACGAGATTAAGTCGAGCGAACATCCCTAATTTTTAAGCCTGCTCCTTCTATTCTTGGTTCACCATGAGTTCAGGTTTGATTTACTTCGCAGTCATCGCGCTCTGGGTCGCTTATTTTCTTCCACGTTGGCTCCGTTCCCATGATGAAGTCTCTGAGAGTAAAAGTCTTGAGCGTTATCGAAGCGCGATGCATGTAGTCTCGATTGGCTCATCGCCTAATACATACATGACTCGTGCTGAACTTGCTGAACGCGAAGCGCGGACATTGCACAAGAGACAGATTTCCCTCGGAGTATTAATTGCATTTTTCACAATTACGATTGTTGCGGCAATCGCAAATGTACTTCCATTTAAATCATTGCTACTTCCCACTTCGCTCCTCTTAATTTTTATTGTTCACGTACGACGTCAAAAAGTGCAAGAAGATGTTCGGCGACGTCGCCGAATGGCAACGATGCGTAGCAAAGGATCTGGATTTAACTTTTCTGAGATTACATATCGCACACCAGAAGGTCAGGCAAGTCGGTGGATACCTATTAATCACTCAAGTACTGTGACAGTCATCCCAAATGAAACCTGGAAACCAAGCGATATTCCGCTGCCCACCTATGCAACAGCGCCTAAAGCACCATCTCGACCAATTGTTGAACCCGATCTCGAGCGCAGCGCACAAAAGAGAGAACCAGAAGTCGAAAGTGCTAGCAAAGATGAGGTATTTGATCAAGAGAGTTCTCGTTCAGATACTCGCCGAGCTTCAAATCAATAGTTATTTAATTTTAAATCCAAGAATGGAGCCACATCAGGCTCCGCCAATTATCATATGAAAGCGTTATCGCAAGAAAAATAGGTGCGTGGTAGAGAAAATTAACCCCAATTAATCCGATGTAGGTAGCAAGAGCCGCTTTTCGAGACTTTCGAGGTATCCGCTCTGGAAGGCGTTCATTAATCTCTTTTATTAAAGCAACAATCGCCAGAATCAGCCACGGTTCAAAGACTATGGAGTAAAAAGAGAATGTGGTTCGCTCCGGGAATGCAAACCATGGTAGCCATCCGGCAGCTATCCCTAGGAGAATCAAGGAGTTCTTTCGGCTGCGCATCCATAGAGCTACCAGAATGATAATCGAGAGCGCCCCACTCCACCAAAGTAGCGGGGTTCCAATTGCTAATACTTCTTGCGAACACGATGTGCCACCACATTTAGGTGATTCATAGTAAAAAGAAGTGGGTCGAATTTGTAATAACCACTGCCAAGCAGGGGATCTGTAATTATGATTCGATTTTAATCCTCTATGGAAGTGGAGAATTTCAAATTGATAGTGGAGAAATGAACGAAAAGCACCTAAAAATTTGGCTCCATGTTCGGTAGACCAAGATCTACTCCAACCCCGTGGCGAGAGAAACCAGCCAATCCAACTTGCTACGTAGACAATCAAGGGGACAATAAGCAGCTGCAATTTTCTCAGTGCAATCAGTGCAAGAAAATCTTTTCGAGTTAAGCGCTCCTGATTCTCTGAGGGATTTAATTCATACAGTTCTCGTAGCTCTTTTACTACAAAATATGTTGCAAAGATGAGAATATAAAAAATCGCATTCCATTTCGTGCCAAGAGCTAAGCCAAAGAAAATTCCAGCAAGTAAGTATCTCCTTTCAATAAGGAACCAGACGGCAGTTAGCAGAAATGCAGTAAGGGTCATGTCAAGAAGCGCAGTTCTCGACATCACCAAGTTAAGTCCGTCAAAGAAAGCGAGCAAAGCAGCGATTAACCCATAGCCCAACGCGCCAAAGATTCTTGAGGCGATTTTTGCAATGAGTAAAATGGATAACGTGCCCAATAGCGCAACTGCTATTCGCCAGCCAAATGGGTTATCACCAAAAACTTTGATACCAAGGGCAATTACCCACTTGCCAATAGGTGGGTGCACAATGAACTCAGGTTTATTTGCGCTTACTTCGACGCCAAATTTAAGAAAATCACGGGCGCCATCAACGTAATAGATTTCATCAAAGATTAATTTCTGGGGAGTACTTAATCTAAAAAGTCGGAGAAATAGCGCCGCCGCGACAACTGACCAAATGGCGATAGTGCGGTTTCCCAGGGCCCGAATCATGCCTACCAGCGTAGAACCTGGGAGTATAAGAGTGTGAGTACGGGGCGATTAATTCTTGCTGGGGCTCCGCTGGGTAATCCAGGGGATGCTTCATCTCGGTTGCGCGCAGCGCTCTCTGATTGTGATGTCATCTTCGCTGAAGATACACGTCGATTTCGACGCCTCGCCGAAGACTTGGAAATATCTCCAACAGCGCAACTCATCTCGTTCTTTGCGGGGAATGAACAATTTAGGATCGATGATGTTCGCAAAGCGCTAATCGATGGAAAGAAAGTTTTGCTAATCACTGATGGAGGCATGCCTGGCGTGAGCGATCCAGGGTTTTTAGCAATCAAAGTTGCCCTTGAGATAGGGGCTGCGCTTGAAGTGATTCCTGGTCCAAGCGCAGTGACTACCGCCCTTGCTCTCTCTGGTTTACCAATGGATCGCTTTCTTTTCGATGGATTTGCGCCACGGAGTGCAAAAGCTCGAGCTGATTACATTCATTCGATTAAGAATGAAGTTCGAACAATAGTTCTTTTTGAAGCGCCTCATCGAACTAAAGAATTGGTCAGTGATTTATTGGAAATATTAGGGAACAATCGAAATGTCGCGCTCTGTAGAGAGATGACGAAGAGGTACGAAGAAGTATTTCGAGGGAACCTGAGTGAACTCAATGTGTGGGTTGAAGAACGAGAGATACTTGGCGAAGTAACTCTCGTTATTGAAGGTGCGCAGTCAAGCGATGTGGCAGTTCGCACTCCTGATGAGATCGCCGCGCAAGTAGCGCTTCGTGAAGCTACCGGGATGGAGCGCCGGGAGGCGGTCGCTGCCGTGGCCGAAGAGTTTCGCCTCCGAAAGCGAGAAGTTTTTGATGCCTTGGTCGCCTCTAAGATAGGGCAGTGATGTCAGAAGCCAACGGGAAGAATTTCTATCTCACGACGCCGATTTACTATGTAAACGATGCGCCGCATATCGGTCATGCCTACACAACTGTTGCTGGTGATGTATTAACTCGATGGCATCGCCAACGTGGTGAAGGTGTTTGGTTTCTTACCGGCACTGATGAGCATGGACAGAAAGTTCTCCGTACGGCAGAGACAAATGGCAGTGATCCACAGAGTTGGGCGGACAAGCTCGTTGAAAATTCTTGGAAGCCAACGTGGCAATCCTTAAATATTGCAAACGATGATTTTATTCGCACAACCGAGCCCAGACATATGGAGCGAGTGCAGAAATTCTTACAAGGCTTGAAGGATGCTGGCCATATTTATGAAGGAAAATATGAAGGTCCATATTGCGTCGGCTGCGAAGAATTTAAATTGCCAGGTGACTTACTTCCAGGAGCTACTGATGAAGAGAAGCTCTGTCCCATTCATTCAAGACCTGTTGAACTTGTTAGCGAAACTAATTGGTTCTTCCGTTTATCCGCTTTTGTCGCGCCGCTACTCGAGCACTATCGAAACCATCCCGAGGCATGTGAACCGGCAAGTGCTCGGAACGAAGTAGTTGCATTCCTTGAAGGTGGCGTCTCTGATCTCTCTATTTCGCGCTCGACTTTCTCATGGGGGATACCCGTTCCATGGGATACCAAGCAAGTTGTTTATGTCTGGTTCGATGCGTTACTGAACTATGCGACCGCAGTAGGACTCGGCGATGAAGCAGGAACTCCTGGCGCCAAAGATTTTGCAAGTAAGTGGCCAGCAGATGTTCATTTAGTAGGAAAAGATATTTTGCGATTTCACGCAGTAATCTGGCCCGCCATGTTGATGGCAGCAGGGCTGCCAGTACCAAAGAAAGTTTTTGCTCATGGCTGGTTACTCGTTGGCGGCGAGAAAATGAGTAAGAGCAAACTCACCGGAATTGCGCCAGCAGATATCACTGATTTTTTTGGTGTAGATGCATTCCGTTACTACTTCTTACGAGCAATTCCGTTTGGTACCGATGGATCATTCTCTTGGGAAGATATGGTCGCTCGTTACACAAGCGAACTTGCCAATGATTTTGGCAATCTTGCATCTAGAGCTATTGCCATGATTGAGAAGTACTGTGATGGTCAAATCCCACCGGTTGCGCAAGCTTCTGATTTGGCTGCAGCAGCCGAGAAAGCAGCCAAAATCGCAGATGAGCGAATTGCCGCCTTAGATTTCCAGAGTGGAATCCTTGCCATTCTTGAATTGTGCAAAGTTGTCAATGGTTATGTCACAGAGAAAGCGCCTTGGGTTCTCGCGAAAGACCCGGCAAAGAAAGGCGAACTTGATCAAGTTCTTTATGCCACCTGTGAAGCGCTGCGAATTCTTGCAGTGCTCTTTAATCCGGTTATGCCTGAAACTTGTGAGAAATTATGGCGTGTATTAGGTGCCACAAGTTTGGGTGAACTTTCTGCGCAACGAATCGACAGTGTTGCACGCTGGGGTCAATTGCAAGCTGGCGCACAGACCACGCGTGGTGAAGTGCTCTTTCCACGTTTACCAGATAATAAAAGCGAGGAGCAGTAGGGGTGAGCGATCGCCACAATCGGGATATCGATCGCCTTCCCGCTCCATTGCCAGAACCGCTTCCATCACCAACAATCGATTCTCATTGCCACATTGAATTAATTGCAAAATCAGCTCCTGATTCAGAAGAGGTAAAAGCAGTACTAGATGAAGCGGCAGCTGTTGGTATTGAGCAGGTTGTTCAAATTGGATATGACTTAGAGCAATCCCGATGGTCCGTTGGGGTGGCAGAGGCGTGGATAGGTCGCGCACTCGCTGCAGTTGCGCTCCATCCCAATGAAGCGCCCGTCGTAGAGAATCTTGATGAACAACTTCGTGAAATCGAAAAGCTTGCAGAGCGTTCCCGAGTTCGCGGAATTGGTGAAACCGGCCTTGATTATTTTCGCACTCCAGAGGAGCTCCGTGAACGGCAAGAGTTTTCTTTTCGGGCCCATATTGCAATTGCAAAGAAAACTAATAAGGCTCTAATCATTCATGATCGAGATGCGCATGAAGATATCCTTCGAGTATTGCACGAAGAGGGCGCGCCCGAGAAGGTAGTTTTCCATTGCTACTCAGGAGATGCGCAGATGGCAGAGATATGTATTCGCGCTGGGTATTTCCTCTCCTTCTCTGGAACTGTGACATTTAAAAATGCACCACAGTTGCGTGAGGCGCTGGCCCTCACGCCGCTATCGCACCTTCTTGTGGAGACTGATGCGCCATTTTTAGCGCCTGTCCCCTATCGAGGTTTACTTAGTTCTCCCGCTCAAGTCGCGAGAACTATTCGATTTATGGCAGAAGTGATGGAACGACCAGTAGAAGAGCTTTGTCAGGCGACCCGAGCAAATGCTTTGGCTATTTTCGGGAATTTCTCTTGAATATGTCGCCGACCCTTGGCGCTGGTGAAATCAGAGAGCTCGCTCAACGCCTTGATCTTCGACCATCTAAGTCCCTTGGACAAAATTTCGTAGTTGATGGAAATACTTGTAGAAAAATCGTCCGCTTAGCAAAAGTTGATAGCTCCGATGTCGTTCTTGAGATTGGCCCGGGCCTTGGTTCATTAACTCTCGTTCTTCTCGCCGAAGCCAAAGCCTTAGTGGCAATTGAGATTGATAATCGATTAGCAAAGCAACTGCCGCTCACCATCGCAGCGCACTTACCCGAAAGATCTTCAGATTTAGATGTCATTGATGATGATGCGCTGAATGTCACTCATGTAAACCCTGAGCCGACCGCCCTCGTTGCAAATCTGCCGTATAACATTTCGGTTCCGGTCTTACTCCATGTCCTCGAAAATTTTCCATCAATTACTAGGGGAATAGTAATGGTGCAGGCAGAAGTAGCGCAGCGGTTGGCAGCCAAGTCGGGTTCAAAAATTTATGGCGTTCCTAGCGTGAAGCTCGCTTGGTGGGCAGATGCAGAAATCGCGAGTTCAATTTCTCAAGAAGTATTTTGGCCAGTACCGAGAGTCGATTCACTTCTGCTCTCATTCACCCGCAGGACTAGTCCGGAGGCAAACAATAAAATTCTGCGCGATCGAACCTTTTCTGTTATCGATGCTGCATTTGCACAACGTCGCAAGATGCTCCGCGCCTCTCTGACCTCGTTTTTGGGTTCAAGTGAGCAAGCAGGGGCAAAATTGACCGAATGGGGCATAGACCCAACAGCTCGGGCAGAAAATTTAACACTAAATGACTTCATCGTTATTGCGCGAGGCATTTTCGACTAAATGTCATTAGGGTAGAACCATGACTGTCGTAAAGGCGCCTGCAAAGATCAATTTGCAGTTATCGGTTGGCGCCAAAGGTGCTGATAGTTATCACGAACTTGCCACCGTTTTTCAAGCAGTCTCACTTTATGACGAAATAAGTGTGCGAACTGGTGAGAGCGGATCAGGAATCACACTGCGCTTTAGTGGGGAGAATCCTCATATCGCAAAACTTCCAACCAACAATAAAAATCTTGCCTATAAAGCCGCGCAATTATTTGCACAACGAAAGAAAGTTTCGCTGGATCTCATTATCGAAGTAAAGAAGCAGATCCCTATTGCAGGTGGTATGGCTGGTGGAAGTGCGAACGCGGCAGGTGTCCTTATTGCTCTCGACAGTCTTTATGAAACAAAGATGAGCAAAGACGAACTGATAGCGCTGGCACGCCAATTAGGTAGCGATGTTCCATTCTCACTTACTGGAGGTACTGCGGTAGGCACAGGTAGGGGCGATCAACTCACACCCGCGCTCGCTCGTGGGACATTTCACTGGGTGTTAGCTTTTTCCTCTCAAGGTCTCTCTACCCCTGCGGTCTATGAAGAGTGCGATCGCCTTCGGCAAGGATTCGCACAGCGACAACCACGAGTGAGTGAAGAATTAATGCATGCCTTGAGCAGTGGCGACCCGGTCGCACTGGGAAAATCTTTAGTCAATGATTTACAACCCGCTGCTTGCTCGCTCAAGCCAGCTTTGAAATTGGCTCTCTCCGCCGGGATGGAATCTGGAGCTATTGGCGCGCTCGTCTCCGGTTCAGGGCCGACTGTTGCATTCCTAGCAAAGAGCGAAGAAGCCTCAATTGATCTTGCTGTCGCGCTCTCTTCAACGGGAGCGGTCTCGCAACTTGGTCGCGCACATAGCCCTGTAGGTGGCCCCAAAGTAATCGAATAACTTTATTGCAGGTTGTCACTCTTCACTGGGGCTTCACTCTCAAATTGCGTCAGCATTCGACTGAGATACCCCGCTAATTCCTCACGCTCACTTTTTTTGAGCGATTGCAATAATTCTTTCTCGCGATGAAGTAGATCACCTAGTGCCCCATCGACAACTTCGATTCCTTTTGAGGTAATACGAACGAGCGTACTTCGACCATCAGAAGGGTCAGAGTGCCGCGAAAGGAGTCCATCGTTCTCTAAACGATCTAACCGGTTGGTAATAGTTCCACTGGTGACTAAATTTTCGTGAATTAATTCTCCAGGAGTGAGTTGGTATGGAGCGCCCGCGCGGCGAAGAGCTGCAAGAACATCAAAGCCCCAGGTCTCTAAACCATGCTTAGTGAAGGCAGCGCGCCTCGCAATATCCAATTGACGCGCTAATCTCGTAATGCGACTTAATACCTCAAGAGGCGCAACATCTAAATCTGGCCGCTCTCGTCGCCAAGCATCAACAAGTGCATTTACTTCATCGCGATTATCGTTCATTCTTAATTCGGCTTTCAAATGAGAGTCGCGGACGCGATTCCAAGCCACGTAATCCATTCCAGGCTAGGTTGACGATATGGGCAGCAACATCTTCGCGAGTGAAGGTTCTGGCATCCAGCCACCATTGTCCAGTTAACGCCACCATACCCACGAGCATTGATGCGTACATTGGCGCCATCTCGCCATCAAATCCACGCGAGCTCAGTTCATCAATAAAGATATGTTCAACTTGTGCAGCAACCTCGCTCAGTAGCGTGGCAAATGACCCGCTCTGACCACCTACAGGGGAGTTACGAACTAATAATCGAAAACCATCGCTTCGCGTTTCAATGTAAGTGAGGAACGCAAGAGCCGCGCGCTCAGCGCGAACACGTGGACGCCCCGCCTCCAGAGTATTTGAAATCATTTCCAATAGCGCACGCATCTCGCGATCGACCACGACCGCGTAAAGCCCCTCTTTACTTCCAAAGTGCTCGTAGATCAAAGGCTTAGAAACGCCCGCGCTCGCCGCTAACTCTTCAACGCTTGTGCCTTCGATCCCGCTCTCGGCAAATGCCGTGACTGCCATTTCAATAATCTGCTCACGCCGAGCGGCGCTACTCATTCGAGTGCGAATCCCCCCAGATCCGGGAGCTTTCGCAGGGTTGGGAGTATTCATATCTGCTTAGGGTAGCGCTGAGGCCTTATCAGTAGGGAGTGAGTAGGGCTTGCATATGGATTGAGTAGGGCTCGAACAGGGCTCGAGTAAGCATGGTCGAAAAGGTGGAGAAGATACGAGAGAATACGGGTTCCGCCATGGTGTAGTGGCTAGCACATGGGCCTTTGAAGCCCAGGGTCCTGGATCGATACCAGGTGGCGGAGCGCACCGCTGGAAATGGTGGATTAGGTAGAGGAGGGGCAGGCCTTCCATGACAAACCATCGCGCTAAGCGAGTTGCAATTCTTCTCGCCGCTGGCGAAGGAACGCGAATGCGTTCAAATGTTCCAAAAGTTCTGCACACCATTTTGGGTCGTACGCTCATTCACCATGTGTTAGTTGCAACGGAAGGACTCGGAGCTGAACAACGGATTGTCGTTGTCGGCGCGAAGAGTGAAGAGGTTGTTAATGAGGTAACTCAATTCGATAAAAATATTGAGACGGTACTTCAAGAACGTCGTGGTGGGACGGGACATGCCGTACGTCTTGCCTTAGAAAAGATTAACAGCCCTGATACTTCTGTTATTTCAGGTAATACCGTTGTCATCGTCATTGCTGGTGATGTGCCACTCATTTCCGGATTGACTTTGGATCGCTTACTTGATGCATGTAATGATCCCGACGTTGGCGCGGCCGTTTTAACAGCAGATGTTGACGACCCATATGGGTATGGCCGCGTGATTCGCGATAATGAAAATGGAATTTTAAAGATAGTTGAGGAGAAAGATGCTGATATCGACGAGCGAGAAGTACATGAAGTTAACTCGAGCGTATATGCATTTCATTTAGGAGCTCTGAAGCGCGCACTCGCCGAAATCAAAACAAATAATGCTCAAGGTGAAGAGTACTTAACCGATACTATTGAATTAATCCGTAAACAGGGCAAGAAAGTTATACCGGTTGTCGCAGAAGAGTATTTTGAGATTCTTGGAGTGAATGATCGAGTGCAATTAGCAGAGGCAACTGCAATTATGCGCGATCGCATAAATTTGCAATGGATGACATCTGGAGTGACGTTGGTTGATCCGCCAACCACCTTTATTGATGTCACAGTTACCATCGAGCCAGATGTAACTATTAAATCGGGGTGCCAGATTGAAGGTGTGACCTCGATTGCGCGCGGTGCACTTATTGGTCCTGATACCCGCCTTTTTAATTGTGTGGTTGGTCCCGATTCAGTAGTGACCAAATCCGAGTGCGAGGGCTCCAGTATCGGGCGCCATGCCCATGTTGGCCCTTACTCCTACCTCCGCCCTGGGGTCCACCTGGGTGATGGTGCAAAGGTCGGTTCGTTTGTTGAGGTGAAGAACTCGACTATTGGCGCGGGCTCGAAAGTCCCTCATCTCTCATACATCGGTGATGCCACAATCGGGGTAGAGAGCAATATCGGCGCTGGAACCATTACCGCCAATTACGACGGCGTGGCTAAGCACGAGACGGTGATTGGCGACTACGTTCGAATTGGTAGCGACAATATTTTGATTGCGCCGGTCGAAGTAGGCGATGGCGCCTACACGGCTGCGGGTTCGGCTATAACAGAAAATGTGCCACCCGGGGCAATGGGTGTTGGAAGAGGGCAACAACGGAATATTCTCGGCTGGGTAACCCGCAAGAGGGCAGGGAGCGATTCTGCGAAAGCCGCAGATCGAGCTAGAGCGCAGGAGAAGAAATAACTCAAGTAATAACCGCAGTAACCGCAGTAACCGCAGTAACCCTAGTAAACGATGAGCAATAAGTGAGGAGCGAAGTGAGCGAGATCCGACTTTCCTCTGAGAAGCGCCTTCGACTATTTACCGGTCGTGCATTCCCTGAGTTAGCACAAGAGGTCGGTGACGAATTAGGAATCCCACTTACGCCAACATCTGCTTACGATTTCGCTAACGGTGAAATTTTTGTTCGTTTCGAAGAGAGCGTTCGAGGCTGTGATGCCTTTGTCCTACAAAGCCATGCAACTCCAGTCAATAAGCACATCATGGAGCAACTCATCATGGTTGATGCGCTTAAGCGTGCATCTGCAAAGAGAATTACGGTGATTGCTCCGTTCTACGGTTACGCTCGTCAAGATAAGAAACACCGCGGCCGTGAACCGATCTCAGCTCGCTTAATGGCAGATCTATTCAAGACTGCTGGCGCGGATCGATTGATGGTTGTTGATTTGCACACTTCGCAAATTCAGGGATTTTTCGATGGCCCTGTAGATCACTTATTTGCACTTCCGTTATTGGCAAATTATGTCGGCAGCAAAGTTGACCGATCACGGTTAACAATTGTTTCGCCAGACTCAGGTCGCGTTCGCGTTGCGGAGCGCTGGTCTGATTTGCTCGGTGGCTGTCCGATTGCCTTTATCCATAAGACTCGTGATCCTCGAATCCCTAATGAATCGAAGACTGGTCGCGTCGTAGGCGATGTAACCGGACAAACCTGTGTAGTTATCGACGACATGATTGATACCGCGGGAACGATTACTAAGGCAGTTGATGCGCTATTTGATGAGGGAGCTCGCGAGGTGATTGTCGCTTCAACGCACGCGGTTCTCTCGGGCCCTGCTATCGATCGATTAAAGAATTCTCGAGTGAGTGAAGTTGTTGTGACCAATACTCTGCCAATTCCAGAAGAATCAAAATTCGATCGATTAACTGTGCTCTCCATTGCCCCGCTCCTTGCCAGAGCAATTCGAGAGGTCTTTGAAGATGGCTCCGTCACTAGCCTTTTTGACGGCCATTCGTAAGAGCAATCTCCCTAATAAATCGAATCCCCGGCCAATTTTTCTTTCTCACGCTCCCTGGGTTACGCTTCTACCCTTCCGGCGAGGGGATGACATCCCGTCATCGACGGCTAGCTCTAGGGCCCGCCTCGTCTCTCGCTGGGAAAGAATGCAAGACCAGCGCAACGGAGGATCAGATGGCCGAAATTAAAATTAACGCGAGGGTTCGCTCTGAATTTGGAAAGGGCGCAGCCAGACGAGCACGTCGTGACGGATTAGTTCCCGCAGTTATTTATGGCCATGGCGAAAAGCCGATCCATATTGCGCTTCCTGCACGTGAAGTGGGAGTAGCCCTGAAAACTTCAAACGTTCTTCTAGATATTGACCTAGGATCACAAGTTGAACTGACGTTGCCAAAGTCAGTCGTTCGCGACCCACTTAAAGGAACGTTGGAACATATCGACTTAGTTTTGGTACGTAGAGGAGAGCGCGTCGTTGTTTTAGTTCCAGTCCATACTTTTGGTAAGTATGACCAAGATGGAATTTTAGAACACGTTCACAACACCATTGAAGTCGAAGTCGAAGCAACCTCTATTCCGGCTCACCTTGAGCTCGATATGGAAGGCCTTGCCGCTGGTGAATCACTTTATGCATCAGATGTGAAGTTGCCAGAGGGCGTCACTTTGGTTAGTGATGCAAAGATGCCTGTAGTTCACCTCAGCATTCGTTCGACCGTAGATGAAGTGGCTGCTACTCCTGCTGCTACTGAAGGAACTGAGGGCGCAGAAGCGGCTGCACCTGCTGCTGAAGTTGCAAAGAGCTAATTTCACGCCTAGCTATTATCAATATTAGCGAATAAGAGATTGTGAAAGCGTCAATGGCTAGTCAAGTGAATAACGCCTGGCTAGTTGTTGGCCTAGGTAATCCTGGCGATAAATACAGCGCCACTCGCCATAACATCGGATTTGTGGTCGCTGACGAATTAGCGAAGCGTTATGCAGGCAAATTCTCGCCACACAAATACCGCGCATTAGTCTCAGAAGTTCGCCTGGGAGCTGGAAGCGAAGTTCCAAAATTAATCATCGTGAAACCATTGACGTACATGAATGATTCTGGAGACGCGGTTGCACCATTAGCAAAGTACTTCAATGCGGCTTCGCAGCAGATTATTGCAATTCATGACGAGTTAGATATTCCATTTGATGGAATTAGAGTAAAGCTTGGAGGTGGCGATAATGGACACAACGGTCTTAAATCGCTCACGCAATCATTAAACACCCCTGAATATTTTCGAATACGTGTAGGGATTGGCCGGCCAACCACTCCGCAAGATACTGCCGATTATGTTCTTGATAATTTCAGCAAAACCGAGCGGGGCCAAGTTCCCGATTTAGCGCTGCGCGCATGTGATGCGATTGAGTCACTTGTTACTAAAGGCTTGGAAAGTACCCAACAAATTTTTAATCAGTGAATTCAATTTCGATTATTACCCAGTATTCCTGAGCCCCGCAGCAATTCCATTTATCGTGAGCAAGAGCGCTCGATTAAGAATTCCATCTACCTCTTCACCATTTCGCACCCTCTGAAGGAGTGAAACTTGAAGTAACTGCATAGGTCGCAGGTACACATCTCTAATTGCAAGAGTTTGAGCCAGTATTGGCTGATCGCCCAGAAGCTGGGATTTCTGTGTGAGTAGCAAAATCTCATCTACTGTGAGTTGAAACTCCGCCTGTATTTCATCGAGGAAATGTCGCAGTTCAGGATCAACTAGAGTATTTACATAGTGTTCAGCGGTTCTTAAATCAGTTTTCGCAAGTGTCATTTCAACATTGCTGATAAATGTTGTGAAGAAGTGCCAATCCTCATACATCTGTTTGAGAACTTTGTTTTCTCCGGCTTCGCGCGCTGCCTTTAAGCCACTTCCTACGCCAAACCAACCAGGAACAATTTGTCGAGATTGAGTCCATCCAAATACCCATGGAATTGCCCGTAATCCTGCGAGCCCAGAGTCGGAGTCAGGCCTTCGTGAAGGACGCGAACCAAGATACAGGTTTCCCAACTGCTCTACCGGCGTGGATTGATAGAAGTATTTCGGAAGATCGGGGTGATCAACCAAATTTCGATAACAACGCATCGCGGCTTCACTCACTGTATCCATGCAAGAATCCCAGTTCGCAAGATCACGTGCGCTCTGTCGAGGAGCACGATTAAGAACTGTTGCCTCCAAAGCAGCAGCAAGTATTAGCTCGACATTTTCTCGAGCAAGAGAGGGTAGTGAGTATTTATCGGAGATGACCTCTCCCTGTTCGGTCATTTTTATTTCCCCTGCAAGTGATCCCCAAGGAAGGGCAAGAATGGCATCGTATGTAGGGCCGCCACCGCGACCAACAGAACCACCACGACCATGAAAAATTCGAAGGTTTATTCTCGCTTTACTTGCAAGATCACGGAGCTTGCGTTGCGCTCGATGAATCTCCCACTGACTTGTGGTGATGCCAGCATCTTTATTGGAATCTGAATATCCCAACATGACCTCTTGTAACTCACCTCTTAATTCAATGATTTCACGATACTCAGAAATCGAAAGTAAGCGTCCAAGAATTTCATCAGCTCTCTGTAACTCTGCGACCGTTTCAAGTAGCGGGACAAAACCAATAAGAGCCCTTCCCTCATGTAAATTAATTAGATCTGCCTTTACGCCGAGAACCACTGCGGCCAGGAGGTCGCTTGCTGATTTAGTCATCGAAACGATGTAGCTTTCAATCGCCTCATCACCAAATTTATCGATTATCTCACCAATTGTGGTTAATGTGTCATAGGTTTGCTTTCCTCGCGCATCAAGTATTTCTCGATCCAGCTTTCGATTGTTAGTCAATTCAGCGCTCAAGAGATTAAGCCGCTCATCTTCAGTCAAGGTGAGATAATCATCAATGTTGTGTGCGATGAAGTACTGATTGAGCACGTGATGATGTTGGTTGGAGTGTTCGCGTATATCGAGCGTTGCGTGGGTCAATCCAAATGCTGAAGCGGTGCGAATCAATTGTTCGAGTTCTCCGGTTGCAATAAGTTCACCCTTATGCTCAAGGAGAGATTCGCGCATCAGGATTAAATCATCAAGAAGCTCCTGGGTATTTGCATAATCACGACCGGGTTGATGGAGTGACTTGCTGGCATGCCGTCGTTGAGTCAAAACTAATTTGTGTCGGATGGCAGTTGCTTTTAATCGATAAGGTTCTTCAACATTTAAACGTTTAAAACGATCTTCAAATTCAGGAATATTTACCAAATCTTGCTCAATGGATCGTAATAAGTCATCACTTGCTCCAGCGAGCCGTGCAGAAACAGATAGAGACTGTCGAAGCGCATCAAGTTTTTCAAGTAAAACTCGGACTGCGTGTCCCACTTGCAAAGCAACAGTTTCTGAAGTGATAGCTGGAGTGACATTTGGATTTCCATCTCGATCGCCGCCTATCCAGCTGCCGAATGATAGTGGTCTCGCTAGGACATCAAGAGCTATGCCATATTGGGAAAGTTCGTAAGCAAAATCATCGAGTACTTGAGGCACCGTGTATCTATGTAGGTCATCTAAATAGTAGAGCGCATTGGTCGCTTCATCTAGCGGTTCAGGTTGTTCCAGTCTAAGTTCATCGGTTTGCCAGAGAAGTTCGATAGCTTCCGCAAGTTTTTTATCACGTTCACGTACATTTTTTTCATTAAGTAGCTCTGCAACTGTGCCCAATTTGCTAAGTACCGATCGTCGAGCAACTTCTGTTGGGTGCGCTGTGAAAACTGGGCGAACCGAGAGCATGGCAACCGAACGAGCCAATTCATCCTTGCTCACTTTTGCCTCAGAAATCTTATGAAAAGTTTGCTGGAGCCAGGAGTCCCCATTGACTCGCTCTTTGTAGAGCGCTCTGGCGCGGTGTACTTGTTCTGCGATATTTGCTAAATGGAAGTAGGTACTAAATGCGCGTACCAACTTGATGCTATCGGCAAGATCAACGCGTTCGAGAATTGTTGATCCCAATGGAGATTCTTCGCGAACCGCCAAGCGGACAGATTCAACGAGATCTAAAAGGGCCTGCCCCTCTTGACGCACAAGCGTTTGGCCAAGTAATTCTCCGAGATGGCGTACGTCGGCACGAAGGTAGGTGTCGGCCTCATTCTCGTTCGCATGTCCCTGGCTCGGCTCAATTGGCATGGTCATATCTTGGCAGAGCATCAGCGGTAGCATTCACGCCAGTTAGTCTGAAAAGAACTTTTCCAGGCTCACTCTGTAGCCCCCCGTCTAGGCGGAATGGGGCCATTAGGCCATTTCTCAAGGAGAGGTAGGAGCGTTCGTCATATGGATGCGCAATCGTTGACACCCCAGAGCGCTTCGCCATTCTCGCAATTAATTAGCCACCTACCGCTAAACGAGTTGGGTTCTTCCCTGCAGGCCGGCACGGTAGTTACAGCTCCACTCTCTGCAGCCTCCTTTGCAATCGCCATTTCAATTGGCGCCAACGAGAATCAATCGAGATTGGTTGTAGTGCTTACTGCTAACAGTGGTGAAGAAATATTTGAAGAGCTAAAGCAGCTCCTACCTCAAAAAAGAATCTTTCGATTTCCACATTGGGAAACTTTGCCGCATGAGCGATTGAGTCCACAAAGTGACACAATCGCCGAGCGCTTTGTTGCTTTGAAAGCGATCCGAGCTCAAACGTGCGATCTAATCGTCGTTCCAGTCCGATCACTTCTACAACCATTTATAAAAGGTTTTGGAAGCGCGAAAGTCCCACTTTTTAAATCTGCTGAAAAAATCGAACCTCAAGAGGCAGTACGAACTCTTCTTGCGCTTGGTTATCAACGAACCGATATCGTGGAAAAGCGAGGAGAGTTTGCGCAACGAGGTGGCATTCTCGATCTATTTCCACCCCAAGCAATCCACCCAATTAGAGTGGAATTCTTTGACGATGTAATTGACGAAGTTCGATATTTTTCTGTCGCAGATCAACGCTCTCTTGAAAATTGTGTTGATGGACTCTTCGCCTTTCCAGCTCGCGAGATTCTCATAACAGATAAAATAAAAAAGAGAGCAGCAGAACTCGCAATCGAGATTCCAACTTTGAAAGATTTATTCAATCGAATTAGTGAGGGCGTGCCTGTCGACGGCATGGAATCTCTGATGCCGGCATTAATTCATGAAATGGAAAACTTGACAGACATTCTCCCCAAAAAATCGCTACTTATCTCGGTAGGACCTGAACTAATCAGAAGTCGAGCAGATGAGCTAATTAGAACAGGCGAAGAATTTCTCAATGCGTCATGGCTCAATGCTGCTGCAGGAAATGTTACGCCAATTGATAGCGAAGAATTACAACTTCATTCTTTTAAAACACTGGAAGATGAACTCACCAATGCGGCAAATCGCGATTTCACACTCTCTGCAATTGCTCCTTTTGGCGGTGGTCCCGAGGCAGTTGATTCCACATTGCGTGCGATAGATCCATTCCGCGGTAACTCCGAAAAATTACTTGATTTTCTCGAGGATAAAGTTAAAAATCAGTGGCTAATAGCAATTACCTGTCCAGGGCACGGAACTGCTCAGCGATATGAGGAGTTATTGCGGAGCAATGGTATTCCTACCGCCAATTCATTAGTACCAGGATCTGTATTTGTTTTCACATCAGGTATGCGACATGGATTTGCCGTAGATAGCGCGATGTTTGTGCTAATAACGGAACGAGATTTTGCCGGGAGTAAAGCTCAAGATGGCGAAAAGTTAACTTTAGCTTCGCGCCGCAAAAATCGTATTGATCCATTAACGCTCGAAGAAGGTGATTTTGTTGTCCACCAAGTTCATGGCATAGGAAAATTTATTGAAATGGCAGAACGAGTTGTTAATGGTACCAAGCGCGAATACCTGGTCATCGAATATGCATCGAGTAAGCGAGGCCAAGCTGGTGATCGACTTTATTTGCCTACTGATGCTTTAGATCAAGTGTCAAAGTATGTCGGTGGTGAAACACCAACCGTTCACCACATGGGTGGCGCAGAGTGGCAAAAGGTAAAAGGTAAAGCTCGCAAAGCAGTCAAGCAGATTGCTGCAGAATTAATTCAACTTTATGCTGCCAGAACGAGCTCTCCCGGCTATGCCTTTTCGCCAGATACGCCGTGGCAACGGGAACTAGAAGATGCTTTTCCGTACGTTGAAACAATCGATCAGCTCGCAACTATTACTGAAGTGAAAAAAGATATGGAAGCTTCATATCCTATGGATCGCATAGTTTGCGGTGATGTCGGCTTTGGTAAAACTGAAATCGCGATTAGGGCGGCATTTAAAGCGGTACAGGATGGGAAACAAGTAGCTATTTTAGTACCAACAACGTTATTGGTGCAGCAACATCTCACCACCTTTTCTGAGCGCTTTGCCGGCTTTCCGATAAACCTCGCTGGACTATCGAGATTTTCAACTCCTGGTGAAATCCAAAAAACTCTGGAGAAAATTGAGAATGGAAGCGTTGATGTAGTTATTGGTACACACCGGTTGCTGTCAACTGATGTGACTTTTAAGGATTTAGGTCTAGTGATAATTGATGAAGAACAAAGATTTGGCGTTGAGCATAAAGAGAAACTCAAGAGGTTCCGAGCTTATGTCGATGTGCTCGCGATGTCAGCAACGCCAATCCCACGAACTTTAGAGATGTCGATAACTGGCATCCGGGAGATGTCAATTATGGCAACCCCACCCGAAGAGCGACATCCAGTACTCACATATGTAGGTGGTTACGAAGAGCGACAGATTGCAGCTGCCATTCGACGAGAACTTTTACGAGATGGACAAGTTTTTTACGTACATAATCGAGTTAACTCTATTGATCGGTGCGCAAGCCTAATCTCCAATTTAGTTCCTGAAGCTCGTGTTCGGGTAGCTCATGGCCAGATGAGTGAAAGTGCATTAGAGGAAGTCATAGTTGCATTCTGGGAGAAAGAATTTGATGTTTTGGTATGTACCACAATCATTGAAAGCGGTATAGATATTCCCAATTCAAATACATTGATTGTTGAGCATGCAGACAAGATGGGATTATCACAATTACATCAATTACGTGGCCGGGTCGGGCGCGGACGTGAACGAGGGTATGCCTATTTCCTCTATGATGTTGAGAAACCATTAACTGATACTGCACATGATCGGCTCGAAACTATTGCCGCGAATACTGAATTAGGTTCGGGTATGCAAGTTGCATTGAAAGATCTTGAGATTCGAGGAGCTGGCAACTTGTTAGGTGGCGAGCAATCAGGTCATATTGCTGACGTAGGTTTTGATTTATATATGCGAATGATTGGTGAAGCGGTAGCTGACTTTAAAGGTCAGAAGCACCACGAGCAGGAGTGTAAATTAGAGCTACCTATTGATGCATATTTGCCTCATGATTATGTAGATAGCGAGCGGGTCAGACTGGATCTTTACCGACGTCTCGCGGCGGCAGAATCAAATGACGATGTTGATCACGTAGAAAGCGAACTCATAGATCGCTTTGGATCGTATCCAGAAGTAGTCGCGAACCTGTTATCAATAGCCAAGGTACGAGTGCGGGCTAAAGGCTTGAATTTTTCTGAGGTGATTGCCCAGGGGAAATACCTTCGACTAGCCCCGATAACCCTCAGCGACTCACTATCGGTTCGGATCTCCCGCCTTTATCCAGGCCATATATATAAGTCCTCGCTCTCTACGCTTCTACTTCCGATGCCTTTGGCAACCGGGGTGGCGTTTGAGCGGGAAAAATTAGGGAATACTTCTCTCTTGAATTGGGTAACGCAGGCGTTTGAGGCAACAACCATGGGTAACTCTGGAGCAACTTCGGTGTAATGAAAAGGAGTATTGATTTTCGTGACAAAGCGTAAATTCGGAGTGGTCTTATTAATCCTTTCAGCACTCGCACTCTCTGGTTGCAGTAATCCATCAGATGCCGCAAATTACAAAGATGGAAAAATTACAATCAAGCGCTTGCAGCAAAGCGTCTCAGCAGTCTTAGATGAGCGGATAAAGTTCAACACCACACCCCAAGATGGACTTTCTGGGGAAGCTCTAACTTTAAATCAACTTGAGTTTCATGTTTTTACCGCGCTGCTGACTCAAGCTGCGAAGGAGCGAAATGTAGTCGCAACTCCTGGAGAGATTGCAGAACGAAGAGCAGAAATCTTAAAAAATGTTGGTAGCGAGGATCAATTGTCAGTTGCGTTAGTAAATGCCGGAATCGCTTCAATTGATCTTAATCAATATCTATCCCTCATAGTTCTGCAAGATAAGTTGCGAACAGTCATTGCACCGACAGCAACTGATGATGCAGAAGTAATTCAAGCCCTTCAAAAAATGCTTGAAGAAACCGCCACAAAAGAGAAGTTGACAGTAAATCCTCGCTATGGCGTGTGGAACACAAAAACTAATAAAATTGATCCCACTGATCCAACAGGTGGGGCGCTACCAAGCACAAAGAACTAGTGAACGAGAAAAGCAACCTCCTGCGTTTAGCAGAGGTGATGGATAAGCTCCGATCACCTGGAGGTTGTCCTTGGGATGCAGAGCAAACCCACCAATCGCTACTGACGTATCTCCTTGAAGAAACTTATGAGTTTATCGACGCAGTAGAGCGCTCCGACCGAAACGATATGGTTGAAGAACTTGGAGATGTACTTCTTCAAGTGTATTTTCACTCTCGCATCGCAGAGGAGCGAGAAGAAGGCTCCTTCTCTATTGAAGATGTCGCCGGAGAAATTTGTGAGAAACTAATTCGACGCCACCCCCACGTATTTAATTCGGTCGAGCAATTAACCCCAGGTCAGGTCAAAGGTAATTGGGAAAAATTGAAAGCGGCAGAGAAATCTAGAAAATCACCTGACGAGGGAGTTCCACTTAGCCAACCCGCGCTATCACTCGCATCGAAACTCCTCTATCGCGCCGAAAAGCATGGACGTGACTTTGCTCAGAATATGAATATAGATGCCCCTAACGAAGTTACTGATTCAACGATTGGCGATTTACTTTTGGCAGTAGTTGCACTTGCAAATGTAAATGGCGTAGATCCAGAGTTCGCACTTCGAGCGCGCGCCCGGAAATTAATCGATGAAATTCAATGATTCCCACTAAGATTTAATCCAGGTCAACAAAAGGGGAGCGTCATTTTATGTCCGTCATTAAGTCAGTCTTAGCTCGGGAAATACTCGATTCCCGTGGAAATCCTACTGTTGAAGTTGACGTAATTTTAGAGAACGGCATTCGAGGAGTTGCTGCAGTTCCCTCTGGTGCTTCTACGGGAGCACATGAAGCAGTTGAGCTTCGTGATGGTGGCGCTCGATATGGTGGCAAAGGAGTTCAGAAAGCTATCGCTGGCATTATTAATGAATTGGCGCCAGCTGTGGCTGCAATGGATCCAACGGCACAACGAGCAATCGATGAAAAAATGATTGCTCTCGATGGTACCGCCAATAAATCGCGCTTAGGTGCAAATGCCCTGTTAGGTATTTCTTTAGCATCTGCAAAGGCTGCCGCACTCTCGCAGCAACAGCCGCTATTTAGATTTTTAGGTGGCGAATCAGCCACTTTATTGCCAGTTCCGATGATGAATATTTTGAATGGTGGCGCACATGCCGATACCAATGTTGATATTCAGGAATTTATGGTGGCGCCTTTTGGCGCAGCAAATTTTGCAGAATCACTTCGATGGGGCGCAGAGATTTACCATGCGCTAAAAGCAGTTCTTAAGAAACGAGGCCTTGCTACCAGCATTGGTGATGAAGGTGGATTTGCGCCAAACTTGAGTAGCAATCGAGAGGCGCTAGATTTAATTCTTAACGCAATTTCATCTGCAGGATTCGCCGCAGGCAAAGATGTCGGATTGGCTCTTGATGTTGCAGCGACAGAATTCCATCAAGATGGCAGTTACACATTTGAAAGTAAAGCTCGAAGTTCTGAGGAAATGATCAATTATTACCAAGAACTCGTGACTGCTTATCCACTTGTTTCGATTGAAGATCCTCTCGATGAGAATGATTGGAGCGGCTGGATTGAAATCACCAAGAAACTTGGGAGCCAGGTGCAACTTGTCGGAGATGATCTATTTGTTACCAATCCAATTCGTCTAGCTGAGGGAATCTCGACTGGCGCGGCAAATGCGCTCTTGGTGAAGGTAAATCAAATAGGAACACTCACCGAGACTCTTGATGCTGTAGCCCTGGCACATAAATCGGGATATCGCTCGATGATGAGCCATCGTTCAGGCGAAACTGAAGATACGACTATTGCAGATCTAGCAGTTGCCGCAAATTGTGGCCAAATTAAAACTGGCGCCCCAGCTCGTTCTGAACGGGTTGCAAAGTACAATCAATTACTAAGAATCGAAGAAACTCTTGGTAATCGCGCAACTTTTGCAGGTAAGGGTGCTTTTCCTCGATTTAGCTCATGATTGATAAAAGTTCGGGATGTAGGGGAGCGAGAACGTGGCAGTTAAACGTGGCGTTACCGCTCGCTTCATTGCTATTTCAGTTGTCATCTTTATTATCGCGGTGACCATTGCGCCACCGGCGCAACGCTATTTCACGCAACGAGCCCAGATAAATGCGATTGAAGCTGAATTAACTAGTCGTAAAGCTCGACTTGCTGAAGCAGAGATTGAGCTTCAAAAGTGGCGAGATCCCAATTATGTTAAATCACAAGCGCGAGAACGCCTTCATTTTGTCTTACCAGGAGAGCGGCAGTACATCGTTCTCGGAGTTGAGACAGAGGAGAGCGCTAACGAAAAGAAAAAGACCCCAGTTGCAACGAGGCAGTTTGGTAGCGCGCCCTGGTACACAAAATTAATCTCATCTATCCAACAAGTCGCTTCGAACACGGGCACTTCTCAGAATGAGTAGTAATAGAGAATCTCGTGAGCCAGATAACCACGATATTCAAGTAATCAAGAGGCAACTTGGGCGTACCCCCCGGGATGTACATGCAATCGCACATCGATGCCCATGTGGTGAAGTAGATGTTGTTGAAACACCGCCACGGCTTAGTGATGGCACTCCGTTCCCTACTTTCTTTTATGCAACTTGCCCTCGACTTACTGGGGCAATCTCTACTTTGGAAAGTTCTGGCTTAATGAGTGAGATGAATGAACGCCTAGCAAGCGATATTTCCTTGCAAGGTGAGTACTACTCAGCGCATATTGATTACATGGCTGCGCGCGAAGCGTTGGGAATGGCGGTTCCGGAGGTGCAAGGAATTTCTGCCGGAGGAATGCCAGAACGAGTTAAATGCCTCCATTCACTTATCGCTCATTCACTAGCCGCTGGCGAAGGCGTTAATACCCTTGGTGATCAAGCTCTTGCAAAATTACCGGTGTGGTGGAACGAACAACCGTGCTCACAATTATTTTTAAGTGAGCGTGAGTAAGCTGAGCACAGTTGCGGCTATTGATTGTGGGACCAACTCAATTCGAATTTTGATTTCCGATGAAGGTAAAGAAGTTATTCGCGAGATGGAAATTGTTAAACTTGGCGAAGGTGTTGATAAGACAAAAAATTTCTCTCCTGCAGCGGTGGAGCGCACCCTTAGCGCCCTACGGAGATTTAAAAGATTAATTGATGAGCATGGTGTTACTCAGGTTAGATTTTGCGCGACAAGCGCTACCCGTGATGCTCAAAATCGCGAAATATTTACCGGCCCTGTTCAATCTATCTTGGGTGTGGCGCCAGAGGTAATCGCAGGTACTGAGGAGGCAAAGCTCTCTTTTCTGGGCGCTACTGCCGAGATGTCAGCAGGTCAGGGGCCATTTCTCGTCGTTGATATCGGTGGCGGCTCTACTGAGTTTGTGCTGGGCGATGAAAGCGTGAGCGCTGCCCGAAGCGTTGATATTGGTTGCGTACGAATGACTGAGCGACATTTCAAAAATGATCCACCAACGAGCAATGAAATTATCTTGGCTCAGAAAGATATTAATCGCGCAATAGATCTTGTAGAAGAGATTGTTCCAATTCGATCTGCAAAAACTCTTGTTGCCGTTGCAGGAACCGCTACCACTGTGGCTGCAGCGGCTTTGGGGTTAACTAAATATGATAGAGATTTAATTCATGGTGCACGAATCTCTACCCGGCAGACGCAAGAAATTTCACAATGGTTATTACATTTATCTCATGACGAACGAGCAGCACTTGGTTATATGCATCCTGGACGAGTTGAGGTAATTGCAGCTGGTTCGTTAGTTCTAGCAGAAATCATGAAACGCACCGGCGCTGTCGAATTCATAGCAAGTGAACGAGATATTCTTGATGGCATCGTTGCAACTCTTAAATAATGAAATAGTCGCCTGTCGGCAATGTTCGCGTTTAGTGCAATGGCGCGAAGAAGTCGCCGTCGTGAAGCGAAAGTCTTATCAAGATCAAGAGTATTGGGGTAAACCTGTTCCTGGCTTTGGTCCCGATGATGCGAAGATTGTTATTGTCGGACTTGCGCCAGGCGCGCATGGCGCAAACCGAACCGGCAGGGTATTTACTGGAGATGCTTCGGGCGATTGGCTTTATGGCGCGTTACATCGCAGCGGGTTGGCAAATCAAGAGACGAGTACCTCACGCGATGATGGTCTCCAATTAAATTCGGTGCGAATTCTTACCGCTGTGCGTTGTGCCCCTCCAGGCAATAAACCCACACCACAGGAACGTGATACCTGCTTTCCATGGTTAACTGCTGAACTCGCAGCGATGACAAAGGCGCGAGTATTTATCGCGCTCGGCGCCTTTGCGTGGGACTCGCTCTGGCGCGCGCTTCGTGAGATTGGCATTTCACTTCCGGATCAAAAAGTGGCATTTGCTCACCGCGTCGAGGTTGATTGTGATGGTTATTTACTCCTTGGCTCTTATCACCCGAGTCAACAGAACACCTTTACTGGAAAGCTTCTGCCAGGGGAGATGGAAAAAATCTTCACCAGAGCAGGTAGATTTACACCCCGTTAAACGTGAGATGGCGGCAGCGCCCCGGTAGCCCAATGGCAGAGGCAGAGGACTTAAAATCCTCCAAGTGTGGGTTCGACCCCCACCCGGGGCACATTATTTTTCGTGCCAGATAGGTCAATCCCCACGGAATTTCACCAACAGAGGCAGAGCTGACTTGAAGTACCTAATTAAGAGGTTACTGTTAATCACATCGCTAGCTGGCAGCAAGGGGCTGGAGTAGTTAATGAAACGTGGACTCATTTTATTAGCCCTTATCTCATCGCTTTTCTTGTCAATATTTTCAACTCCGGTCATTGCAGCTTCAGATGTGACTGTAGATCAATCATTACCCATTGAGCGCTACTGTGATTCATCTTTATACGCATGTAATGGATATCAAGCGGTTTCCGATGAACAATATTTACCACCTTGGACGCCAAGTTTTAAGAACGTTCAAGGTTATTACCGAAACGATCTTGCCTCGCTATACAGATTTCCTTCGTACGCAATTGCTCTTACGCGAGACAGCGGTGGAAATGGAACCTCTGTTATTGCCTGTTCAGATATAGCGAGCGCAGATTGCGTGGGCACTGATATTCACTTCCGAGCCGATCTGCCGCTCTGTTCAGATTCAGTAGTAGTTGATTGTATGCGTGATATAGCTTTTAGCGATGGCGGAAATAAACCTCTTGATTTTTCAATTCTTGGCCAATTTCCATTGGGTAATCCACAATATTTTAAAGGGAGCACAAAATTAAAGGTGCCAAATGGTGGCGCCCCAACACTCATACGAGTACCGGGAGCACCTCATAACGGTGGCGATACTTATCTAGTCAAAGCGCAGATGGTGGGATCTAAATGGCAGCCAAACCAGCCATTCATCCTTGATAGCTTCGCAATTTCTCTTACAGCCGTTAAATTGATTGCTGGAAAATATACCTACAGCGGTGCTAGTACCAATCCCAATTTATACACAAAAGGGTTCGACAACATTGGAACTGAAAATGGAACTTATCCATCTACTTGTGCAATAGCATCACCAACCGAGTGTGCCGCAAAATATTCATTACCTCTTAGCTTGCGATTTGGAGTAACTGTTGATCTCTCACAGAAAATTACCGGATGGCTTCATGGTCGAGTAAAGGGTCCAGCAATTGAAGTATCAACTAATAAATCTGGGGGAAGCACCCTTTCGGTTAGCGCAGAACCGATAAAAATTCCAGTTAACGCAGTTTGGGTGAATAACGACAATGCACCGCAAAGCATCAAAGATTTCTACATAGGCAAGTCCAACTCAGGATCGCCACTCTTTGGCCCTGAGAATAAGAGTAAGCCGTTGAGCGAAATTGCCTTAATGCGCGATAGCAATACTGGACATAATGTAGAGACTCTGACGGAATACTTGGCATGGCTCTCTACTTTGGGAGACAAGGCGCAGGCCCTTCCCACAGTATGGGCAATTCAAACCATGGGGAAGTTTGAAGTTTCAAATGAAATCAAGCAATGCCTCAATCAAATTGATTCTCTTGCTGGCATTGTGACAACCAACGCGGCGGAATACTTGGACGGACCCCCTATCTATGACAAAAACTCCGGCACCTTAGATTATAAAGTTGCAGCAACTCACTTTGAACCAGATGGTAAAACCGCTTTCAAAGGAACTTATGACTTAGTGATGAGTTCAAAGGTTGCGCGATGTATTTATAATTTCTCAAATGCACCAATTAGTGCGGTAGTTTCGATTACGTCGGAAGATGGAAGTAGTAACGTGGCGACAACGGTAGTGAAAGAGGATTCTGGGTGGCTTTCATTGAGCGCTTATAACTTTACCTACTCATCACCTGTGATTCGAATCAAACTTACTGGTTCACCAATCCCAGCCATGAATTCCAAAGCAACTGTGTCTAAACCTGTAGTAAAGAAAATTACCTGCATAAAGGGTAAAAAAATTCTGATGGTCTCGGGTACTAAATGTCCTACTGGGTACGTAAAACGGAAATAATTACCGCTTCTTCCAACCCGAAGGACAGTTTGGTTTTGGTGCAATCACTTTCTTCACTACTTTGCCTTTAACACACGTTATCGTGTAATTCTTCGTGGGTTGCTTCACTGTTGGAGAGCTCTTTGCGGAAGAATTGGCAGAATTTTGTGGCAAGGCTTTCGGAACTCCATTGAGTTTCACTCGAAGTACGGGGCTGGAAAAGGTAAATCCATATGCACCGAGGTGTAGCCAACCATCCTTTTCAGTGAGAGTGGTGGTTGAGATTTTTTGTTCGCCACCATCGGCGTAGGTTACGGAGACAGAGGCAGACAGCGGCGCTTCTGTGAAGTTGTACAAGCAGCGAGCTGTCGCAGATTTCATCAATAAATCGTAGGTACCGAGATTTGGTGTTTTCCCATCAGGTTGAAAATGCAGACCACCAACTTGGTAATTTAACTGCGAACCATCAAATTCTGGTGCATTAGGCGAATACACCAGCGAGTTCGTCATAACCACCCCAAGAAGTTGGGTCTTATCATCAAAACATTTATTGGTGCCTCGATTGGACGGAATGGTTGAGAAAGACCAGGTCGTATGCTCACCTGTAGCGGTCTCATTTAAAGGTTTTGCTAGTTGTTTCACCCATTCCAATGAAGCTGGATTGCCAGCATTAACGCTATTCCATTTGATCCCGTTGGGTCTAAAGAAAGCCGGATTTGCCAAAGTATCCACTTGAGCATCAGTGAAGAGAGTGTTGAGTTCGGGCACTCTTACATTTTCTGCAGTGACCGTCACCTTATTTTGCTGACTATCAAATTTTTCTACGGATATCGAAGCGTCTTTTAATCTTCCATGTAACCAGCCAGTTATGGTGTTTGGAAGTCGCACGCTTAATTGTGCCTTTTGCCCTTCTGCGAAATCTTTTCGAACACCGCATGCAGTTCCAGATTGCCACGAGGTGCACTCCATCGAGGTATTCGCATTACCGACTTTCTCGGCATAAGGTTCAATAAGAGCACTTACTTGAAAGACATAGAGCGCATTAGATGTCGCTGACAAAAAGCCATCAAGAAGAACTTTTACTGCGTATGTATCGGTACCTGCCTGATTATTTACTCCAGCCACTTTCCATCGTGACGTGGTTGCAGATTCAGGTACGCCACGTGCGGAATCAGCTCGGTAAGTGCGAGCGTCGGTATAACCCAGGAGTATCCCTGGCTGGAGGAGAGTATCGGCAGCTCCAGATATTGCCAGTGAATCGATACAGTAATTGGTTAGAATTTCAGTGCACTTAGGTAGGTATATCCGAAGGTTTAGAGCGCTTCCCTCTTTGCAAATAGGAGCGGCAAGGGAATCACAAAACTTGCGATTCGACGGGACAGCGCTCGGCTCGTTCTTGAGAATTTTTTGAACTTGCTCTTCAGGTACTGAGTAGATTTCTGAGCCGCTACTTACTCCCTCAGAGAAGGCATCGACAATCATGAGCCGGTGGCCTTCATCTGCGGCCGAGGTAATTGTTGCGCTGAGAAAATTGAAGGCCAAAGCAGCAGTGATCAGCCCGGAGAGAAACCGGCGCCCGCGGTTCATTTCCACCTGCCCACCTCCCGATATTTCTGGCGTTAGGTAGCGCCAATCGGCCTACTTGGCCCAATGTAATGGAAAGTGTATATCTGCCTTGTATATTCTCAGGAATATTTAATCTGACTTCTCTACTATTAAGGCTGTGCGTGGATCTTCCACTGCACGAGTAAGGCGAGTAAGGCCCACAAGGCCAATAAGGAGAGTACAAACGATGCGTAGTTCTAACCCTGTTCTTGGTCGCGCTTTTGGAAACAAACGTGGCTATGCAGCTTTTGAACCACGTTCCACCCATGCGCTTGAAGAGATGTATTCAGCTCCGAGCGCTACACCGCTACAAACTGGTCGAATGACGATGGATGATGTCGTCGCGCGAACCGGCTTCCTCTTTGCGATCCTCGTTGCAGTAGGTGCTGCTGCGTGGTTCTTCAACGTAGGTTTTGGCATCGCCATGATTTCGCTATTGGGCGCTCTTGGCCTGTCACTTATCATTTCATTTTCAAAAAATGTTCGCCCAGCTTTGGTAGTTGCATATGCGGGTCTTGAAGGTCTTGCAATTGGAGCAATCAGTCGTTTTTATAATGATGTTTATCCTGGAATTGTCAGCCAAGCAGTAATCGGAACGCTCGCTGCATTCGTAGGCGTGTTAGCGCTCTATCGAAGTGGAAAGCTCCGAGCGACTCCACAATTCACAAGAATTTTGATGGGTGCGCTAATTGGTTATCTCGTTCTCGGAGTTGCCAGCCTCATCGCATCCTTTGTTGGAGTTGGTGGCGGATTTGGTTTCTATGGCGTGAGTGGAATTGGATTACTCCTCGCAGCTGGCGGAGTTGTCCTAGCTTCACTCTTCCTCGTTCTCGATTTCAATCAAATTGAAGAGGGAGTACGTCAAGGAGTTGGCGAGCAAGAATCATGGCGAGCAGCGTTTGGCCTTATGGTCACAATAGTCTGGCTCTACCTCGAAATCTTGCGGTTACTTGCAATTCTTCGTCGCGATTAACTACAACTAAACAGTAAATAGGCTGTACAGAGTAAACGGCTCTGTACAGCCTTTACTTTTTATTACGAAGGCTCGTATGGTGGCGGAAGATGTGAGCGCCGAGTCTCTGGAAGATTAATTCCACGAATTATGACTGGAATTAAAAAAAGCGCTGCCACTAGAAAAGCAGCCTTGAAACTCTGATTATCAGCGACAAAACCCATGGCAATGGGCCCAATCACCAAACCAAAATCGCTACTCATCTGCCAAAGTGCAACAACTCTGCCACTCTTGCCCGTCATCACATCGCCGACTAGTGCAGCGGGAGCGCTACTTAAGAATGACGCGCCAAGTCCGGCAAACCCCATACCAAGAATAAAACCTGGATAACTTTCAACGAATGCAAATATTGCTAAGCCTGAAAGGGTGATAAATGCGCCAATCAAGATCCCTTTTTGTCGACCATGATTATCAACAAATTTTCCAGCTGGGATCAACGTTAACCCTTGAAGAATTGTTGCCGCCGCAAGCCCTGCACCTAATGCAACGGGGCGTAAGCCAAGTCCCTCCGTTACATATAGCGGCACGAGGGATATACGCACGCCAATACCGCACCACGCGAGTGCAAAAGAGCCCAAAATGGCAACTTGATAGCCGTGAATTTTCAAAGCATCTCGAATTTGCATCGTCACTTCATCTTGAGATGGCGAACTTTTCTGCGAGCTCTGTGATGTAGAGAGAAAAATAAGCGCGACCATTCCAGCGCCAGCAACGGTAATGGAATAAACAAAGAATGGCGCTCTTAATGAAAACTCAACGAGAGCCCCACCAAAGAGTGGCCCAGTTATCGAACCAAAGAGGTAACCAGATTGAAATGTTGATTGCGCTTGTCCACGTTGGTCATCAGAAACGACTCGCAATAAAATTGTTGTTGCGGAGACCGTATATACCGCTGAACCAAAACCACCTGCTCCTCGAAAGAAAAGAAGTTGATAGTAATTTTGTGAGAAAGCTGCAAGTAATGCAGAGAAAGAAACGATAAATAGACCTGATGCCATCATTTTTTGTGGTCCGAAACGATCTACGAGTTTTCCCCCAGTTAAGCCAGTGCAGAATCGTGTAAAAGCGAAGAGACTCACAACAGCGCCAGCTGCAGCCTGGGATACGCCAAATGAACGAGCGAAAATTGGTGTGGCTGGGGCGATGAAACCAAAACCGGCAGCGACGAGGAATGCGGCTGAAGCCAATATGGGAACCTCTGGAGGAAGATTGCGGAATGGCGTTTTCATCGCCTTTGAGGCTATCGTACGAGGGAGTGAGAACCAAAGGAGATCGATGAGCGCGTCCATCATTGCCGAAGATTTGGTTAAAACTTATGGCGCTAATCAAGAAGTACGCGCGCTCGATGGCTTATCCCTCTCTGTAGAAGAGGGGACAGTGCTCTCACTTCTTGGCCCAAATGGTTCGGGAAAAACGACAACTGTGCGCGTGCTATCCACGCTTCTTCGTCCTGATTCTGGACGTGCAACCGTTGCCGGAATAGATGTTCTGCATCACCCTCAACAAGTTCGGGAGATTATTGGTCTCTCTGGTCAGTATGCAGCAGTAGATGAGACGCTTACCGGCTGGGATAACCTAATAATGTTTGGTCGCCTCTACCATTTCTCTAGCCGCGGTGCGAAAGCGCGAGCTGAGGAATTGCTGGAAAAATTTTCGTTAACTGATGCCGCAAAACGTCCAATCAAAACGTATTCCGGTGGTATGCGAAGACGCTTAGATCTCGCTGCATCACTCATAGTGAAGCCAAAAGTGCTCTTCTTGGATGAGCCAACAACCGGACTTGATCCTCGCGGTCGACAGGAAATGTGGGAAGTCATTAATGAATTAGTCAAAGGTGGCGTCACCTTGCTGCTCACTACTCAATATCTCGAAGAGGCAGATCAATTAGCCGATGAGATTGTAGTGATTGACCACGGCCACGTTATTGCCAAAGGAACGGCAGACTCCTTGAAGAAGGATGTTGGTGGAGAGCGTTTAGAGATTTCTGTCCCTGCCGAGCAGCTTGGTGAGGTACGAAGAATTGTTGAGCGAATCACTAGTAGCTCAGCGACTGAAGATCTGGGCGTCCATAAGATTTCGGTGGCAGCCCCTCGTGGTACGGCAACGCTTCTTGAAGCACTTCGTGAGTTAGATGCTGCTGGAATTCATCCTTTGGATATTGCCCTAAAACGCCCTTCACTTGATGATGTTTTTATTGCGTTAACTGGGCATATCGCAGAAGAAAAAGTTGAGGAAGTTGTAAATACGAAAGCAAAGCGAGGTAAGCGATGAAAGATGCATTAGTCATCACTAAGCGTCAATTACTGCAGCTCTTCAGAGTCCCTGAAGTATTAATTTTTTCAACAATTCAACCAGTGATGTTCGTCCTGTTATTTCGCTATGTTTTCGGCGGCGCAATTAAAACGCCAGGTGTTGACTATGTTCAATTATTGATGCCAGGAATCTTTGTTCAGACAGTTGCATTCACGGTAGCAAGCACCGCTCTGGGCCTTGCAGAAGATATGCAAAAGGGGCTCATCGATAGGTTTCGGTCACTTCCCATAGCTCGATCGGCAGTCGTCGTTGGTCGAACTCTCGGAGATGCCACTCTCAATGTTGTGGTCCTCGTAGTAATGGCGTTAGCGGGACTTTTAGTTGGCTGGCGGCCAAGCTCAAGCATTATTGAAATACTCGGCGGCTTCCTCTTTTTATTGGTATTTGGATATGCAATGTCTTGGATGGGCGTGCTGGTTGGACTCTCAGTGCGAGATAGCCGAGTTGCCAATAGCGCAGTTTTTCTCTTCGTCTTTCCGATGACTTTTCTCAGTAATGCATTTGCACCTACGACTGGAATGCCACGACCACTGCAATATGTAGCAGAATGGAACCCAGTCTCAACAATGGTTGCAGGAGTGCGCAACCTCTTTGGGTTGCAGCCAATGTTCGGTGCAACTGCCAATTCTTTCCCATCACAAAATCCATTGATCATGTCACTGATTTACATTGCCCTGCTCATGGCAATCTTTATTCCACTAAGCGTTCGTAAATACAAGAACGTATCGCCTAAATAAAAGTTTTAACCCAAATATGGATTGACAGCAAGAATTTTCACCGTATTCTTTTTACCATTAGGTAATAAATAATCGGTACTCGCACCAATCTTCTTACCTAATACTGCGGCACCAAGTGGTGACTTCTCACTAAAGACCTTAACATTTTCAGCAGCGATTTCTCGAGAACCAAGTAGAAATTCAATTTTCTCGCCACCCATTTCCACTGTAACCATAGAACCCAGCGTCACTTCCTCCATAGCACCCTGTGGCGCGCTTCCTACTTCAGCGCTTTCAAGCATCGCTGTTAGCTGGCGAATGCGTGCTTCAAGCTTGCCCTGCTCTTCACGCGCGGCGTGATAACCACCATTCTCTTTTAAATCTCCCTCTTCACGAGCAGCTGCGATTCGCGCAACAATTTCCTCGCGCCCTTTTGTGGAGATATGTGTCAACTCTTCCTTAAGTCGATCGTAGGCCTCTTGAGTTAGCCACGTTTTGGAGGTGCTCATAGCGTCAAGTTTACCTATTTTTTGGCAGACAGCGCACGAGAGTGGCATTCACTGCCGTGGAGCGTGTGGGTATTTGCTCGGTAACTTCTATCGACTTTGTATCTGTTGGCCCAACGTCGACGTAGCGGTCACCAACGATTGCGGTGCTGAAGTCTCGGGCAATAATTCTGCAGGTCAACTCAACTTGAGGATCTCTCCGAACAACAAGAAATCGAATAGTAGTTTGGTTTGGGGAATCGATAGTAAATGCAATCAAATCCGTCTTTAGCTCTGGATTCGCAAATCGAATGCCAGCGATAGAGAAAATAGCAGTGAAAAGAAGAAAGAGAATGGCGAGAAAGACGGTTTTAATTCGACCTCGAGGCTCAGTCATGGGTAGATTATTGCCTATGACAACGATTCCTGATCCCTCAATCGTTAATCCGGGCACTGTCGGAGCAGTAGTGGTCTTCACTCTCTTCGTTGCAGTCGCGCTAGTTATTCGAAGTGGCTACAAGAGACTTCGGAATCTTGACCGCAGGCGCCAGGATGACAATTAAAAAACCAGTCAACTCTGAAAACCATTGTGCGTAACCGTCAAAGAATTGGAGTAGTACTTCTTGCCATTTTTTTTGCCGCTATCTTTTTCCGATTGGGAATTTGGCAACTTGATCGGGCGCGGTTACTACAAGAACTCGCTAAACCTCAGCAAGAGAAACCTGTCGCCGAATTGCTCTCGGTTGCAAAACCAAATGAAGCGCTCGACAGCGACGCCTTAAATCGCATTGTTACTTTTCGTGGAAAACTTTTGGCCAACCTCAAGGCGCCAAACCAAGAGGATGCCACCGGTGAAAAAAATACTTGGGTAGTGGGCGTCTATGAGGTTTTAGGGTCAGGCAAAGTTGCGGTGGTGCGAGGGGTAGCGGGAAATGTCAATGCTCCCGGCTCAGAAGAGATAGAAGTTATGGGGCGACTATTTCCTAGCCAGATAAATAATAAATTTGGAGAGGTGGAGAGAGGAACCTTGCCCCGAATTGATTCTGCGCTCTTACTCTCAGACTTCGGATCAGATTTCTTTGATGGGTACATCATTGCGCAATCTGAAACTCCTGAGAGTGGATTAATTGAAGTGCCATCTCCCATGCCTGTTATCAAAGTGGCGGGTTTTTATTGGCAGCATATTTCGTATGTCGTGGTTTGGTGGCTAATGGGGCTGTTATCACTGGCCTTGCCCTTCTTACGTTCAAGGAGTGCCAGTTGACTGCTTTGCGAAGATAGGATGTGGTTATGACTGGAGCTCTCAAGCGCTATCGAGTAATGTGTTTTGCAGCAGGAGTGATGTCGCTACTCCTATGGTTTGTCGAACTACCGGTGAAATATCTGCTAAATCTTCCAGAGCTTGAAGCAAAAGTGCTCTGGATACCAATTGTCCATGGGTATGTCTATGCACTTTATGTCTTAGCCACTGTGCATCTCTCTGTGAAAGCCCATTGGCACCCAACGAGAATCATCGCATTTGTATTAGCTGGAACGTTGCCAATCGCTTCATTTATAACGGAACGTAAAGCGCAGAACCTCATTAAGAATTCGTAAACAAATATGAGATTGGTAAAACGGGTTCTTAAAAGAGTTCTTTACCCGATATATGAATTAAGGCTATTTAAAAGGCTAGATTTATCTGCCTCCCCAAAGCACGTTGGTGTGATTCTCGATGGAAATCGAAGGTGGGCCAAGGCAAACCTCGCTTCCTCGAAAAGTGGTCATAGCGCAGGTGCGCGAAAAGTAATTGACTTTCTCTCTTGGTGTGAAGAAACAAATGTAAAAGTTGTTACGTTGTGGATGTTATCAACCGATAATCTTAATCGAGAACGTAACGAACTACAACCATTGCTAGAGATAATTGCTGAAACAGTAGATGCGCTCTCAAAGTTTGGTCGATGGAAGTTACATGTCGTTGGTGCAACTGATTTGTTGCCTGAATGGTTATCTTCAAGGCTGGAAGAGGCGGTTGCAAAAAGTCCCGAGCGTGAGAAATTAATTGTTAATTTAGCAATTGGTTATGGCGGGCGTCGAGAGATTACTGATGCAGTCCGTCGGTTGCTCAAAGAAAATCTTTCAAAAGGGGAGACTTTAGAATCAGCAATCGACAAGATGTCGATGGATGAGATCTCACGTCATTTATATACGGCGGGACAACCAGATCCTGATTTAGTTATTCGAACATCCGGCGAACAACGACTTTCTGGTTTCTTGCTTTGGCAGAGCGCACACTCTGAATTTTATTTTTGCGAAGCCTTTTGGCCTGATTTCCGTCGCCTTGATTTCTTACGGGCCCTTCGCGCGTATGCTCAACGGAATCGGCGGTTCGGTAAGTAACTCGCAAGCACATATAGCGTGTCGCAGTCGCTAATTAACAAAAGAGTTCTAGGCTTTGACTCTAGACATGAACGGAGCTTGGGTGCCAGTCGAGCCAAAGCAGACTCGCAAGACCTACGTCTTAGACACCAGCGTCCTGCTGGCTGACCCAGCGGCCCTCAATCGTTTCGACGAACACGAGATTGTTCTTCCGATAGTGGTGATCTCTGAACTCGAAAGTAAGCGAGACCATCCTGAATTGGGATATTTCGCGCGTAATGCTCTTCGAACACTTGATGAACTTCGAGTCGAGCATGGACGACTCGATGCCCCAATGGCGCTTAATGAAAATGGTGGCACCCTCACTGTTGAACTAAACCATAGTGAAACAACTGGATTACCGGCGAGTTTCTTTCGAGATGGCACCAATGATTCACGAGTACTTGCCGTCGCGAGAAACCTCAAACATGAGGGCAAAAACGTAATTTTAGTAACCAAAGATTTGCCGCTTCGTGTGAAGGCTTCTGCTGTGGGAATTGATGCCGAGGAATACCGTGCAGAACTCGCGGTCAGTAGCGGCTGGACGGGGATAGTTGAACTCGCACTTGCATCTGAGCAAGTAGATCAGCTCTATCAAAGTGAGCGAGTGGAAAGTCTTGAAGTTTCTAATCTCCCAGTTCACACCGGAGTAGTTATTCACTCAAATAAAGGAAGCGCCTTAGCACGTGTTACGCAAGACAAGAAACTTAAGTTGGTGCGGGGAGATCGAGAAGTGTTTGGTTTGCATGGTCGAAGTGCAGAGCAGCGAATCGCATTAGATTTACTTCTCGACAATGAAATTGGAATCGTCTCGCTTGGCGGTCGCGCGGGAACTGGAAAGAGTGCGCTAGCAATCTGCGCCGGACTTGAAGCGGTAATGGAGCGACGCTTGCATAAGAAGATTGTTGTATTCCGCCCGCTTTATCCGGTCGGAGGACAAGAGCTTGGATATCTTCCTGGCTCTGAAGGTGAAAAAATGTCTCCATGGGCGCAAGCAGTTTTTGACACTTTAGGTGCACTTGTTAGTCAACAAGTAATTGAAGAAATTATGGCTCGTGGATTAATTGAAGTGTTGCCGCTAACTCACATTCGCGGCCGCTCCCTACATGATTCTTTTGTCATTGTTGATGAAGCGCAATCGTTGGAGCGAGGCGTACTTCTTACCGTGCTCTCGCGCATCGGACAGGGCTCGCGAGTAGTTCTCACACACGATGTCGCACAGCGCGATAATTTACGGGTCGGCCGTTACGACGGTGTGGTCGCAGTCATTGAAGCTCTCAAAGGCGATCCGCTCTTTGCCCATGTGACCTTGGTTCGCAGCGAGCGCTCGGCCATTGCCGCTTTGGTTACGGAGATGCTGGAGCGACCCCCTTCAAACTGAGGTACCCTTTTCCCCTTAAGTACTGCCCCCCTAGCTCAGTCGGTAGAGCGTTTCCATGGTAAGGAAAAGGTCAACGGTTCGATTCCGTTGGGGGGCTCGGCGGGGTAGCTCAGCTTGGTAGAGCAAGCGGCTCATAATCGCTGTGTCGCCGGTTCAAATCCGGCCTCCGCTACCAGTTTTGACACCTTAATTTCCATAAGAGGTGGCCTAACCGGTAACCTTCCCGACGTTGTTGAGAAGTGTGGACTTTAATAAAGGAGTAGGACGATGGCCAGCAAGAGCGCGGATATTCGCCCAAAGATCACCATGGCCTGCGTAGATTGTAAAGAGCGCAACTACATCACCAAGAAGAATCGTCGTAACGATCCAGATCGTCTGGAAATGAAGAAGTTCTGCCCACGTTGCAAGGCAAGCACACTCCATCGGGAGAGCCGTTAACCCATGGCAGTGCACGGCCCCGAATTGGTCGGGCGCCGATTTTCTGCTGATGCAGTTCGTGAAGTAACTGAAGAATCCATCACAACTTTCGCCAAAGCTATTGGTGCGGATAGTCGATTCACCCCACCTACTTTTCTGATCTCGTTTTCAGTCTCAGCGGCTGAAGAATTTTTACCAACATTGGGTTTCGATTGGTCCCGAGTCGTCCATGGCGATCAGCGCTTTTTGCACCATCGAACCATTCGCGCCGGAGACCAACTTAAGTATGCAAGTGAAATAGAGAGCTACAAAAGCCTTGCGGGTAACGAGTTTATTTCGATAAGAACTGATTTCTTTGATGTTAACAATGAAGAGTTGGTATCTGCTACTTGGTCGACCCTAGTTTTTAGAGGAGAGCAAGAATGATTTGGCAGATTGAAATGGAATTTGCCGAGCGAATTTTTTACATAAATCGGGAGAGTTTAAAAAAATACGCAGATGCAAGTGGTGATCAAAATCCAATTCATCAGAGCGAGGAATTTGCCAAATCAGTCGGGCTGCCAAATGTCATCGCACATGGCATGTTCACCATGGCGCTCGCCGGTGAAGCCGTTAGATCGTGGATTGGCAGCGAGCGATTTATCCTTGAGTTCAACACGCGTTTTGCTAAGCCAGTTATTATTCCGGCGGGCGTTGATGTTGCCGTTTCCTTTACGGGGAAAGTTATTGCACTTACTGGTGAGGATCTGACTATTGAAGTCGCGGCGATATGTGATGGTAACAAGGTTTTAAACCAGACAAAAGTTCGAGTTAAATTGTGATTTCCGAAAGTGACATTACCGCTACGGTAATTGTTGATGGTTTTGCAGAAGACGCTCTCTCGTGCATCCAATCTATCTTGGAACATTCGGGGGTCCCGATTTTTCTACTGATAAATGGAAAGCAAGATTTCTCCATATTAGAAAAGTTGCACACGAGAGTCACTACCCACTACGTGAAACAGAAATTAGGTTGGTCAAACGCGGTTAATTTACTTTTTAGCGAAGTAAAAACTTCGTATATTCTTTTAATGGACCCATCGACCCGATTTCAGTCGAATCCATTTGGCGAAGTGATCTCACAATTAGATGCTGGATTTGTTGGCGTTGGCTGGCGTGGAGGCTTAATCAATCTTGAGGATGAGTGGCGCTCCGTTGTCGATAAAGGCCCAGGAGAAGTTGATGTGCTCTTTGGCTATTTCATGGTTTTACATCGTGAATTCGCACTCTCTGTTGGCGCAAACCCGAGCGCAAAGTATTACCGAAATGCAGATTTAGAACTCTCTCTCGCACTTCGGGAATCAGGCGGCAGGTTAATGCAAGTTGAACTGCCCTTGATTCAAGAGCGGCATCATGGCTATCACGATGCAGATAGCAGCTATCGAGAGAAGAATTCGAAAGAAAATTATCAACGATTACTCAAACGATTCCGAGGAAATCTAGGTATTCTCGCTCCGCGCAGGTAATCTAATGTTATGAAATTCGCCGAGTTGACGACCTTTCGAGTTGGTGGCGAGATTACAAACGGCGTTCACGGAACCTCTGATGAATTGATTATTGAAACTCTTTTGCGCGAACCTAATGCGCAAATAATAGGTGGCGGTTCAAATATTTTGGCAACTGATGATCTATTTAATGGCACAGTGCTAGTAATTGAAAGCCGGGGAAGTGAACTTGATTACGACGCTTGTTCAGGTGGGATGATTACCGTTGCAGCCGGGGTGGAGTGGGATGATTTTGTGTCCCAAACTGTCGATGCTGGATTTTCTGGACTTGAAACTCTTAGTGGAATTCCGGGCAAAGTGGGAGCAGCTCCGATCCAAAATATTGGCGCGTATGGTCAAGAATTTTCCTCAGTCGTTGCGCGCGTACGGACCTGGGATAGGAAGAGCAAGGAGCAACAAACCTTCACAGCAAACCAATGTGGCTTTGGATATCGCACCTCGATTTTTAAAGAGGAACGAAATCGCTATGTGGTTCTTGATGTAACTGTGCAATTAAAGAAAGGTGAACTTTCTATTCCCATTACTTACTCTGAATTGGCGCAGGAGTTGGGAATTTCTTCTGGGGAGCGAGCAGTAGTAACTAAAGTGCGCGAAGCCACGCTTGCCATTCGAAATCGAAAAGGCATGGTGCTATCAACAACCGATCGAGATTCCTGGTCGGCAGGTTCATTCTTCATTAATCCCTCGGTCTCACCCGAAGTTGCCGCCACCTTACCTAGCGATGCACCGCAATGGCCAAACTCAGATGGCTCAATAAAGCTATCGGCAGCGTGGCTCCTCGAGAATTCAGGCATCTCCAAGGGCGAGCGGTTTGGTGGAGCTGGAATTTCCACGAAACATGTACTGGCAATCACCAATGTTGATTCTGCAACGAGTAGCGACGTTATTGAGTTGGCGCGCAGGTGTCAAAATGCAGTACGTAACCGCTTTGGAATAACGCTAGTTCCAGAAGTTCAGCTAATTGGGCTTGCGCTTTAACTAACCGTTAATAAGTTTTTGAATTCGCGAAATTCCTTCGACGATATCTTCATCGCTAAGTGCATAGGAGAATCGCAAATACCCCGATGGTCCGAAAGCTTCACCTGGAACAGCAGCGACCTCGACCTCATCGAGAATTAGCGTTGCAAGTTCTGAGCTTGTTATAGGTTTCTTGCCGCGAATTTCTCGCCCTAACACTTTATGAACTGCTGGGTATACGTAGAACGCGCCTTGAGGCATAGGACATTCGAAGCCATCAATCTCATTGAGCATCTTCACAATGAGTTTTCTTCGACGATCGAAGGCAATCTTCATCTCATCAACTGCAGTGAGATCACCAGTGAGCGCTGCAATTGCTGCACGTTGTGAAACGTTTGAAACGTTGCTAGTTAAATGTGATTGAAGATTAGTTGCCGCTTTGATGACATCCTTTGGGCCAATCATCCAACCCACACGCCAACCGGTCATCGCATAAGTTTTTGCAACGCCATTGAGAATAATTGTTTGGTCAGCAAGCTCCGGTAGGAGAACTGGCAGTGAGGGAGCTTGTACCTCGTCATATCGGAGATGTTCATAAATCTCATCCGTAATAATCCAAATTCCGTGCTTGTGTGCCCATTGACCAATAGCGCGCACCTGGTCGACTGTGTAAACAGAGCCAGTTGGATTGCTTGGCGAACAAAAGATCAGAGCTTTAGTTTTTGGTGTACGTACTGCTTCAAGTTGTTCAACGCTGACGCAGTAATTTCTCTGCTCGTCAGCGAAAACTTCCACCGGTGTGCCACCAGCTAACCGAATACATTCTGGATAAGTAGTCCAATATGGCGCTGGGAGTAGTACTTCATCGCCTTGATCAACAATCGTGGCAATAGATTGATAGACCGCTTGCTTGCCACCATTAGTAACCAAAACATTCTCAGCTGCAATCTCAAAATGTGAATCGCGAAGCGTCTTTGTCACAATTGCTTGTCGTAACTCAGGAAGACCAGGAGTTGGTGTGTAGCGATGATTAGCTACAACGCGCACTGCTTTCTCTGCAGCATCAAGAATGTAACCGGGGGTAGGGAAGTCTGGCTCTCCTGCGCCGAAGCCAATTACAGGGCGACCGGCAGCTTTGAGCGCTTTGGCTTTACCATCGACAGCCAATGTTGCCGATTCGGTGATTGCGGCTATTCGCTTGGAAATTCGGGGCTTTGCTTCCTGTGGCATGGCGGTAATCCTGCCATGTTTCACGGTAGTGGCCGGCCCTATTTCACCCAATTAGACCCCCGCCCATATTGACCCGTAAACTTCTGCGCCTAGCTCCTCTCGTGGCCAGCCCTTCTTCATAAAGAAGTGAGGGTCGCGAAGCGCTGGAGGGCAGTAGTTCAACTGGTAGAGCACCGGTCTCCAAAACCGGGGGTTGGGGGTTCAAATCCCTTCTGCCCTGCTAGATGGCATGAGCATAAGTAAGGATGAGTACGAGTACGAGCACAAGTAGTTGAGTAACGAGTAATGAAAGGAGCGAGATGAGCGAAATTGAAAGTCGGGAACGCGAAGCAGATCAAGAGCGCGGAAATATTTTTCAACGCGTAGGCCGCTTCTATCGACAGGTTGTCGCCGAGCTCCGCAAAGTTGTCTGGCCTTCACGAAAACAACTGACTACTTACACAGCTGTCGTTCTCGTATTCGTTTCTTTCATTATTGCTGTGGTCTCTCTTTTTGATTTAGTCCTCACGAAAATAACTTTCTGGGTATTTGGATAAAGGAGGGATAGCGCGCAATGAGTGATGACACTTTTGAAGCAGCATTAGAAGCTGCTGCACATGAGTCAACTTCTGAGCGAGAGCTCCCTGCTGAGGAACTTGTTAATGATGCACAGGTAGCTGAAATTGCAGAGGGTGAGCAGGAAGAGCAGGAAGAGAATGATCCGCTTACTGAATTTCGTCGCGCTCTCCGTTCTGCACTTGGAGATTGGTATGTAATTCACTCATATGCAGGATACGAAAACCGCGTAAAGGGAAATCTTGAGAACCGTATTCATACGCTCAACATGGAAGATTACATTTATCAGATTGAAGTTCCGCAAGAAGAGGTTACTGAGATTAAGAATGGCGTTCGCAAACAGGTGAAGCGAAATGTATTCCCTGGATATGTGCTGGTTCGTATGGATCTCACCGACGAATCGTGGTCAGTGGTTCGTAACACTCCTGGGGTTACTGGATTTGTTGGCCATGGCCACAATCCAAGCCCACTCTCTCTTGATGAAGTTGAGGGGATTTTGGCGCCTCGCCCTTCGAAGAAGGGTGAGAAGCCTGAGATCAAGATGGTTGATTTCGCTGTTGGCGAATCGGTCACCGTTATGGACGGTCCATTTGCTACCCTTCCCGCTTCAATCAGCGAGATCATGCCGGAGCAGGCGAAGTTGAAAGTTCTTGTCTCTATCTTTGGACGAGAAACTCCAGTTGAATTGTCATTTGCCCAAGTACAGAAAATCTAGAGAGCACCGAGAAAAATGAACGAGAGTAACGAGAGTAACGAGAGTAACGAGAGTAAGGAATAACCATGGCACCAAAGAAGAAGGTACAAGCGCTCATCAAGCTACAGATTCAAGCTGGCGCGGCGACCCCTGCTCCACCTGTCGGCCCAGCGCTTGGTCAACATGGCGTCAACATCATGGATTTCGTCAAGGCCTACAACGCGGCAACTGAGTCGCAAAAGGGTCAGATCATCCCAGTTGAAATTACTGTGTACGAAGATCGCTCGTTCACATTTATCACCAAGACTCCACCAGCATCACGCCTTATCTTGAAGGCCGCAAAACTTGAAAAAGGATCTGCGATTCCCCATAAGAATAAGGTAGGGAACATCACTATGGCTCAATGCCGTGAGATCGCAACTGTGAAGATGGCAGATCTCAATGCAAATGACCTTGATGCAGCAAGTTTGATTATTGCCGGTACAGCTCGTTCTATGGGCATCACCGTCAATGGTTAAGAAATAAAGATAACTAAATAAATAAAGGTGGGAGAGTCACGCTGACTCGTTGACCACAACCAACTGCCTGACTCAACCGAGTCAGCCGAAAGAAGGATGGATGAAATGAAGCGCAGTAAGAAATACCGTGCAGCTGTTGAGAAGTACGATGTCACAAACATCTATGCTCCAGTTGAAGCTATGAAAATCGTCCGGGAAACCTCCGTGACTAAATACGATTCAACGGTTGAGGTCTCACTCTCACTCGGCGTAGATCCACGTAAAGCTGATCAAGCAATCCGCGGAACAGTAAACCTCCCACATGGAACAGGAAAGACTGCTCGCGTCCTTGTCTTTGCAGGTGGTGAACGAGCTGAGGAAGCGCGGGCAGCTGGCGCCGATATTGTTGGTGCAGATGAATTAATCGATGAAGTGGCAAAAGGTCGTTTGGATTACGACGCAGTTGTCTCTACACCAGATCTGATGGGCAAGGTCGGTCGTCTTGGAAAAGTTCTTGGTCCACGAGGTTTGATGCCAAACCCAAAGACCGGAACAGTTACAAATGATGTGACAAAGGCGGTTAATGATATTAAGGGTGGAAAGATTGAATTCCGTGTAGATAAGAATTCAAACTTGCACTTCATTATTGGCAAAGCCTCCTTCAGCGCTGAAGCGCTACTTGATAATTATGTTGCTGCGATGGAAGAAGTTCTCCGCGCTAAGCCCTCTTCATCAAAGGGTCGATATGTAAAGAAAGCAACGGTCTCCACCACCATGGGGCCCGGAGTTCAGGTAGATCCAAACCTTCTTCGTGAGGGCGCTAATTAGGCCAACTGAGCAATCGTTTTGACGGGTAGGCGCCATAGCGCCTACCCTTTCCCTTATCCGAAGACCGCAGGTCTTCCATCAGTAGATAGCAATATCCACTGGTGGAGTTAAAGAGGTAAAACTCACCAGCGCAGGAGCATTACGAGTTGGCTTTCTCTAGTTTTCCTCGTAGCGCTTTCGCGCTTCGAGGATTTTCTTTTTATCCCTGTGTTCTCTGCGTTCATTCGGTCTCGATTAATTCGAAAAGACTGGAATAGCGAGAGGAGAAACGAAATATGGCAAAGACCGATAAGTCGGCAGTCCTTGCAGAGCTAACCGAAGATTTTCGCGGCGCTGGTGCAACGATTGTGACCGAATATCGCGGACTCTCCGTCACTTCCATGAAAGCACTTCGTCGTTCACTCGGTGGCAGCACTAAGTACTCTGTCGCAAAGAACACATTGATGCGTATCGCAGCCAAGAATGCTGGCATTGAAATCTCTGATGAACTTCTCAAGGGACCTTCAGCCGTCGCATTTATTAATGGCGATCCAATTGATGCCGCGAAGAGCTTGCGCGATTTTGCAAAAGAGAATCCCGCACTTGTTATCAAGGGTGGAATCTATGAAGGCAAATCAGTAACTACTGAAGAAATCATGAAGCTTGCAAACCTAGAGTCCCGCGAGGTGCTCTTGGCAAAGCTTGCTGGTGCAATGAAGGGTTCACTTGCAAAGGCCGCACGAGTATTCGATGCGCTCCGAATCAAGTTAGAAGCTGGCGCACCTGCGTCAGCACCTGCAGCAACAGCAGATCAACCAGTAGCAGAAGCTTCGCCAGCCGCGGAACCGGCTGCCGAATCAGCAGCAGTCGTTGAAGTGACATCAGCTGAAAATTCAGCAGAACCCGAAACACAGGAATAATTAAGAGTTAAGGAGAAAGATTATGGCAAAACTTTCAACAGAAGATTTGTTAGCACAATTTAAAGAGATGACTCTTGTTGAGCTCAGCGATTTCGTGAAGTCCTTCGAGACCGAATTCGATGTCACTGCTGCTGCACCGGTAGCAGTTGCTGCTGCTGGTGGCGCTGCTGGTGCACCTGCCGCTGCAGAAGCTCAAGATGAGTTCACACTCATCCTTGAAGATGCTGGCGCTCAAAAGATCGCGGTCATCAAAGAGGTTCGTACCTTTACTGGTCTTGGCCTCAAAGAGGCAAAGGATCTCGTAGATGGCGCGCCATCTACAGTTCTTGAGAAGGCCAACAAGGAGACTGCTGATAAGGCAAAGGCAGCATTTGAGGCTGTTGGCGCAAAGGTCACCGTCAAGTAATTCTGGCGTAACTAGCCAGTTAGGGAGCGGGTTCGGTTGGGGTAAACCCCAATTGGACACGCTCCCTTTCTTCGCCGTAAAATCCCAGCAATCCCAAATTTTGAGGTCTTCGCATATAGCGGTGGCGACCTTCTACTTTCGCTGGATTTTGTAACTGATTTCTATTGCGATTACGGAAGGACCGTCGTTGAAAAACAAATCCCAATCCCCGCATGCGCCGCATCGTCTCTCTTTTGCCAAAATTCGTGAGCCCCTCGAGGTTCCAAATCTCCTAGCGCTCCAAGTAGAGAGCATGGACTGGCTCCTTGGCAATGATGCCTGGCGAGCTCGTATCTCCAATAGCGCAACGACCAATACCACTCGCGGCGAACTTCCTAATCAATCTGGTCTCGAAGAGATCTTCGAGGAGATTTCTCCTATCGAAGATTTCCAAGGCTCCATGAGCCTCTCCTTCCGTGATCATCGCTTTGAGCCACCGAAGTATTCGATTGAAGAGTGTAAAGAGCGCGATATAACTTATAGCGCACCACTCTTCGTTACTGCAGAGTTCATGAATAACGTCACCGGTGAAATTAAGAGCCAGACAGTGTTCATGGGTGAATTTCCATTAATGACTTCACGCGGAACATTTATTATTAACGGAACTGAGCGCGTGGTTGTATCTCAGATTGTTCGCTCACCTGGCGTTTATTTTGAGAAGGCTGATCCAGATAAGAGCGCTGATAAAGATACGCTCGTTGGAAAAATTATCCCAAGCCGTGGTGCTTGGTTGGAATTTGAAATCGACAAGAAAGATATGGTCGGCGTACGTATCGATCGTAAGCGAAAGATTCCCGTAACCGTTTTCCTTAAAGCTCTAGGTTGGGATGAAGCTCAAATTCGCGAGCACTTTGGCGAGTATGAGTCGATGATTGCAACTCTCGAGAAAGATCACACGGTTACTCAGGATGATGCGCTGCTCGATATTTATCGTAAGTTGCGTCCTGGCGAGCCACCTACTCGTGAAGCAGCTCAAACACTTATCGAGAACTTATATTTCACTCCAAAGCGATATGACTTAGCAAAGGTTGGCCGTTTCAAGATCAACAAGAAACTTGGCACTGATCTTGATCTTCGTAAAGGCCTACTCACGATCGAAGATATCGTCTGGGCAATTAAGTATTTGGTAAAGATGCATGCTGGCGAGACCGTCATGGACTCTGTTCGCGGCCAAGTTCGTATCGAAACTGACGATATTGATCACTTTGGTAATCGTCGTCTTCGTACCGTTGGCGAATTGATTCAAAATCAGGTTCGCACAGGTCTCTCTCGTATGGAGCGCGTAGTTCGCGAACGTATGACGACTCAAGATGTTGAAGCAATTACCCCGCAAACTCTTATAAATATTCGCCCAATTACGGCGAGTATCAAAGAGTTCTTCGGAACCTCACAGCTCTCACAGTTTATGGATCAAACAAACCCACTCTCTGGTCTAACTCATAAGCGTCGCCTCTCTGCGCTTGGACCTGGTGGTCTCTCACGTGAACGTGCAGGCTTTGAAGTCCGTGATGTTCACCCATCGCACTACGGTCGGATGTGTCCAATTGAAACTCCAGAAGGACCGAACATTGGTCTTATCGGATCGTTGGCAACGTTTGGTCGAATCACACCATTTGGTTTCATCGAAACTCCATATCGAAAAGTTGTTAAAGGTAAGGTCACCGATCACATCGATTACCTCACCGCAGATGAAGAAGATGAGCACATCATTGCGCAGGCAAATGCGCCATTGACTGATACCAACCACTTCGCAGAGCCGCGCGTTCTCGTTCGCCGTAAAGGTGGCGAGGTCGAATACATTCCTGCAGAAGATGTTGATTACATGGATGTCTCACCACGACAGATGGTTTCTGCAGCAACTGCCATGATCCCCTTTCTTGAGCATGACGATGCAAACCGCGCGCTCATGGGATCAAACATGATGCGCCAGGCAGTACCACTTCTTCGCGCCGAAGCTCCACTTGTTGGAACTGGCATGGAGTTCCGTGCAGCTGTTGATGCTGGCGATGTCATCGTTAGCGAAAGGGCTGGCGCTGTCACTGAAGTTAGCGCAGAAGAAATTAAGGTTAGCCACGATGATGGGACCTCCAAGACCTACTATCTATCGAAGTTCCGCCGTTCAAACCAAGGAACTTGCTACAACCACAAACCAGTTGTCGCACAGGGAGTTCGAGTAGAAGCAGGCGATGTACTCGCTGATGGACCAAGCACTGATCTTGGTGAATTAGCGCTTGGAAAGAACTTGCTCGTGGCATTTATGCCATGGGAAGGCCACAACTACGAAGATGCGATTATTTTGAGCCAGCGTTTGGTTCAAGATGATGTGCTCTCATCTATTCATATTGAAGAGTACGAAGTTGATGCACGTGATACCAAGCTAGGTGCAGAAGAAATTACACGCGACATTCCAAATGTCAGCGAAGAAGTTCTTGCTGACCTTGATGAGATGGGCATCATTCGCGTTGGCGCCGATGTCGTTCCAGGTGACATTCTCGTGGGAAAAGTTACGCCTAAGGGCGAAACTGAACTCACTCCAGAAGAGCGCCTCCTGCGCGCAATCTTCGGTGAGAAGGCTCGCGAAGTTCGCGATACCTCACTTAAAGTGCCGCATGGTGAAGGCGGGAAAGTTATTGGCGTTAAGGTCTTCGAAAGCGAAGAGGGATATGAACTTCCTTCTGGCGTTAACCAACTTGTTCGAGTCTATGTCGCACAGAAGCGAAAGATTCAAGATGGTGACAAGCTTGCTGGTCGCCACGGTAATAAGGGTGTTATCGCAAAGATTCTCCCAGTCGAAGATATGCCATTCCTCGAAGATGGGACTCCGGTAGATGTAGTACTTAACCCGCTCGGCGTTCCTGGACGCATGAATGTTGGCCAGGTTCTTGAAACACACCTCGGTTGGGTTGCAAAACAAGGTTGGCAGGTTGAAGGCGACGATGCTTCTTGGAAGAGGAATCTCAAGTCAATTGGCGCGCAAACTGGAAAGCCTGGCACTCGAGTAGCAACTCCAGTCTTCGATGGTGCACGTGAAAATGAGATCACTGGATTGCTTGGGTCTACCTTGCCAAACCGCGATGGAAATCGAATGGTGGGCGAATCAGGCAAGGCTCGACTATTTGATGGTCGAAGCGGTGAGCCATATCGTGATCCGATTTCTGTTGGATACATGTACATCTTGAAGTTGCTTCACTTGGTAGACGACAAGATTCACGCACGTTCAACTGGTCCTTACTCAATGATTACGCAACAACCACTGGGTGGAAAAGCTCAGTTCGGTGGTCAGCGATTTGGTGAGATGGAGGTGTGGGCGCTTGAGGCATATGGCGCTGCGTACACCCTCCAAGAACTTCTCACTATTAAGTCCGATGATGTGCTTGGTCGTGTCAAAGTTTACGAAGCAATCGTTAAGGGTGAAAACATCCCTGAGCCAGGTATCCCTGAGTCATTCAAGGTGCTTATCAAAGAGATGCAATCTCTCTGTCTCAATGTTGAAGTGCTCTCATCCGATGGCGCAGCTATCGAAATGAAAGACACTGATGAAGAAGTGTTCCGTACCGCAGAAGAGCTCGGAATCAACCTTTCTCGGGTTGAGCCAAGCAGCGTCGAAGAGATCTAGGAGAGGCGATACCTATGTTAGATGTCAACTTTTTTGATGAGTTGAAGATTGGTCTTGCTTCTGCTGATGACATTCGCACTTGGTCACATGGTGAAGTCAAGAAGCCTGAAACCATTAACTACCGCACACTGAAGCCAGAAAAAGATGGTCTCTTCGATGAGAAAATCTTCGGGCCTACCCGCGATTGGGAGTGCTACTGCGGTAAGTACAAGCGCGTTCGATTTAAGGGAATCGTCTGCGAACGTTGCGGTGTTGAAGTAACTCGAGCAAAAGTTCGTCGCGAGCGAATGGGCCACATCGAGCTTGCTGCACCAGTAACGCACATCTGGTACTTCAAAGGAGTGCCAAGTCGTTTGGGATACCTTCTTGATCTAGCGCCAAAAGATCTAGAAAAGGTCATCTACTTTGCGGCCTACATGATCACAGAAGTTGATGCCGAAGCTCGCCACGAAGATTTCGAGCAGAATCAGAAGAAGATTGCCTCCGATAAAAAGAAGATCGAAACCAAGCGTGATCTTGATATCGACACCCGCCAAAAGAAACTTGAGGCCGATCTCGCATCGCTTGAAGACGAAGGGGCGAAGTCAGATATCCGCCGAAAGGTTCGCGAGCAGGCAGAGCGCGAAATCAAACAACTTCGCGATCGTTCACAACGTGAACTCGATCGCCTAGAAGAGGTCTGGGAGCGCTTTAAGAATCTCAAGGTTCAAGATCTTGAGGGTGATGAGCAGCTCTATCGCGAGATGCGTGATCGCTTTGGCATGTACTTCAAAGGTCAGATGGGGGCTGCAGCAATCAAGCACCGACTTGAGACTTTCGATCTCAAAGCTGAAGCAATTAATCTCCGTCAGATCATCGCAACTGGCAAAGGACAGAAGAAGACTCGCGCGCTAAAGCGACTTCGCGTTGTCTCTTCCTTCCTTAACACCTCAAATTCACCAGCATCAATGGTGCTCGATGCAGTTCCAGTGATTCCACCTGATCTTCGTCCGATGGTTCAACTCGATGGTGGCCGTTTTGCGACTTCAGATCTCAACGATCTCTATCGTCGAGTAATTAACCGAAATAATCGTTTGAAGCGTCTTGCAGATCTTGGCGCTCCAGAGATCATCGTTAATAATGAAAAGCGTATGTTGCAAGAGGCTGTTGATGCGCTCTTTGATAATGGTCGTCGTGGCCGTCCAGTAACTGGTCCTGGTAATCGTGCGCTCAAATCACTCTCCGACATGCTCAAGGGTAAGCAGGGTCGGTTCCGTCAGAATCTCCTCGGAAAGCGCGTTGATTACTCTGGCCGTTCAGTAATCGTTGTTGGTCCGCAATTGAAGTTGCACCAATGCGGTCTGCCAAAGCAGATGGCGCTTGAACTCTTCAAGCCATTTGTAATGAAGCGCCTTGTTGACCTGAACCATGCGCAGAACATTAAATCTGCAAAGCGAATGGTTGAACGTGCCCGTTCTGTGGTTTGGGATGTTTTGGAAGAGGTAATTGCCGAGCACCCAGTGCTACTTAACCGCGCACCAACGCTCCACCGTTTAGGTATCCAAGCTTTCGAACCACAACTCATCGAAGGCAAGGCAATCCAGATTCACCCGCTCGTTTGTACTGCGTTCAACGCGGACTTCGACGGTGACCAGATGGCCGTTCACCTTCCACTATCTGCAGAGGCGCAAGCCGAAGCGAGAATCTTGATGCTCTCAAGCAACAACATTCTCTCTCCTGCAAATGGTCGTCCGATCACATCGCCTACACAGGACATGGTTCTTGGCCTCTACTTCCTCACCCAACTTCGCGAGGGCGAAAAGGGTGCAGGACGTGCATTCTCATCAACCGCTGAAGCGATCATGGCCTTTGATCAAGGTTCACTCTCGCTCCAATCGAAGGTGAAAATTCGTATCAATGAAGCAATTCGTGATACCACACTTGGTCGCGCACTCTTTAATGAAGCGCTACCTGCTGACTTCCCTTATGTAGAGGAAGATGTAACGAAGAAGCAACTTGGTGCAATTGTTAATACTCTTGCAGAGCGTTATCCAAAGGTTGATGTCGCAACGACTCTTGATGGCCTTAAGGCTCTCGGTTTCTATTGGGCAACTCGCGCCGGTGTAACAATCGGTATCGAAGATGTTGTGACCCCTCCTAATAAGCAGAAGATTCTCGATGGTTACGAGTCTGATGCCGAGCGCGTGCAGAAGCAGTACGAGCAAGGTCTTATTACAGATGATGAGCGTCGCCAAGAGCTCATTGAAATCTGGACCAAGGCGACTAATGAAGTTGCTGCCGAAATGGAGAAAAACTTCCCACGTCGTAATCCAGTTTGGATGATGGTCTTCTCAGGTGCTCGTGGAAATATGATGCAGGTTCGTCAGATCGCGGGTATGCGTGGATTGGTGGCTAATCCAAAGGGTGAAATTATCCCTCGTCCGATTAAGTCAAACTTCCGCGAAGGCCTCTCAGTACTCGAGTACTTCATCTCCACACACGGTGCGCGTAAAGGTCTTGCCGATACCGCTCTTCGTACTGCGGACTCCGGTTACCTCACTCGTCGTCTCTGCGATGTGGCTCAAGATGTCATCATCCGTGAAGAGGATTGCGGTACTGATCGAGGTCTAACACTTGAGATTGCTCGACGTAATGAATCAGGAGAACTTGTTCGCCTAAAGAACGTTGAGTACTCCGTCTATTCACGAAACCTCGCTGAAGATGTCGTCGTAAATGGTGAAGTTATCGGCACTGCCAATACCGATCTCGGTGATGAACTCATCGAACGTCTGCTTGCAGCTGGAATCGAATCGGTAAAGGTACGTTCAGTTCTAACCTGCGAGAGCAAAGTTGGTCAATGTGCGGCCTGCTATGGTCGTTCACTTGCTGCGGGCCATCTCGTTGATGTGGGCGAAGCGGTAGGAATTATCGCTGCGCAATCAATCGGTGAACCTGGAACGCAATTAACAATGCGTACCTTCCACACCGGTGGCGCTGCTCAAACTCAAGGTGATATCACCCATGGTCTACCGCGCGTTGTTGAACTCTTCGAAGCTCGCGAACCAAAAGCGAAAGCGCCAATTGCAGAGCATGCCGGCCGCATTCGTTTCGAGGAAGATCCTAAGAATGCTGGAGGTAAGCGCATCGTCATCACTCCAGATAATGGAAATGAAGAGATTGCTTACCCAATTCCACGTAATCGCAAACCATTAGTTAATGATGGCGATCGCGTAGAGGTAGGAGAGAAGCTCATCCCTGGAACAATCGATCCAAAAGATGTTCTTCGAATCCTCGGACCACGTGCAACGCAAGTACACCTTGTGGAAGAGATTCAAAAGGTTTATGACACTCAAGGCGTTGCGATTCACGATAAGCACATCGAGGTCATCGTTCGACAGATGCTTAAGCGCATCACCATCTTGGAAGCGGGAGATACTCTCTTCCTTCCAGGTGAGTTGGTTGAGCGAGTTCGCTTCGAAACCGAGAACCGTCGCGTTGTTGCCAACGGTGGAACCCCAGCTAGCGGTCGCGCTGAGTTGATGGGTATCACCAAGGCCTCTCTTGCGACCGAGTCCTGGCTATCTGCTGCTTCCTTCCAAGAGACCACTCGAGTTCTCACCGATGCCGCCCTTGGCGAGCGCCGGGATAACCTCGTCGGTCTTAAGGAGAATGTCATCATCGGTAAGTTGATCCCAGCCGGTACCGGCTTGGCTCGCTACCGAAATGTCCGGGTTGAAGCGACCGAAGAGGCGAAGGCTGCGGTCTACGCCAATTATCAGGAGTATGACTTCACCCCATTTGAGAGCCAAGGCTCGGGGGAGGCCGTTCGCCTCGATGATTTCGAAGTTCCTCGTTACTGATCCAATAAAAACTCGACTAATTACACTCGTGTAATTACTCCACAAATAGTAAGGCAGAAAAGGCCGTTTTGACCGGGCGAGAGTGATTCCGTTACTCTCGCCCTCTGCCTTTTGTGAGCCTGGCGCCGAAAGTCACTTGAGTGAAGTAGTTAAATCACGCGAGATTCTCGTGATGAAACTAGCGAACTAAGACGACACGCCCGACCTCGTGTGTCGGGTGAACTTCTGCACTGCGCAGCAAATGGCGAGCAGTAACCAGTACGAGCACTACTTATATATAAGGAGCCAAAGGTATGCCAACGATTGAACAGTTGGTTCGCAAAGGTCGCTCAGATAAGAGCGCGAAGACAAGCACGCCTGCGCTGAAAGGTTCACCGCAACGTCGTGGCGTCTGCACGCGCGTTTACACAACAACTCCAAAGAAGCCAAACTCTGCGCTTCGTAAAGTTGCACGTGTTCGTCTGACTAGTGGCATGGAAGTTACGGCATACATTCCAGGTGAAGGCCATAACCTCCAAGAGCACTCAATCGTTCTCGTACGTGGTGGTCGTGTTAAGGATCTTCCTGGTGTTCGTTACAAAATTATTCGCGGTTCACTCGACACCCAAGGTGTTAAGAATCGTAAGCAAGCACGTAGCCGTTACGGAGCAAAGAGGGAGAAGAAGTAATGCCACGTAAAGGTCCTGCTCTCAAGAGCCCAGTCATTGCCGATCCGGTTTACAACTCTCCAGTTGTTACTGCGCTCATCAATAAAATTTTGCTACACGGTAAGCGTTCCACCGCAGAACAAATTGTTTATTCAGCGCTTGAAGGTTGCCGCGAGAAGACTCAAGGCGATCCATTAATCACTTTAAAGCGTGCGCTCGATAACGTGAAGCCAACTCTTGAAGTTCGTAGCCGTCGCGTTGGTGGAGCTACCTACCAAATTCCAGTTGAGGTGAAGGCTGCACGTGCAACTGCGCTTGCCCTCCGTTGGCTCGTTGGTTACTCACGTCTTCGACGTGAGAAGTCAATGGCAGAGCGCTTAATGAATGAATTAATCGATGCAAGTAATGGTTTAGGCGCAGCTGTAAAGAAGCGCGAAGATACGCACAAGATGGCAGAAGCAAACAAGGCGTTTGCTCACTACCGCTGGTAATAGGGAGATATAAAAAGTGGCTGTTGATTCGGTAATTGATCTCGCCAAGGTCCGGAATATCGGGATCATGGCTCATATCGACGCGGGTAAAACCACGACAACTGAGCGTATCCTTTTCTACACCGGTATCAACTACAAGATCGGTGAGGTTCATGAAGGCGCTGCCACCATGGATTGGATGGAGCAAGAGCAAGAGCGAGGAATCACCATCACCTCTGCTGCAACTACCTGTTCTTGGAATGACCACCTCATCAACATCATTGATACCCCTGGCCACGTAGATTTCACCGTTGAAGTTGAGCGATCACTTCGCGTTCTTGATGGCGCCGTTGCAGTATTTGATGGCGTTGCCGGTGTTGAACCACAATCTGAAACCGTTTGGCGTCAAGCTGACAAGTACAACGTTCCGCGTATTTGCTTTATTAATAAATTAGATCGCACTGGCGCAAATTTTGATATGTGCGTAGGAATGATTAAGTCACGTCTTAATGCAACACCGCTAGTTCTCCAAGTTCCTATCGGAGCTGAAGCGGATTTCCAAGGTGTAGTTGATCTCATTGCAATGAAGGCTCTTGTCTGGCCTGGCGAAACTAAAAAGGGTGAGGACTACATCGTCGAAGAGATTCCTGCCAATCTCAAAGCGAAGGCTGATGAAGCTCGCCATCTACTGATTGAAACTCTCGCTGAAGCTGATGACGCAATCATGGAGAAGTACCTTGAAGGACATGATCTCTCTGAAGGAGAAATCATTGCTGGAATTCGTCGCGCAACTCTTGCCGACAAGTTGACTCCCGTACTTACTGGTTCAGCATTTAAGAACAAGGGCGTTCAACCAATGCTCGATGCGGTTACTCGTTACCTACCAAGCCCTCTTGATGTTGCGGCAATCGTCGGCCACAAGCAAGGTGATTCATCTGTTGAAATTATTCGTAAGCCAGATCCAAAAGAGCCATTTTCTGCTCTTGCGTTCAAGATTATGAGTGATCCACACCTTGGCAAGCTCACCTTCGTCCGCGTGTATTCAGGAACTCTTGCTGCAGGCGATCAAGTTCTTAACTCAACGAAAGATCGAAAAGAACGCATTGGCAAGATCTATCAAATGCATGCCAACAAGCGTGAAGAGCGCGAGACAGCAACAGCTGGAATGATCATTGCTGTTATGGGTCTCAAAGACACCACTACAGGTGAGACGCTATGCGATCCTGCCAATGCGGTAATTCTTGAATCAATGGAGTTCCCAGATCCAGTTCTTCATATCGCGATTGAGCCAAAGACTAAGGGCGATCAAGAGAAGCTTGGCACTGCAATTCAACGACTTGCAGAAGAAGATCCAACATTCCACGTCCGCACTGATGAAGAGACTGGTCAAACAATTATCGCTGGTATGGGCGAACTTCACCTTGAAATTCTTGTAGACCGTATGCGTCGTGAGTTCAAGGTTGAAGCAAACGTTGGTAAACCACAGGTTGCTTACCGCGAAACTCTTCGTAAAGCAGTTGAGCGCCATGACTACACCCACAAGAAACAAACTGGTGGTTCTGGTCAATTCGCAAAGATTCAAATCGCGCTTCATCCGCTTGAGCCAGGCAAAGAGGGCGGATACGAATTCGTTAACAAAATTACTGGTGGTCGCGTTCCTAGGGAGTACATCCCCTCAGTCGACGCAGGATGCCAAGAAGCGATGCAATCTGGTCCGCTCGCTGGTTATCCATTAACTGATGTACAAGTCACTCTTCTTGATGGCGCATACCACGATGTTGACTCATCGGAGTTGGCCTTCAAGATTGCTGGAATCGCAGCATTTAAGGAAGCAGCAAAGCTCGCTAACCCTGCATTGCTCGAACCAGTGATGGCCGTCGAAGTCATCACCCCTGAAGATTTCATGGGCGATGTCATCGGCGACCTTAACTCACGCCGTGGCCAAATTCAGGCTATGGATGAGCGATCAGGTGCTCGCGTTGTTCGCGCTCTAGTTCCACTTTCGGAGATGTTCGGCTACGTCGGAGATCTACGAAGCAAGACACAAGGTCGCGCCAGCTACAGCATGCAATTTGACTCATATGCAGAAGTTCCTGCAGCTGTGTCTAAGGAAATCATTGCAAAGGTCCGGGGCGAGTAGTCCTACCAATAGTTCAACTACACCGATTCAATAGGAGGTCACAGTGGCGAAGGCGAAGTTCGAACGTACGAAGCCGCACGTCAATATCGGCACCATCGGTCACATTGACCACGGTAAGACCACTCTTACTGCGGCAATTTCCAAGGTGCTTCACGACAAGTATCCAGATGTAAACCCATTCACGCCTTTCGATCAGATCGATAAGGCTCCAGAAGAGCGTCAACGCGGTATCACTATCTCGATTGCACATATCGAGTACCAGACCGAGAAGCGCCACTATGCGCACGTTGACTGCCCAGGTCACGCTGACTACATCAAAAATATGATCACTGGCGCTGCACAGATGGACGGAGCAATCCTCGTCGTCGCAGCTACTGATGGTCCAATGCCTCAGACCAAGGAGCACGTTCTCCTTGCTCGCCAGGTTGGCGTTCCTGCAATCGTTGTTGCACTTAATAAGTCCGACATGGTTGATGATGCTGAAATCCTTGAGCTCGTTGAGATGGAAGTTCGCGAACTTCTCTCACTTTATGAGTTCCCAGGCGACGACACTCCAATCGTTCGCGTCTCTGCACTTAAGGCTCTCGAAGGAGATGCAAAGTGGGCAGATGCGCTTATGGAGTTGATGGGCGCTGTTGATGACTTTATTCCAACACCTGAGCGTGAGATTGATAAGCCATTCCTCATGCCAGTTGAAGATGTATTCACAATCACCGGTCGTGGAACAGTTGTTACCGGCCGTATTGAGCGTGGCATCGTCAAGGTCAACGAAGAAATCGAAATCGTTGGTATCCGTCCAGATTCACAGAAGACCACCGTTACCGGTGTTGAAATGTTCCGCAAGTTGCTCGACGAAGGTCGCGCTGGCGAGAACGTCGGTCTTCTTCTTCGTGGAACCAAACGTGAAGATGTTGAGCGTGGACAGGTTTGCTGCAAGCCTGGTTCCATCACTCCACACACTGACTTCGATGCATCCGTTTACATCCTTTCAAAGGATGAAGGTGGACGTCATACTCCGTTCTTCAATAACTATCGTCCACAGTTCTACTTCCGCACCACCGATGTCACTGGCATCGTGACGCTTCCAGGTGGAACCGAAATGGTTATGCCTGGCGATAACACTGAGATGGCCGTTGCGCTCATCCAGCCAATCGCCATGGAAGAGGGATTGCGCTTTGCAATCCGTGAAGGTGGCCGCACTGTTGGTGCTGGTCGCGTAACCAAGATCAAGAAGTAATAGAACGTCAACAAATAACCCCAAAAGATAACCAGTAGACGCGAAGCGGAAAGGAGGGCGAGGAGTATGGCGGGTCAGAAGATTCGAATTCGACTCAAGGCCTACGACCACGAGGTAATCGATACTTCAGCGAAGAAAATCGTTGAAACTGTCGAGCGCACCGGTGCAAAGGTTGCAGGTCCTGTCCCACTACCCACAGAGCGAAATACGTACTGCGTAATTCGTTCGCCCCATAAGTACAAGGACAGTCGTGAGCATTTTGAAATGCGCACCCATAAGCGTTTGATCGACATTCTCGATCCAACGCCAAAGACTGTTGATTCCTTGATGCGCCTCGACCTCCCCGCTGGCGTCGACATTGAGATTAAGTTGTAGGAGCTGATAACAGATGACTAACTCAACTAACACAGCTCTTTCGACGAACTCAACGCACTCAAGTCGCAAAGGCATTCTTGGTACCAAACTAGGAATGACTCAGATTTTTGATGCGAACAACCAAATCGTTCCGGTCACCGTGATCCAAGCTGGACCATGCGTAGTCACTCAAGTCCGCACCCTTGAAAAAGATGGCTACAGCGCGATTCAACTTGCTTTCGGTGCGATCGATCCTCGTAAAGTTTCCAAGCCACTTGCTGGCCACTTCGCTAAAGCAAATGCGACTCCTCGCCGTTCAATCGCCGAGATTCGCACCGATAAAGCGAGTGAGTACAACGTGGGCGATGAAGTAACAGCAGATCTTTTTGCTGAAGGTGAAATCGTTGATGTCACTGGCACATCAATTGGTAAGGGCCATGCTGGCGTTATGAAGCGCCACGGATTCGGTGGTATCGGCGCATCGCACGGTGTTGATCGTAAACACCGTATGCCTGGTTCTATCGGAGCATGTGCAACTCCTGGTCGCGTATTTAAAGGCCTTCGAATGTCAGGTCGAATGGGCTTTGATCGCGTCACCACAATGAATGTCACCGTAGCTCGCGTCGATGGCGCAAAGAATCTGATTCTGATTAAGGGATCGGTCCCCGGCCCAGATGGTGGCCTAGTCATGATTCGATCAGGCGCTAAGGCTATTGGGGTGGGTGCATAAAGATGTCACTCACAATTGCTATTAAAGATGCATCAGGTAAAGCAGCGGGATCAATTGATCTTCCTGCAGATGTCTTCGATGTACAGACAAATGTTCCACTAATTCACCAGGTCGTGACAGCTCAACGTGCTGCTGCTCGCCAAGGAACTCACAAGGCGAAGAATCGCGGCGAAGTAAGTGGTGGCGGTAAGAAACCTTTTAAGCAGAAGGGAACAGGTCGCGCTCGTCAAGGTTCGACTCGTTCGCCAAACCAACGCCATGGTGGTGTTGCGCACGGTCCAGTACCTCGCACCTATGAGCAACGGACTCCAAAGAAGATGATTGCAGCTGCGCTACGTGGTCTCCTTTCTGACCGCGCACGTAACGCACGTATCCACGTTGTCTCTGAGATTCTCCCTGGAGAGTCACCAACCACTAAGGGTGCAATTGCTGCAGTTCGTCAATTCTCTGATCGCAAGCGACTACTTGTTGTCGTAGCCCGACATGAAGAAGATGCATGGCGTTCACTTCGCAATGCAACTGATCTTCACCTCATTGTTTGGGATCAACTCAATGCGTACGACATAGTCGTAGCTGATGACCTTGTATTCACCAAAGCTGCAATTGAAGATTTCATCGCAGCGCGAGCTGGGAAGGTCGAGGTCAACGCATGAGTCGCGACTACCGTTCAGTTCTGCTCTCACCAGTTGTATCTGAGAAGTCATACAGCTTGCTCGATCAGAACAAGTACACATTCCTTGTCGCACCTGATGCGAACAAGACTGAAATCAAGATTGCCGTCGAGAAGGTTTTTGGTGTTCGCGTACTTCGCGTTAACACTCTTAACCGAACCGGCAAGAGCTTAAGAAATCGTTTAGGAACCGGAAAGCGAAGCGATACCAAGCGTGCGATTGTTCAAGTTGCACCTGGTGATCGCATCGACATCTTCGGCGGACCGGTTAACTAGGGCGAGTGAGGAACTAACATGGGTATCCGTAAATATAAGCCGACCACACCAGGTCGTCGCGGAGCGAGCGTCTCTGATTTCGTTGAAATCACTCGAACCGAGCCTGAGAAATCACTCATCCGTCCAATCAATAGCAAGGGTGGCCGAAATAACCAGGGTCGCGTAACTGCTCGCCATCAAGGTGGCGGACATAAGCGTGCATACCGCGTTATCGATTTCCTTCGAAACGATAAAGATGGCGTGCCAGCAACCGTTGCACATATCGAATACGATCCAAATCGAAGCGCACGTATTGCACTTCTTCACTACGCAGATGGCGAGAAGCGCTACATCATTGCTCCAGTAAATCTCGAGCAAGGCGCTGCTATCGAAAATGGTCCAGCAGCTGATATCAAGCCAGGAAATAATCTTCCACTTCGTAACATCCCAGTAGGTACCGTTGTACACGCAATTGAGGTGCGCCCTGGTGGTGGCGCAAAGATCGCTCGCTCTGCAGGAGCTGCTGTGCAGCTTGTTGCAAAAGAGGGAAGTTGGGCGCAGCTTCGTATGCCATCTGGTGAAGTACGAAATGTTGATGTCCGTTGCCGTGCAACCATCGGTTCTGTCGGAAATGCTGAGCAATCCAATATCAATTATGGAAAAGCAGGACGTATGCGCTGGAAGGGCCGCCGCCCAACCGTTCGAGGCGTTGTTATGAACCCTGTAGATCACCCACATGGTGGTGGCGAAGGCCGCACCTCTGGTGGTCGCCATCCAGTTTCACCTTGGGGTCAACCTGAAGGTCGCACCCGAAAGAAGAAAGCTAGCGATGCACAAATTGTCCGCCGTCGTCCAAAGAACAAGAAGCGATAGGAGCCCTTCATGCCACGTAGTTTGAAAAAGGGTCCTTTTGTGGATTCTCATTTGACGAAAAAGGTAGATCTTCAAAACGAGAAGAACACCAAGAACGTCATCAAGACCTGGTCGCGCCGCTCCATGATCACTCCAGACATGATCGGCCACACCATTGCGGTCCATGATGGACGCAAACACATTCCAGTTTTTATCACTGAGGCGATGATTGGTCACAAGTTGGGCGAATTCGCACCAACTCGTACCTTCAAGGGCCACGTTAAGAGCGATGGAAAGGCAAAGAATGCCTAATAACACTAATCAACAAGTAATCAGCGCACGCGCAATTCTTCGTGATGTTCGCATCACGCCACAGAAGGCACGTCGCGTCATCGATCTCATTCGTGGTCAAAAAGCTGATGAGGCTCTTACTATTTTGAAGTTTGCACCACAGGCTGCAGGTGAGGTTTTCCATAAGCTCCTTGCATCAGCGGTAGCAAATGCGAAGCAGCAAGATCCAGCAATTCGCGATGCATCTGAGTTGTGGGTTACCGAAGCTTTCGTTAATGACGGCGTCACGTTGAAGCGATTCCGTCCACGTGCTCAAGGCCGCGCTTATCGAATCGATAAGCGAACTAGCCACATCACCATCGTGGTCTCAGAACTTCCACACGGAGCAGAAGGGAGCGCCAAGTAATGGGACAGAAGATCAATCCTCATGGTTTCCGTCTAGGCGTAACCACTGAATTTAAGTCACGTTGGTACACCGATAAGTTGTACAAAGATTATGTAAAAGAAGATATTGCGATCCGCCGTATGCTCGATAAGGGTATGGAGCGCGCTGGAATTTCACGTGTTGAAATTGAGCGCACTCGCGAGCGAGTACGTATCGATATTTACACCGCACGTCCAGGAATTGTTATCGGTCGTCGTGGCGCAGAGGCAGATCGCCTTCGCCAAGATCTCGAGAAGCTAACTGGCAAGCAAGTTCAGCTCAATATTCTTGAGGTAAAGAGCCCAGAGACCGACGCACAACTTGTTGCTCAAGGCGTTGCCGAGCAGCTTGCAAGTCGCGTCTCGTTCCGCCGCGCAATGCGTAAGTCAATGCAAACTGCGCTCAAGTCTGGCGCAAAAGGTATTCGCGTACAGTGCAATGGTCGTCTTGGCGGCGCTGAAATGTCACGTTCTGAGTTCTATCGCGAAGGACGAGTGCCACTTCATACGCTTCGCGCTGATATCGATTACGGCTTCTATGAGGCCAAGACCACTTTCGGCCGCATCGGCGTGAAAGTTTGGATCTATAAGGGCGATATCGTCGAATCTCGTTCTGAGCGAGAAGCTGCTGCCCTTGCTGGCGCAACAACTCGAAGCCATCGTCGCGCAACACAGAATGCAGCTCCAGTAGCAACTCTTGGCGCACCAAGTGATGCAGCTGCAGCGGGCGCAACTGAAGGAGGGCAGGCCTAATGTTGGTTCCTCGTAAGGTTAAATTCCGCAAGCCTCATCACCCATCGCGCTCTGGCGCTTCAAAGGGTGGCACCACGGTCAACTTCGGCGATTTCGGAATTCAAGCTCTTGCTCCTGCTTATGTCACCAACCGACAGATTGAGGCAGCGCGTATCGCGATGACTCGTTACGTCAAGCGTGGCGGCAAAGTCTGGATCAACATCTACCCAGATATTCCATTAACAAAGAAGCCAGCTGAAACTCGTATGGGTTCCGGTAAGGGTTCACCTGAGTGGTGGATCGCAAACGTCAAGCCAGGTCGCGTGATGTTTGAAATTTCTGGCGTAACAGAAGAGATTGCTACCCAAGCGATGACTCGTGCGATGCACAAGTTGCCGATGAAGTGTCGCATCGTTCGACGTGAGGAGGCGTAAGAAAACATGGCTAATCCAAAGATTGATGAACTTCGCGCTCTCTCCGTTGATGAGCTCGAGACAAAGTTGCGCGAGAGTAAAGAGGAACTCTTTAACTTGCGATTCCAGGCAGCAACTGGCCAACTCGAAAGCCACGGCCGTCTCTCTGCGGTCCGTAAAGAGATCGCACAGCTTTACACCATTATTCGTGAACGCGAATTAGGAATTGGGGGTGCTGCATGACAAACAATTCACAGAATTCAGAGCCTCGCGGTTTCCGCAAGACTCGTGAAGGCATCGTTACAAGCGACAAGATGGATAAGACCGTCACTGTCCTTGTTGAAGATCGCGTCAAGCACTCCTTATACGGAAAAGTCATGAGCCGTGCCAACAAGTTGAAGGCGCACGACGAGAGCAACCAATGTGGCATTGGTGACCGAGTACTCATCGCTGAGACTCGTCCACTCTCTGCAACAAAGCGTTGGCGCGTAGTGCAAATTCTCGAAAAAGCGAAATAACAGGAGAGATACCCATGATCCAACAAGAGTCGCGGCTTCGCGTCGCTGACAACACTGGCGCCAAGGAACTCCTCTGCATTCGCGTGCTTGGAGGTACCGGGCGCCGCTACGCCGGCATTGGCGACATCATCGTTTGCTCGGTCAAGGATGCAATTCCTGGTGGCCAAGTTAAGAAGGGTGAAGTCGTTAAGGCTGTCATCGTTCGCACAACAAAAGAGAACCGTCGCGCAGATGGCTCTTACATCCGTTTTGACGAAAATGCCGCTGTCATCTTGAAGACAGATGGCGAACCTCGCGGAACTCGTATCTTCGGACCAGTAGCACGTGA
>Ga0214917_10000211_pt1 | contig 74917 bp, 70 predicted proteins | sample LL_1208_BB_MetaG_FD_177983 | JGI IMG/M metagenome (GOLD analysis project Ga0214917, IMG submission 177983) | Freshwater microbial communities from Lake Lanier, Atlanta, Georgia, United States - LL_1208_BB | ecosystem: Environmental > Aquatic > Freshwater > Lake | place: USA: Georgia | collected... | reverse complement strand
CTTTTTGGAACAAGTAATCAACGGGTATTAGCGGAAGATTTTTTACCAGGAAGAGAAATCAGTTATATCGGATTTTGCGATGGGCGGTCGTTCATCCCTTTGGCCACTGCTACCGATCACAAACGTGTTTTTGATGCGGATCAAGGTCCCAACACGGGGGGCATGGGAGCAATCTCACCTTCCCCTTATGTCCATGCTGAATTGGAGAAAACCATCCATCAGCGGATTGTTGATCCCCTTTTGCAAAACATTCAAAAACGTCAGCTTGATTTTCGGGGAGTGCTTTTTTTAGGGTTAATGATAGATGAACACCACCAGCCCCGAGTTTTGGAAATCAACACGCGCATGGGGGATCCCGAAACTCAAGCCGTTCTCCCCAGGCTGACGAGTTCTTTATTACAGCTCTTGCAGGCAACTGCCACAGGGGATCTTCAGCGCATACCGCTTCCCGAATGGGATGCACGTCACTCTGTTTACGTCGTTGCCTGCGCGCAAGGATATCCCCAAGCTCCGCAACTGGGTCAACGGATCACCGGTACCGGACAACTTTCGAAAGAAGCTTTTTTATTTTTCGGTGGAGTTGGCCAGGAGCAAAACGAACTCGTTACTCGGGGTGGCCGAGTCTTGGGAGTAGGCGCCATGGCTGAAACGCTAGCGGCAGCCCGAGACAAAGCCTATCAGTATTTGAAGCCCATTCATTGGCCAGGGATCCATTATCGTTTCGATATTGGGAATCAACTCAAACCAGCTCAACTCCCCAGATCTTCAGCTTGATAAAATGTCTTCCGATGAACGGAATACTCTTGAAGGAGCTTACTGGGCTTGAAGCGCTCCCCATATTTTCTAATGAAAATATCGAGATCGCTGACGATAGCTTCGGCTCCAATACTATCTGCATATTTCAACAGCCCCCCTCTAAACGGAGCAAAGCCAGTTCCAAAGATCATTCCCACATCGATATCGGATACGTGACGCACCAATTTCTCTTCTACACAACGCGAGCCTTCGTTGATCATTAAATAGACCAAGCGTTTCATCACTACTTCATCAGTTAAGTCACTGGGCCGGGCTTGGGGCTTAAACACGGTCAACAAGTCTGCACTCTCTTGTCGTTTTCCATTTTCATAGCGATAAATGCCAACACCCACTTTTTTACCCAAACGCTTCTCCTGAACCACTTGAGTCATTTGCTCGGGACCTTTCATCCGTTCTCCGAACGCACCATAAAGCACATGGGACACTTTACTAGCGACATCCAACCCAACTTCATCTAACAGCGCACAGGGGCCCATAGGCATTCCAAATTTTTCCATAATGCGATCCATCTCTGTGGGGCGCACTCCCTCCATCAACAGATGAATCGCTTCATTGAGGTAAGGACCCAAGATACGGTTTACAACAAAACCTGGGGAATCTTTCACCACGATGGGGGTTTTTCCCAATGCCTTGGAGAACGTCACAATACTCGCAACAGCTTCCGGAGAAGTCTGGTTGCCAGCTATCACCTCCACCAGCGGCATTCTGTCCACCGGATTGAAGAAATGCATCCCCACAACGCGCTCGGGATGCGGAGTTCCTTCAGCCAAAGCCGTAACTGATAAACTTGAAGTGTTCGTTACTAGTAACGTTTGAGGAGAAACTAAAGCACCCAGCTCTTTGAAAAGATTTTTTTTCACTTCTAGATTCTCAACGATTGCCTCGATGACTAGATCGAGATGCTCAAAGCCGGAGAAATCGACAGTGCCTTCAATTCTCTCCATGGCATTTTTGAGCTCGTTGGGCTTCAGCTTTCTGCGCTCCACACTTTTTTGAAAAATCTTTTTAGCTGCAGCATACCCTTTGGCAATTGCGTCCCAGTGAATATCTTTCATTCGAACCCGCACGTTACGAGCTGCAAAGAGCTGCGCGATCCCTCCGCCCATCACCCCGGCTCCAACAACCCCCGCGTGAGCAATCGTCTTCGCCGTCACTTTTCCTTCAGTTCCTTTATCTTTTTTTACTTTTTCGTTCAGGTAAAAAACATGAATGAGGTTTTGGGATTCCGGAGTCACCATCAATCTTGTAAAGGCATCAGCTTCTACTTTCAGTCCTTTTTCTAGAGAGCCCCCGTAGGTTTTTCGAATCACACGAATCGCAGCTAACGGAGCCGGATAGTTTCCTTGTGTTTTTTGCATGACTTGTTTTCGAGCTATTTCACAAACCACCCAAGCCGCACCGGGAACCTTAGCCAATGCTTTTTCTTTCAGGTTTTTCTGTTCGAAGTGCCTTTTTTTTCCAGACTGAGCCAACTCCATCGCCCAAGCCATCGCTTTTTCATTCAAGGCTTCAGCCGGCACTACTTTATCGACCAAACCCATTTTTTTGGCTTTAGAAGCATCCACTGTTCTTCCGGTTAAAATCATATCTAAGCCAGCTTCTAAACCCACAAGACGAGGCATGCGCTGAGTGCCTCCCCAGCCCGGAATGAGTCCCAGCAATACTTCAGGCAATCCAATTTTGGTCTGTGGGGCGTCCGAAGCCATCCGATAGTCACAGGCCAGGGCCAATTCAGTGCCCCCGCCCATCGAGGCTCCATGAATAGCAGCGATTGACGGAATGCTCATTTGCTCCAAGTAAGTGAAAACGGACTGCAGCTTCATCAGCGAGTCTGCCGAAGTTGTTCCTGAAGCCAAAGTTCTGATTTCTCCGATATCAGCTCCGGCAATGAAGATACTGGGTTTCTTGCTGGTCACGAGCAGGGCTTTGAGATTGGAATCTTTCTCAACCTCCACCAGAAGCTCAAAAAAGCGCAGCATATTGGCGCTGGAGAGCTTATTGGCTTTCTCTTCATGCTGGTCAAAAATGATGACAGCAACAGGTCCATGCTTTTCTAAGCGCAAAGACTTTTCGGCAACATTCACCATTTCGGGTTTGATCTGACTTCTAAAACTGGTCAGTTCGTTTCTAAAGTTTTCTCGATTGAGCTCCATAAGTTTTCCTCAGTTTCTTTCCAAAATAAAGGCGGCTCCCTGCCCACCACCAATACACAAAGTCGCAAGGCCTGTTTTTAAATTCCGTCGGCGCATTTCCAAAAGCAGGGTCAGGACAAGGCGAGATCCCGTAGCCCCGACTGGATGCCCTAGAGCCACAGCCCCTCCATTCACGTTGAGTTTGGAATCCGAAAGCTCTCCGATGGCTTTGCTCCGTCCTAGTTTTTCGCGGCAGTAACTGTCCGAATTAAACGCAATTTGATTAGCGAGTACTTGAGCTGAAAAAGCTTCGTTGAGTTCAACTAAATCAATATCCGACAACTCCATCCCCAAAGCTGTCAGCAGCTGGGAAGTCGAATAAATGGGGCCCATCCCCATGCGTTTGGGCTCACAACCTGTGAATGTAAATCCTGTAATGGTCCCTAAAATGTTTCGTCCCTCAGCTTTCGCTTTATCCTCGTTCATCAACATGAGCACGGCAGCTCCATCCGTAATGGGACAAGAATTTCCGGGAGTGATTGTGCCATTTTCTCTATCAAAAAAAGGTCTGAGTTTTTGAAGAGCTTCCAATGTTTGACCATCCCGAGGTCCGATATCCGTTTCCAGAACTTTTTTAAAGTCGGGTTCCAGAACAATCGGCTTGATTTCGTCTTTGAACTTGCCTTCTTTTTGGGCGGCCACTGCTTTGAGATGACTCCTCAAGGCAAATTCATCCTGAGTTTTCCTGGAAATTTTAAAGTCCCGTGCTAAAAGCTCCGCTGTTTGGCCCATGTTCAACCCCGAAATGGGATCCGTGAGTCCCTCCATGATGGACACCACGGGTTTCAACCATTGGGGACGAAACTCCAAAAGCTTCTTCAGTTTTTCAGCTGGGGTTTTAGCAAAACTCAAAACGGAAAAAAGCTCCGTCATTTGAGGTCCGTAAATGAGTGGCATATTGCTCATACTCTCCGTGCCACCCACTGCCATCGTTTCGGCTAATCCACTTCCAATTTTTAAACATCCTTGGGCAATCGCTTCCATTGCAGAAGCGCAATTCCGATGCACGGTATACGCGGGTGTGCTCTCACTCAATCCCGAGCGCAAAGCAATCACTCGAGAAATATTCGCTGCATCTGCAGGGGTTCCGGCATTCCCAAAAACGACTTCGTCCAGATCGTCATCTCCCATTTCTACTTGCGCCAGGGTTTGAGAAAGGGCGGTAACTCCCAGGTGCACCGCGCTGCAATTTTTCATTTCGGTTCCGGCTTTCGCAAACGGCGTTCTGAATCCTGCAATCACTGCGACACGGTGTTTAGATTCTTTTCCGACCCATGCTCTCATTGTTTGGCCTTTCTGTTGGTTCACTCGATGCCAGAGCGTAAATTGAACCGATATCATAGGCATTTACCTCGCCTAACTCAACTTCTCTGTGAACTTGCAGTGAATTCCACCGAACTCAATTTGACACAGACGCTAGGTGTTTTGTGACTTCCATAAATTTTCAGACGATGTGATAATTAATCCAATCGGTATTTTTTTTGGGCATTCCACTCGGGGGCAAAAAAGTATGTGGCACTGCTACTACTGTCGGTCACCTTTATCAGTAGAAGTTCAAAATAAAAACCGCCTGTGCCCTTCTTGTGGCAGCGATATCCACTGCTGCCGCAATTGCCACCATTTTGATGAAAATCTCGGTTCCAAGTGCAAAGAACCCAACAGCGAGTGGGTCGCGGACCGAGGCGCTCAAAACAGTTGTTCCTACTTTGAATTCCTAAAAGCTACTGATATTCCAGTTGATTCCTTGGAAGCCGTCTCTGAAGCTGAAAAGGCCAAAAAAGCCTTCCGAGCTTTGTTCCGTTAGTTTCCCACTGCCTGCGACCATTCCTTGACAATCAAGCGCGTTCTCAGTATCCCTCTGCGTTCAACAAAAGAGTTGTAGGTTATGGCAAATACTAAGAAAACAGGTCCTCAGGACAAAGAAACTTCGAAAAAACCAACGGCAGCCAAAAAAACGGCAGCCGTAGAAACCAGCCCCAAGAAGGCACCAAAAGCTGATAAGCCTTTGGAATCAAAGGAAAAAAAGAAGGGTGCTCCGGCCCCTAAAAGATTCCCTTTGGTTGAAAAAACCTTCTTTGCAAAAAAGGGAGGGGTTTCTCAATGGAAAGTGGTCGATGCTTCCGGACAAACATTAGGACGTTTGGCCTCGCAAGTAGCGGTTCTTCTCATGGGCAAACACTATCCTCACTTCACCCCAAACAATGACACTGGAGATTCCGTCATCATCATTAACGCGGACAAAGTGGTGCTTACCGGGGATAAATGGAATCAAAAACTCTATCAACATCACTCGAATTTTCCGGGCGGATTGAAAACAGTCACTGCAAAAAGAATGTTAGAAACGCATCCGGAGCGTATTGTAGAAAAAGCAGTTTGGAGAATGATGCCCAAAAGCAGAGGCCATATGGCCCGTCATTGGTTTGCTAAGTTGCATGTGTACACAGGATCCGAACATCCTCACGCAGCTCAGAAACCAGTACCATTTAATTTAGTGCACAGCACTCAAGGGAGATCGTAAAGCATGGCTACCACAGAATTCATCAGAGCAACTGGCCGCAGAAAAACCGCTATTGCCAGAGTGCGCTTAGTTCCCAAAGGCGATGGCTCCATTGAAATCAATGAGCAATCTATGGAGCAGTATTTTCCCCGAGACGTTTTGCGCATGCAAATTTTAAGACCTCTTGTACTCACCGATAAGGTGAAAGGGGTTTCACTGTACGGCAGAGTGAATGGTGGCGGAATTGCAGCACAAGCCGGAGCGCTTGCTCACGGAATCAGCCGAGCGCTGATAAAGTTAGATGAAAGTTTGCGTCCTGTACTGAAAAAAGAAGGGCTTTTAACTCGAGATCCTCGCATGAAGGAACGTAAAAAATACGGTCAAAAAGGTGCCCGTAAGCGATTCCAATTCTCGAAACGATAATTAATTTTCTCTGTGAGTAAAAGAGAAGGCCGGACGGCACTGGGTTTCCCAGTGCCGTTCTTATTTTAGAGAAATGAATATCTTAAGAATGTAAAAGCTCCGACTTCCCATTCTGCAGGAGTTGCCAGATAGTTTCTCTGCACAATTCTTTGAGCTTTTACCTGTAAATCCAATTCAATGGCCTGAAATCTTTTGACCCCGCTCAGTGCCACTCCCCAACGAGTTTCACTTTTCAATCCATTGAGTCGACCGCTTCGATTTCTGATTTCATAAGACAAGCCGAGCTCGGGTCTCCATTTTTTTACTGTGAATAGCCCCCAGTCTAAATAAAGTGCTTGTCCATCGTTTCCGATAGGATGCCCCAAAGGAGTGCCACCCACGGACCAACCTTGAGTCCAGCGCGCATCCGAATAGGCACTGGGTTGGGTTCTGACCCACTCTAAACGCAAATCCCCTTCCCCCAGTTTGGGTAACCAGATACCAACAAGCCAACTGATGTCCTGTGAAAACCAATTTTCCAGCCGCCCTAAAGCACCAAAGAGCAATTGATTGTAGACCTTTACTTGTTGCCGAGGCCCCCAGAAGCCCAAATGCAAAGCATAACTTTGATGCCGCTTTTCCTTGAGTCTTTCATTTTGAGAACCGGCGAGCATGGCAAGAGTATCTCCAAAATCCAAGCTAGGCGATCCTTGTCCCCCAAACTGCATCAGATTCAAAAATCCCCACTCAAAGAATGTCAAAGGCCGCATGCCTAACTGAAATCCCCACAGCTGGGCATCTTTTCTTCCAAACTCACTGTTATCTGAAGCTAGCCAGGTTTGGAAGGTCACTGGGCCCAGGAAAGACAACGGACGAATCCAATGCGGTCGAATAGCAAACTTGATCATATCCAAAGGCTGGTGCGCTCCCGATAAAATGAGGTTTCCATTCTCGGCTTCTCCAAAGCGCTCCGAAACGCGTCCGACCACCAGCTCAGTTCTCCGATACCCCCCTTTGAGGTAGCCTTCCTGAAAATAGAACTTTCCCACAACGTCAGAACGATTTTGATGGGCAAGTGCAAAACCAGGAGTTAATGAGAGAGCTATTCCCCATTCGCCCCCCGTGACCATTTGGGAATTGAGATTCAACTCACCATAAATTTGCGGACCTGAAAAAATGCGTCGTCCTTCCCGCATTGAAAACAGCGGATCGATCTGAGCCGATTGCCCCAATAAAACTAGTGGCGAGTTGGAACTGAGCAAAGCAAAGGCGCGCGCTTCACTTTGTAAATAGCTTCTTCCTAAAATCTCGCGCTCATCAAGCAGCCAATCGGGCCCTTTGCAATCCGCATCCGCATAAACCATTAAGGCCTCTAAAAGATCCGCATGACTTTGAGGCTGAAAGGCTCGAAACGTCCTAGCACTGCAACCATAAGCCTCAATCCTTTCCACCCATTCAGCATTGGGCAAAAGCGGCGGGACATCGTTGGAAATCGTTCCCTCCGCGGCGAATTCCAGAGTGGACAGAAGCAGGAAGCAGCGCAAAACAAGTTTTAGGTTCATGATCGGAAATAATACCCGACTTGTTCCGTTTTAGCTGCTGCAAGGTGCGATTCCAACCGCTATAGTATGAACTTATGGATTCCAACACCAAGTGGCGTGGTCTGATTCAAGTCGGTTTAGGGTTAGGACTCACGGCTCTTTTTGTGTATATGATGGCCCCTTTCATTCTTCCCATTCTATTGGGGGGAGTTGCAGCTATTTTGGCTTATCCGTTTTATCTTTTTTTTAGAAAGTACTTTAGTCCTCGAACCTCCAGTCTGATGGTCACGAGCCTTTTGACTGCGGGTATTTTACTTCCAGTAATTCTTTTGTTTTATACGGCCACATTTCGATTACTCCACTTAGTAACACGGTTGCGTTTACTCAAGGACGGACAAACCATAGAGGATTTGGCAGAAAATCCATTGATCAAGCGGACCATCACGCTGTTGGGACGTATGATTCCTGTGAGTCGTGAATTTCTGAAAGAACAATCTCTCAGTTTTTTGGCTTTTGTTCTAGAAAAAATGTCGGGACTGATTGCAGGTTTTTTTTCCAGTATGCCCGGACTTCTCATCGCCGGAGCCGTGGTCCTTTTATCAACTTTCTTTTTTCTTACTGATGGAAATAGGTTTTTGCGCTTTCTGGCCAATTTGTCGCCACTCAAGCCTGAGAAATCGGAAGAGCTGTATCACACCTTTGAAAAGTCCTGCCGTGGAGTCGTTCTTGGCCTATTTATGAGTGGTTTGGTGCAGGGGCTGATGATGGGACTTCTCTTCTTCATTCTCTCCCTACCTAACCCGGTCTTTATTGCAATGATGACCCTCATTGCGGGAATGATTCCTTTTGTAGGTTCAGCTCCTATTTGGGTAGGAGCAGTTCTCTATTTACTCAGTCAAAACCAACCAGTTTCGGCGACCATCATGTTGTTGGGCGGAGTTGGGGTCTCTGTCGCAGATAATATTGTGCGCCCTTGGGTTATGAAAGATCATGCCCAAATGCATCCCTTCTTAGCACTGGTGAGTGTGTTTGGTGCCATTCACTTACTGGGGCCGACGGGTATTTTTCTGGGGCCCATCATTGCGGCTGTTTTTGTTTCTTTCTTACGGATTTTAACGCTTGAACTGCGTAAAGAAATTTTAATCACTCCTCAGGAACTAGGAAAATCATCATGAGACATGCCTGGATCCGATGGAGATGGCTAAGGCGCAGCATTTATAATGCTGAACGTTTCCCGCCGTTCTTTAAAGTCTGTTTAAGTCGAGAGGGTTTTGGATCGAGTAAAGGGCGAACACTCATTTGGGGCAAGTTCCGTCGAGTGACTTTGAGTGTTTTTCCACCGTTGTGTCGTTTTCTACAAAACAAATATCAACTTGAGGGCGGGTGTGTATCCTGCGGGGCCAGCTGTAAACTCCTCTTTCAATGTCCTCATTGGGATGAAAGCTCCCATTTGTGTAGTGTGTATGAAGACAGACCCAATATCTGTCGGTTTTTTCCTATCACGCCTGGAGATATTAAAGACCGAACATTAGTCCTCCCAGAGAAGGAGTGCGGTTTCAAATTTTCCAAGGAATGATATTAAAACCTGAATTTTTCCACTCGAATTGAAACTCGTAAGTGAGTCGAATAAAGCCATCAGAATCTAAGAGCTGTCCGGGGGGATTGGGAAAGGGCTCCGCATCCCAAAACGCTCGTTTAGGAGCTTCATCGAGCTCTGAAATCCCACAACTTTGTAAGACTTGGATTCCTTGCACAGAACCGGCGTTATCCAAAGTAATTCGCAGTCGAGTGATATATAAATTGGGTTCTATGCTTCTTCTTTCCACTACAAAATCTTTCAGAGCCTTTTCTGCTGCGTCTACCCAAGGTGAGTAAATTTCATCAGCAATCCGATTAATGAAAGATGCATAACGGACCTTATCGGTGTTGAGTAATGTTTGATTACCGTACGGAATATCTTTGGAAAGTGCATGAGGACTGCGTCCAAGTTTCAGGAGGTTTTTCAATGGCGGGGCGGCATTCACATCGCCTTCCTCGGAGAGTTCGGGCGTTTCAGGAACTTCCGCTAGTTGCCCTTCTTCAAAAGCCCCTTTGAGTGGACTTTGCATTTCCTGTGGGACTCGTTGTTGGAAAGCACCCGCATATCGAGCTTCCCCTGATTGGTCTTTGGCGGGTTCGATTTGAGAGGATTGTACGACTTGCTTCCTCTGACTTGTTAAGGAATCGGGGCTCACGAGCTCTATGGCTTGATCTTTTAAGTTTCTTACAGAACGTGGCCAATCCAGATTGAGCCACGTCACATGGAGTATTCCCCAATGCGCGAGGGCCACAAACACTCCACAAAGCCCACTGAGGCGAAGTCTCGGATATTCCCTCGTCATACGCCTTCAGAATGCCACTGAACCCGCCACGGGCATAGCTTTTTCTGAACCGTTAAAAAACCCGTCATGAGAATAATTCACTCGCACTAAACACAGTCCGGCGGCATCTGCTGTATAACCTGCTTGGCGTCGATCTCTGCTAGAGATGATCGATTGCACACTCTCAATACTGCGCTTCCCGGCCCCCACTTCTATCAAAGTACCAATGATAGCTCGCACCATTTGTTTGAGAAAACCATTCCCCTCAATCTCAAAGCGGTACAGGCCATTGCCTTCTTCAAACAGATCAAATCGAGTGATTTTTCGAACGGTGGTGAGAACCGAGGCTCGAGCCCCCTGAAAGGCTTTGAAGTCGTGTTCCCCGATAAAGAAACCCATTGCCTGGCGAATGGCCTGCCAATTTAACGGCATAGGGTAAAATGCCACGGTGGGGTCCAAAGCGCTCGGACAATTTCTCTGCATCAGCCGATACTCATACACTTTTGAAACCGCCATTTTTTGTGCGTGAAACCGCTCTGCCACTTTTTGAGAATTGATGATGCGGATGGACCGTGGGAGAGCGGAATTTAAAAAGCGGGCCCACTTATCAGGAGCCATTTTGGGGAGAGTCTCAAAGTTGGCCATTTGTCCCTTTGCATGGACTCCGGCATCAGTTCGACTAGCCCCGTATAAGACGATTTTTCGGCCCGTAAATTCCCGAAGCACATCTTCGATAGTGGCTTGGATACTGGGATCAGTCGCTTGTCGCTGCCACCCCGAAAATCGAGTCCCGTCGTATTCGATCGTGAGTAAAATATTGTCTAACTTCACGGAGAATCAACTCATTCTTCGGTATTTCAATAAGGTGTCGAGGATTTGAAGCGCATTGAGTGCTGCACCTTTTCGAATATTATCGGTGATCAGCCAAAAATTAAGCCCCGATTTTACTGAGTGATCCCGTTTGACTCTACCCACAAACGTATCATCACTGCCAGCCGCCTCAACACCTGTGGGGTAAATATGATGAGAGGGTTTATCCAATACTTTGAGTCCGCTTGCTTCATTCAACAGCTCTCGAATCTCAGTGATGTCTTTGAATTCTTCCTTCAACTCTACATTGACACTGAGCCCATGCCCGAAAAACGTAGGTACGCGCACACAAAAAGCTGAAATCGCCAGTTCAGGCAACCCCAATATTTTCCGAGTTTCCCGAACCATTTTCTCTTCTTCCCCAGTATTTCCATTAGGCAACTCACTACCAATTTGCGGTAAGCAATTAAATGCGATTCGATGGGGAAAAACCTGGGCTTGCTCATGCTGTCCATTTAAAAGGGCTGCGGTTTGTCGAGACAACTCTTCATAGGCAGCGCGTCCTGCTCCGGAAACTGACTGATAAGTCGATACTACGACACGTTTGAGGCCATATTCGTCTAAGAGCGGTTTGAGTGCCAAAACTAAAGGAGTCACTGTGCAATTAGGAGTGGAAATGATTTGTCCACTGAACTGCCTCAAGACCTGTGGATTCACTTCGGGAACTACAAGAGGTACTGAGTCTTGCAAACGATACGTCGAAGAATCATCAATGACGAGAGCCCCTGCTTTAACAGCATGAGGAACAAACGTCTCAGTGACTTCATTCGGCACTGAAAAAAAGGCTACTTCGACTCCTTTGAATGACTGGGGCTTCAGAGTTTCTACGGTGGCCCCAAGTTCGCCCCCTGCAGCTATCGCAACACCGTCAGATTCAGAGGAAGCTAAAAGCTTGATCTGTGGGATTTTAATTTTTCGTTCCGCCAGCAGTTCTAGAAATTCAGTTCCCACTAAACCGGTGGCTCCTACAATCGCTAAAGACTGAATAGATTCCAAATAAGAGGTACTCATAGTTTTTCCTCTGCTATCATCTTTTTAGAATTTTGGGACCGCTTCACACGACTCAAAAGCTCTCTCAGAGGACCCCATAAAATATAGCCCCCTATCAAAGCAGCTAAAGCAACTTCATATTTCCAAGCAAAAGCAACAAATACCAAAACAACCGCAACGAGGTAAATGAAACTCCGGGGATGTCGAAGATCAAAATCCTTAACACTTCTGAATCGAATGGTACTTACCATGAGCGATCCCAAAAAGAAGAGAAGACCCAACATGATTTCTTCAACCCAAGGGAATTGGAGCTCCTTATAGGCTAAAAAACTGGCCGCTACCATATTAGCCGCAGCAGGAATAGGAAGTCCGACAAAGTAGCTTTTAGGAACTTCTTCAGAAATCGTATTGAACCGTGCCAAACGGAGCGCCCCACACGCACAAAAGAAAAAAGCGCCCGCCCATCCTAAACGGCCAAACGGTTCTAAAACCCAGACATAGCTCATCACGGCCGGAGCCAAGCCAAAGGAAACCACATCAGCAATCGAATCGTACTCAATACCAAATTTGCTTTGGCTCTTCGTAATCCGAGCTACTCTGCCGTCCAAAACATCGAATACCCCGGCAAAGAAAATGGCAAAACTAGCGTTTTCAAATTGATGGGAGAAGGAATTGATAATGGCGAAGAAGCCACAGAAGAGATTGCCGGTAGTAAAGATACTGGGGAGCACCAAAATGTACTGCCGATTCTTCTGTGGTGTCATGGCTCACCCCTCCTTCAACTGGGCCAAGATAGTTTCTCCACCAGCCACTTGATCCCCTTTCTTGACAACAATCTGAGTGCCTTGGGGAAAAAACATGTCACACCGGGAACCAAAACGAATGAGGCCCATCCGTTGCCCTTTGAGAATGTAAGCGCCAATGCCGGGATAGCACACAATCCGGCGTGCGATGAGTCCCGCCACTTGGACCAGCACCAATTTTTGGCCACGAGCGGTCTCAATCAGCATTGCATTTCTTTCATTTTCTTCGGAAGCACGATCTTCAGAAGCCGCCAGAAATCTTCCTTTGTGGTACTTCATGTCTCGAACCGTTCCATCGATGGGGACTCGGTTCACATGCACATCAAACAGCGACATGAAAATGCTCACTTTGATCATTTCTTCATTGAGAAACTCAGGTTCGCGAGCTGGACCCACATAGATCACTTTTCCATCCGCAGGAGATGCCACCAATGAGGATCCAATCGGTGGTAATCGTTCCGGGTTCCGAAAGAAATAAGCACTGAACCCTGTTAAAAACAGGAACAAGAGCGTGAGTGGCCAAATCCCTCCCAGCCAAAACCCAATGGCACCGGCTAAAAACACAAGCAGGAATGGGATGCCCTCACGAACTATAGGAACGCCGTCGTTTTTCAAGTGTGCGACTCTCCGGAAGCATGTTCAGAGGATCCAGTGTTTTCACTTTCACTGACTTGTCCTTCTTCCATATCCATCTCCACCCAAGTAGCTTGCGCTGATAGATCTGGGAGGTTTTTAAGAGCGCCTTGTACTTTATCTTTCTCAAGAAGCCCTCGCTCCACATACCGATCCTGAGTTCTTTTATCGTTGAGCTTCCATTTCCATGACATGTCTAACATTGCATCCTCCTACTGAGTTTTTACATCGTTTAAATTTCAGCTGGACGTCCTAGCTCCTCCTGCCCCCGAGCACTTGCGCCTTGTGCGGGCGCTGTGCGCGTGGATGAAGGAACCACTTCCTGCTGTTTTTGATTAAAGTCATTCATCAAATCTTCTAATTCTTTCCCTTCCATCACTTCTTTATCCATGAGAACGGCGGCTAAATACTCCAACAGCTTCCGCCTGGATTGCAAAAGAAGGGTAACTCGTTGATACGACTCTTTCAAAATATGAGAAATCTCCTGGTCAATTTTTTCCGCAATCGCGTCGCTATACTCTCTCACAGAACTGAGGCCCACAGGACCCTGAATGAAACTGGAGCGCTCAGGAGAAAAGCTTCTTTGTCCACACTCTGCACTCATCCCGTATTCCATGACCATGCGTTTGGCGATATCTGTAGCTTTTTGAATATCATCTTGGGCGCCAGTAGAAATTTCCTGAAATACGATTTCTTCAGCTACTCGGCCCCCGTAAAGAATATCAATGCGAGCAAGCAGCTCGGAGCGTGTCATCAAATAGCGGTCTTCTTTTGGCAAAGTCATCGTGAATCCCAAAGCCCCAAAGCCTCGGGGAATCACGGAAACTTTATGAACGGGATCCGTACCTGGAGTGAAATGAGCCACTAGCGCATGCCCCATTTCATGATAGGCCACAATTTTCTTCTCAACAGGACTCATCACACGATTCTTTTTTTGCAGCCCAGCCACGACTCTGTCTACAGCATCTTCAAAATCCGATAAATCAACGAGTGTTTTGTTTTTTCGAACTGCTAAAAGTGCAGCTTCATTCACCACATTCGCAAGATCTGCTCCCACAAAACCCGGAGTTCGAGCAGCCACCACTTTGAGGTCCACATTTTCCGCAAGCTTCACAGATCGGCTATGGATTTGGAGAATGGCTTCCCGGCCTTTAATGTCCGGGCGATCCACGACGACTTGACGATCGAATCTGCCAGCCCGCATGAGAGCAGGATCCAAGGTTTCCGGACGATTCGTAGCAGCCATGATGATCACACCCGACCGTGAATCGAATCCGTCCATCTCCACTAACAACTGATTGAGTGTTTGTTCTCTTTCGTCATGCCCCCCCATCGGAGAAACGGCACTACGCACTTTTCCAATGGCATCCAACTCATCGATGAAAATGATGCAGGGGCTTTTTTCAATAGCTTGCCCAAAGAGATCACGCACTCGCGCAGCACCAACGCCCACGAACATTTCGACAAATTCAGATCCGCTCAAACTGAAGAAAGGAACATTGGCTTCCCCAGCGACCGCTTTTGCTAAAAGGGTTTTCCCGGTGCCGGGAGGACCCACCAATAAAATGCCTTTAGGTATTTTTCCACCAATCGAACGGAACTTCTGAGGGGTTTTTAAGAAATCGATGATTTCGGCGAGCTCCTCTTTTGCTTCATCACACCCGGCGACATCTGAAAAAACGACTTTTTTGGAATCCTCCGAAACCAATTTGGCTCGATTTTTACCAAAACTCATGAAGCCTGCCCCAGGCCCCACTTTGAAAGCGCGCGCAAATACAAATCGCCACAAAACAAGCAATACCAAGAAGGGCAGCACCCAATGCAAAAACAGATTTTTTAAAGCCACGTTCTCTTGTTCGTAACGAATGCCCTGTGCTTCCATCAACTCGATGAGTTTGGAATCTTCTACTGGAATGCTGACATACAAGGCAGTCGCTTTTTGTCCCTGTGGAGAAGAAAAACCTTTCACCAAAGTCGGCGATAAAATCACTTGTTGAATTTCGCCCGCTTTTATTTTTGCTCGGAATTCACTGTAGGGAATTTCTTTTGCTGCAAGTTCAGGCTTGGAATAAACAGACACCAGCAAGATCAATCCGACACCAAAAAGAATCCACGACCACAGTCCATTGCGCGTGGACCAGGCAGGCAAACGAGCCCGTTTCTTTTCGGGTTTTTTGGGATCTGGAGGCGTATTGAGCCCCAGGTTTTCTTGGGAATCCGGAATCCTGTCAGACATGGGCAAGGTGGTAACACGAAGGGCCATCAAAGGCAATGAAAAGCCCGTTATTTTACGCGATTCCAACAACTTAAGTCGATTTTGAGTGCTTTTCAGAAATGGGGATACAACCCCCTGATTTTACATGATTAAAAGACGCTTTGACGAACGGCTGTTTTCCACTCCATCAACCGATTTCGACTGGTAAGCGCCCAATCCAGTAATCCACGCCCTAACCCTTGAACCCAAAAAAACGAAGGTTGGTCCCGACGAGTTCTTTTCAATTTTAAAGCCCGAGCCAAACTCAACCAATGCCCTTGTTGCTGAACCAACACATTTTCAATAAAAGCGGGATTCGCTTGTTGTAGAGAAAATCCGGAAAAGAAAGTCGTTAGCTGATCCCAGCAGAATTTGAATTCAAAAAATCCAAAGGAATCAATAAATGCTGCATGGTAGGTTTGAATCGGTTTTTGCTCTCGATTGAGCAACTTCTGAAAAGAACTATCCCAATGCACTCCCAAAGTTTTCAAATTCCATCTGCCCACATTGTGATCTCTTTTTCGATACACTGTGACTCCATCAAACAGAATGGGCACAAAATCTAAATAACCCTGGTCCGCTACGAGACCCTCACTGGGCTCTAACCGACAATCTTCCAGACAGCGTTCAGACCACCACTTTAAAAAAGGCTCACTGCCAGGTTTTACACCGACCATTCCTGCATTATAAAGCCCATCTAATTTGCCTGCTGGAAAGACATCGTTCCAATGGGGAAATAGTACCGTGACCCCTCCTCCAAATGTCTGGAGTAAATTTTCTGGCGACGAAAAGAAATAGATGTCACTATCACAATGAAAGACGGGGGCTTGAGTTTTCTTCAGAACATGCTCCAGAAGCTTTGGCTTAGAAGAAAAAGCTTTGAGAGCCACCGAGCGGGATTCAATTGCCCGCAAAGCTTGGGGTTCCCAGAGTTCATCTAGTTCATAAACAGTGAGAAAATCTTTGTACTTGCCCTCTAAGAATGGCTTCACTTGTTTATCTAATGCCAGCACATGCAACTGAATTTCAGATTTTTTCATCCTTGCTATGTTCTCTGCCATCCCCACAAGAAACGGCAGGTAGGAAAAATCAGTGAGCGTTGTCAAATGTAACACCGCTTGATTCGAAACCGGCTGAGCACTACACAATTGGACTGGAACGGGGACCAGATACTGCCGACACTCTTCAAAAACAGCTTGAGGGCTTTTATTCTGAATATCCACTTCTGGAATCCCCCAGGAATTTGATACCGAGGGTCCCGAACTTAACTTTACGGACGGTCGACCATTCGCTTGAGCGAACAAACAGGGTTCCCAGTCTCCACTGATGACCCCTTGAGCATTGATGAAAGCTTCTGCATGCAAATCGGGATTTCTGGGCGAAAAGAAACTTTGCACTCCCGAAGGAGCACCTTTTTCTAATTCCTGCTGATCCTGGCAAATGAACAGAGTTGCCAATTGGTGATTCAAAGCCTGCCACAAACTGAAATTCCATTTCCGGTTGGCATCTCGAGAAGGTGAAAAGACAAGTCGGGGTTCGCACTGAACTAATCGGCTTCCCCGCTGATGAGCAGCCCAATCCATTTTCAAAGTTTCAGGATTGATCCGATGTTTTTTTAACCACTGACGTTGGTCAGAACTCAACCAGTCGAGCTCGGCAAGAAGTATGACGTGATCGAATCGAGTGAACTGATGACTGGAATGCTTTGCCAGTTCGTCCAAATCCATCCAGAACATTTCCTGAGCGTGTTTTTTTTCCAGGTAGCCCAACAAACGGAGATAGTGATTGATAAACTGAGGTGCTTTCTTGGAAAACAAAACGGCTAATTTCAAGGAAACCTCTTGAGCCTTAAGCGGCTTGAACGGTTTTTTTAGCGAATGACGTTTCTAAAATTTTAACAATTTGCTGCGACGCAGTTCCATCTCCAAATGGATTTTGAGCCCGCGCCATGCGATGATAAGTGAGCGATTGCGTCTGACTCAATTGTTCCATCCAGTGAAGTAATTTCTGAGGCTCTACTCCGACCAGTTCAGCACATCCCGCAGTGATAGCTTCCGTGCGCTCGGTAGTTTCGCGCATCACTAAAATCGGCTTTCCAAAAGTGGGAGCTTCTTCTTGGAGTCCACCCGAATCTGTGACTACAAAAGCCACGCGCTGAAGGACCCACACCAGATCCCCAAAGTCGAGAGGTTCTAGCAATGTGATTCCCGAACAATCACCCAACTTCTCTTGAGCTAATCGTTTCACATTGGGATTGGGATGCACTGGAAAAACAATTTGCCACTGGGGGTGGCTTTCAGCGAATTGTCTGACAGCGGAGAACAGAGCCTCCATCGGAGCTCCGAAGTTTTCTCGGCGATGGCTGGTAAAAAGAATCCACTTCTTTTGTGAAGGGAGCAGCTGAGACAAAAATGAATCTTGAGTTTGAGCACCTGCAGCCCACAAAAGGGCATCAACTCCGGTGTTTCCTACTCTAAATATTCGGCTTGATCCAATTCCCTCTTGCAAGAGATTCTTTTTAGCTAACTCGGTAGGTGCAAAATGATAATCTGCACACTTCGAAATCAAAGTGCGATTGAGTTCTTCGGGAAACGGAGAGGCTTTATCGAAAGTCCGCAGGCCCGCTTCAACATGTCCAATGGGAATCTTCAAATAGCTGGCACACAAAGCAGTTACAAAAGCGGTTGTCGTATCTCCCTGTACCAATACGAGATCAGGAGCTGCTTTCACTAAAACATCGCGTAATTGAGACAATAGACTTCCGGTAACATCAAACAAATCTTGATTAGGTTTCATCACGTTGAGCGTGTGGTGATTTTCAATCTCGAAAAACTCCAGGACTTGGTGGAGGAGCTCACGGTGTTGTCCTGTGGAACAAGTGACAGCTTTTAGACTTGACGAGTCATTCACTGCTCGAATCAACGGAGCCATCTTGATCAATTCCGGTCGAGTTCCGTAGGCTATGAGAATTTTTTTCATAGAAATCTTTCAGGGGGATGAGGCTTTACTTTATTTCGGATAAAATTCGCTTATTCTTGAGTGAAACTCAGCAAGGAAACAGCTTATGAGCACCGCATTAACACCTCTGAAAACGCGTTATCCATTCTATTTAGCGAATCAACCCCAATGGGGAGGTTTAACGGTCCCTGTCATTGATAAATATACTCAAGCACACGTTTCTGAAATATCAATTGCTACGCCCAAGGATATCGAACAGGCCATCGCCGCTGGTGTGCAAGCGCTTCCCGCTCTTGCTCGTCAAACTCTTTTTGAAAGAAAGAAAATCTTGAGCCACTGTCTCAATCGGTTTCAAGAGCGCAAAGAGGAGTTAGCTCAGATCCTCTGTATCGAAGTGGGTAAGCCCATTAAAGATGCTCGAGCTGAAGTGGGTCGTTTAATAGATACCTTCACTGCAGCACAGGAAAGCTGCGAGCATTTGGCTGGAACGCATACTCGATTAGATGGCACTGCCAGAGGTAAAGGGTATCAAGGACTTTGGAAACGTGTTCCTGTCGGGCTTTGTTCTTTCATTTCACCGTTTAATTTTCCTCTGAATTTAACGGCTCACAAAGTGGCACCTGCAATCGCGGTGGGATGCCCCTTCATTCTAAAGCCGGCGACTCGGACTCCCATCAGCAGTTTGATTCTAGGAGAGATTCTGGCGGAAACGGACCTGCCCCCCGGGGCTTTTTCTATTTTGCCGTGTCCTCGAGAGGGTGCTGAGTTGTTCACGACGGATGAGCGGATCAAACTCATCAGTTTCACTGGCTCACCTTCCGTGGGTTGGGAACTCAAAAGCAGAGCTGGAAAGAAGAAAGTGGTTTTGGAATTAGGAGGGAACGCGCCCTGTATTGTAGATGCTAGCGCGGTGATTCCAGATGCGATTGAACGCATTCTGATTGGAGCTTTTTCTCAATCCGGACAGAGCTGTATCAGTGTCCAGCGCCTTTTCGTTCATGCTGCTATTTACACCGATTTTAAAACACGATTGGTAGAAGCCACTCACAAACTCCTCACTGGCGATCCTAAACTTGAGACCACGCAAGTAGGCCCTCTGATTTCTGAACAAGATGCCATTCGCTTGGAGCGCTGGATCCAGCAGGCGCTTTCCAAAGGTGCCACCCTGCTGTGTGGAGGAAAGAGAACTGGAAGCCTCTTACAACCCACTCTCGTTGAAAACGTTCCCGATACGGAACCTCTCAATTGTGAGGAAGCGTTTGGACCCGTGGTGACTTTACAGTCGGTGCCTGATTTCTCTTACGCTTTGAAACTAGCGAACTCAGGTCGGTTTGGGCTTCAGGCAGGGGTATTCACTCAAAACCTAACTCATACGCTTTTAGCTTGGGACACTTTGGAAACCGGAGGAGTGACTATCAATGAAGTCCCTTCTTGGCGATCGGATACCATGCCTTATGGTGGCGTGCGAGATAGCGGTTTAGGTCGCGAGGGCGTCCGTTTTGCGATGGAAGAGATGACAGAGCTTCGGTCACTTGTGATTCGCCAAGTGGATAACTCCCCATAAAAACCGAGATTGAGTGGAGTTTCCCCATACTTTCAAGTTGAGATATTCCTTTTCTAATTGGGAACGAGTCACCACCAAGAGATCGTGGGTCTTCAATACATAAGCTTGGGTATTTTGGCGATCGGAACACTTGACTTCACCCGAAAGCAAATAAATGAAATGGTCCGAACCAGCAACCGGAAGTTGTAATTCCTCATCTTTCCCGCACACCGTTGGGTAAAGGGCTCCTCGATGAATTTTTTTGGTGAAATTCAGCTCCACTAGTTGAATCCTGCTGACTAAGTTCACCTGCACGGGAACTCCAGACTCAAAAGTGAAGGGCTCAAAGAGTTGAGATTCTCGAATCCGTTTGCCATGAACCCAACTGACGGGTCCCCCCTCTAACGGTACTTTGATACTGCTGTTCTCCGGTGCCGTGTACTGCTCTCCCCCCTTTTTCCAAACTACTTTTTTGAGTTCCCACGCTCCAGTAGAGCCGGTCACTAGGATCTGTTCCTCTGGTGCAGCGGGCAATCCAGGTAAAAAGTGAGTGGTCAACATAGGTGAATTTAGCTAAACTTCCGAAGGCTTTCTGAACTTCAGTATACTATGGAAAAACAATCCCAAAAAAATGTTTTAGGCACTGAGCTAGAGCCTTGCTGCAGCAAATACCGAACGGGTTTCTTCCGAGATGGGTTTTGTCGAACGAGTGCTCAAGATCGAGGCCGACACGTGGTTTGCACACGTGTCACCCAGGAATTTTTAGATTTTTCATTGAGACGCGGTAACGATTTGGTCACTCCGCACCCAGAATATGATTTTCCAGGCTTAAAAGCCGGAGATTGCTGGTGCTTGTGTGTACTCCGCTGGAAAGAGGCTTTAGATGCCGGAGTGGCTCCCGCAGTGGATTTATTAGCCACCCATGAATCGGCACTGGAGTTTGTTTCTCTCGCGGATTTCAAAAAACATGCGGAGCTCACATGAAATCAGCTTGGCTTATTTTGGGGAATCAACTTTTCCCAAACCACTTAAATAAGAAGCAGGCACCGAAGTTGGTTTTCATGGCTGAGGATTATGAACTGTGCACCCACTTTAAGTACCACAAGCATAAAATCCTTCTTTTTTTAGTAGCGATGCGCCGTTACGCTCAGGAACTCGAAGCTCTGGGCAGCGAAGTGCATTATGAAAAGCTCACTCCCAAAAACAAAGCGTTGAGTTATGAAGATAAACTCGCGCAATTTGTAAAAATACACCGAGTGACTCATTTGTTGGCTTATGAAATTGAAGACAAGTTCATGGAAACCCGACTACTCGCCTGGTGTAAAAAAAACAAAGTAGAACTCGACCTCCAAGCCACCCCGATGTTTCTCACTTCTCGAACAGATTTTGCAGATTATTTGAAATCTTCCAAAAAACCCTTCATGAAAACGTTTTATGAACGTCAGAGAAAGCGTCTACAGATACTCACGGACTCTAAAAATCAACCTTTGGGCGGCAAGTGGAGTTTTGATACTGAAAACCGAAAGCCTCTCAAATCAGCGCTGGAAGTCCCTCGCCCTACGCTCCCTAAAAAGAGCCCGGAATTCAAAGCGGTATCGGACTTAACGGAACAGCTCTTCAAGAACCATCCTGGAAAATCTGATAATTTCTGGCTTCCCACTACCCGCAAAGAAGCTTTAGCTTGGCTAAACGAGTTCATTGAAGAGCGTCTCAAGCACTTTGGAGATTATGAAGATGCCATGACGGAGCAATCAGATTTTGTATATCACTCCGTTATTTCGCCCATCCTGAACTTGGGACTGTTAACCCCCCAGGATGTGGTAGAAGCGGTAACGAGCACTGCAGTCCAAAAGAAAATCCCGCTCAACTCTCTTGAGGGATTCGTTCGCCAAGTGATTGGGTGGAGAGAATTTGTTCGAGGCATTTATCAAAACTACAGCGAACAAGAAGACACATTGAATTTTTGGAAACATAAACGAAAACTCAGTCGAGCCTGGTACGACGGCACCACCGGATTGCCACCTTTGGATGCGGCCATTCAAAAAAGTGTGCGTTTAGGCTATGCCCATCACATTGAACGACTTATGGTTTTGGGCAATTATATGTTGCTTTGTGAAATTGAACCTACGGAAGCCCACCGTTGGTTCATGGAAATGTTTGTGGACTCCTCGGATTGGGTGATGGGCCCCAATGTTTACGGTATGGCTCTTTTTTCCGATGGCGGAATTTTTACGACGAAACCCTATTTTTGCGGATCCAATTATCTGTTGAAGATGAGCGATTTTAAAAAAGGGCCTTGGTGTGATATTGCCGATGGCTTGTTTTGGGGATTCATTAAAAAGCACGAAGCTTTTTTCTTGAAAAATCCTCGCCTGAGTATGATGGCTCGCTCCGTTCAGAAAATGGATAAAAAGCGACTGACTCACATCACTCAAGCGGCTGAAGCGTTCAAGGACCGCGTATGCGATTGAGCTCGCCTTCCCCAGTGGTTCCTCGCCCTTTGCCACTGAATTCCCAGCTCAGGACTACACTCCCCCAATGCGATCACGAAGAGGCGTTCGCGATACATTGCCCCATTTCTCAGGACACGCAGGCTCAGGACATGGTTCACAGATTAGTAGACCGGTGCCCTCCGGGATTGAAAGTCCTGTTCACGGTGAAAGAACTCGTCCTAGGTCCGCTGGGATTTCAGACACTCCATGTGAAGCACTTCAAAAGTGTGCAAACCCTGCCCGATGAAGTTATTTACTCATTTGATGACCCCACATTCCGTTCCCATATTTCGATCTTCCTGGATAGAAACGCTCAGCAAGTGATTTTTGGAAATCGAATCCAGTTCAAGAACCGATTGGGCAAGTGGTACTTCACATGCATCCGCCCGCTTCACGAGCGAGTGATCACCACCCTTTTAAACCGTTTGCAGGAGGACCCGGATGGCACCTGAAATTCCCGCTGAATCGCTAATCCATACAATAGAAACTCGAAGGAGTATTCGGCTCTTTGAACCCGTTCCAGTGCCTCCTGAGATCCTGCATAAAGCGTTCGATTTAGCTCTATTGGCTCCCAATTCCTCGAACTTGCAGCCATGGGAATTTTACCGGGTGACTCAAGCGGAGAAAAAAAAGAAACTTGTGGAATGCTGTATGAGCCAGGCCGCGGCCGCCACTGCAGCTGAACTCGTTGTGTGTGTAGCCCGCATAGATACTTGGAAACGGAATTTAGAGTGCTTAAAGGGCCAATTGAAAGCAGCAGAAGCGCAAGGAACACGAATTCCCAAGGCAGCTTGGCAGTATTACAACCATTTGGCCCCACTCATGTATGATCAAGGGCCCTGTGGAGTGTGGGGACCTTTCAAAAAGCTCATCAGCTTTTTTATGGGACTTTCCAAACCCATGGCTCGAGAGCCCTTTGGCAATAACGATATGAAACTCTGGGCCACCAAGACTACAGCTTTAGCATGCGAAAATTTCATGTTGGCCATCCGGAGCTTTGGATTCGATACCTGCCCAATGGAAGGGATAGATAGCCGCAGGATTCGTAAGCTTTTAAACCTGCCTCGACACGCGCTCATTCCTATGGTCATTGCTGTTGGAAAAAGACGTCCTGAGGGCGTGACTTTACCTCGTTTGAGAGTTCCCCGGGAATGGGTGGTTCACACTGTCTAAAAAGTAGTGGCTCAAAGCCAAATACCATTCGGAAAACCTAAGGAGTTCCTGACACCTATCCTCATCGCCACATTCACTCAATTGTGCAGCTATCTTCACAATTGATTCCTGTATTCGGTTGTGTGAAAGAGCGACACTGTTACATGAGGATAACAAAGTAGTACGTATGGTTGGACGTAAGCGCATTCCTTTTTGGACTCGGCTTTGGCGTGGTAAGCGCCTCAGTCTCTTGAGTTCTCTTCTGATTCTCGCACTCCCCTCCACTGCTTTTTCCAGTTACCGCATGAGCCAGTCGATTTCCTGCGGTGAGAACACCCGTTGTATTTCAGACAATCCCCTGAAAGGCCTCAAACAAGCTAATCGAGAATTCAAATCAGTTTTCCAAGTCAATCGTGAAACCGCCACAGATAAAGCCACTGTAAAAAACTCTTCAAAGAAAACGGGATTCGTTGAAAACCTCATTGATAGCGCTGAGGAAGTCCTCGGACGCTTCACTCGTTCAATCACTACTGGTCGCAATAAACGGCCTTCTATTTATACAGATGGTCTTATCTTCCTCATGAGCTTTTTCTCAAATCACTATTACTCGGTTTCGAGCTCGGCTGCTCAGTGTCTGACTCAATCGCCCAAAATCTGGAATGGGATTCGGTTTAGAGGCCGGGGCCCAGCTTCCGCAAGAAACCCCAGCAGCGCGAACCAAGCCTCCGAAGGCTTTGCACACATCTTCCAAACAGGTGCTTCCGGATTTCAACTCGTCGAAAACATCGACTTACAATCATTCTCTCGTGAAGTGCTCAACACTTCCTATAGCGTCCGCGAAGACACGAGCTGCGATGGCAACACAGAAAGCCTCGATGCGGTGGGAAGCGCTCCTTCAGAACTTGGAGATTTAAACGTCCTTTACGGTAATCACAGCTTTGTTGCTACTGGCGATGGCACCAACCCCAATATGGTCTTTGCCATGGAGCAAGCCACTCAAAGTGAATCGTATTTTCAAACACTCACGAGCGGCGTGTTTTCTGGCTACTTCACAACGGTCTCTAGCGCAACTACTGCTCCCATTCAAACCGCTATTTTTTCTCCCACAGGTAACGGACGTACTTTCAACATTGCTCAATTAACCGACTTCACCAATGACAGCACCGCTACTGCGTGGGGGGTTTTAACTTTAACTCAACTCAATTCCCCAGCTCCAGGGTTCCACCAAGGAACGCTTACCAAAGATAATCAGCAAGCCAACGCGCTTTGTATGGTGGGGCTCTTAGACGACCAAAACACACTCGTCTGCTCCGCTCAACTCCCCTCAGACCCTTCAGTCCCGGTCTATATGTTTGCTACGATGACTCCTAAGGCCTCTGTCAAAATGACGGCTCCCAGTTTAGTGGGAATGCCAGGACAAGAAGTGTGCGGAGATATCGTCTTAGAAGGCGCTACTCAAAGTACTACTGCCCAGCTCACTCCGCTCAGTTATTACTGGGGCCCGGGAGCTTTTTCTGGCCAAAACGGTCAATGCGCTGGCTCTTCTGCAACAGGAGTAGCTCAAGTAGGAGCTCTTGAAACTTGCAACGTTCGTATCTGTACCCTCATTGCAGGAGCTACTCTCGACTTCAACTTCTCTTTCCAAGAAGATGAACAAACTACAGCACAAGAATTTGCTTCAGTCTCATTCCAAGAACCTCCAGCTCCAGTTATCACTGCCAGTAGCGACGTCGCTTCAGGCACATTCCCACTCTTTGTATATTTCTCAGCTTTGGGAGTCACCGGCAATATCACTTCTTGGCTCTTTGACTTTGGCGATGGCATTTCCGGCACTTACTACACAGGCAGCAACTCTTACTTCTACTACACCCCAGGAGATTTCACAGTCACTGTGAGAGGCATCGACTCTTATGGACGTGAGAGCAACGAAGTCTCTATTCCCATCAGTGTCCTTCCAGTTTATGGCTGCATCGACTACAGCGCTTATAACTATAACCCCATGGCTTCTTCAGACGACGGCTCTTGCCAATACTATGTCTATGGCTGCATGGATGGAAACGCTTGTAACTACAACTCAAGCGCTAATTACGATGATGGAACTTGCGATTATAGCTGCTTCTACACTTATGGCTGCACAGACTACAACGCTTGCAACTACGACTCCAGCGCCTACTACGATAATGGCACTTGCGACTATAGCTGCCACTACGTTTCTGGTTGCACCAATTCCAGTGCAATGAATTACAATCCCAGCGCAAACATGGATGATGGCTCCTGCCAAATCCCAGGCTGCACCAATTCCAGTGCAATGAATTACAACTATTACGCAAATTACGACGATGGATCTTGCCAAGTCTATGGCTGTACGGACTCCATGGCTTCTAACTACTACTATTCCGCAAACTACGACGATGGATCCTGCCAGTATGCGAATGGAGTTGCGTGTTCGACAAACACTATGTGTGCATCAGGCAACTGTATTGGCGGTTCCTGTAATGCCGGCGGCAGCAACGGAACGGCCTGTAGCCAAAATTATGAGTGCGGTTCCAATGCTTGTAACTACGGCTACTGCGATGGCGGCAATCTCGCGGGTTGCACTACTTACGCTTACAAAGATGGCCACTTCTATTGCTTCATTGCTAATGACACGAGCTTTAGCCAAGCCCGTTACTCCGCCCCGCCTATCCAGGAATATTCTGAAGGCGGTCACTTAGTCGTTATTAATGACGAACAGGAATACAATCTCGTTGTAAACCTGATCAGTGGCTACAACCGCAGTATCTGGCTAGGAATGACTGATCTGGCTCAAGAAGGAAGCTGGCAACCTGTTACCGGACAACCCTTGAATTGGACCTATTGGGGCCCTGGCGAACCCAATAATCATACTGGGACGGGGGATCCCAGTGGCGAGCACTTTGCGTCCCTTGGAACCTGGTGGGGTGGCGGAACCTATATGATCAATGACCAACCTGCTTCCCAATGGTCACTCAATGCTGTGGTCTATGAGTATGAGGTGGGGATCGTTGATCAAACTCCTAATCCCAACTGCAGCACTGACTACGACGGCGACGGCGTCTGCGATGAATTCGATGCGGATGATTACAACTCACGAGTCAATGTCGGGCCAGAGCTGGTATCAATGCAAATCAATAGCGAATACACCCAAGTCGACTTAAGTGGAACCAGGTTGGGCAACATGTCTTACATTCGAATCATGCCCCAATGGGTACAGGACTATATCAATTGGGGATGGTGGCCCTCTTATTATGCCGATTGGTACAGTAGCCTAGTCTATTATTGGAGTTGCTCCTATACTGACACCAGTGTGAGCTGTCCATTCTATTTGCCCTACAATTGGGCGAATGGCTATTCCAATGGAACTATCGTCGTATCATTGGTGGATCAGAGCGGAGCTCAATCTAACTCACTCAGTACGTATATTGATGTCACTCCCTCAATCAGTTATGCAGAAGCTAATCCTGCTGAAGGTTGGATTAAACTTGAGGGCAATAACTTAAACTCGGGTGCAGATCCTTTTTATTCTCTCCAGATCGGTGATTGGTACCAAAATAATTATTACATTTACTATAATGAGTGCTCGACACTGACTAACACCCAAATTATTTGCCCTTACAGTTCATCAAGGAACTCTTACAACAACACCTACGGGTATTTCTATACTTCTAACGGGTATTACTCCAGCCAATATTTCATCTTCAATATTTACGGATGCACAGATCCCTCAGCAGGAAACTACGTTCCAGGAGCAAATATCAATAACGGCTCTTGCGACTACACGCCTGTTCTTGTGAGCCATTGGAAATTTGATGGCGATTACAACGACTATGGCACATCAGGAAATCATGCCTCTTACATTTCGAGTGGCATCTCCTTGACCAGTGGAGGTGTTGCCCAATTCAGTGCTTCAGCCAATTATGGCGGCAGTTATATTGATTTAGGGTCGCCCTATACTACCCTCACCTCGAGCGCTACTACTGTGTCGTTCTGGTACAAAGCGGATACAGTAGCGAACAATCCCCTTTTCATGGATTTCAAAATGGGGGGCGGAGATACCTTCATTACTCTAAGTCCTGGCTCGAGTTCAGGAACTCATCGCGTCTTCTGGGCACCCCGCGGTTGGGGTTATACGGTGGGCTCTCAAGAGTACAGCGTGAGCGGCTGGACTCAAGTGACTATTGTGTATAACGGAAACGGCATGTGGAATTGGGGCGGCAGTGAAGTCAGCTTTTATATTAATGGAACCCTAGTCAGTAATACGTCTTGGGACTGCTGTAACGGCGGATATATCCCTTACACCAATCAAATTGGACGTGATTCCTTCTCTGGACAATGGGGCGATAACAGCCGCGCTTACTCCGGTCTCCTTGATGATGTCCGCGTGTACAGGGGTAATCTGAGCCAGTGGGATATTTCCAATCTCTACAACGAACGTGCAAGTCTCTACTTCTCCGGCGTGTCAAACGGAGCTTGCTACCAATTTGGAACGATTGTCAGTTATCTAACCAATGGCAGTGGATATTGTTCTGGAAATGAAAAGTACTACATCAATGATGAACAAACCACTCTGGATGCAACTGGCAGCGGGGTTCATGACGGACTCCGATACGTCGCGGGCACTTTGGCACATGGGTTTGTGAGTGGAGCCCCTGACGACGACAATACCATTCTTCTGCTCCACATGGATGGGGCGAGTTTTGTGGATTCGTCAGCCTCCAATCGATCAGTCACTCCCATTGGAAATGCAGTTGTGAGTACCGCTCAGAGTAAGTTTGGTGGGGAGAGCGGATATTTTGATGGCTCGGCAGATTCCATAGATGTTTCCAATTTACCCAATGATTATCTTGCGAGCGACTTTACTATTGAAGCATGGGTATGGCTGTATCCAGGTCAAAGTAACCAGGCATTATTCAACACCCAACCTCATAACTCCCTGGGAATTAGCCTGAACCGAGATAATACCGGGTATACGCATGTTTATGTGGGCAATGGAAGCTGGTGGGAAACCTCGATGGTCTCAAGCAGTCCTCTTTCCTTTAATGAGTGGCATCATATCGCTTTAGTGCGCAGTGGATCGAACCTGACTCTCTATCACAACGGACAAAGTCAAGCCTCCACCACCGGCTATGTTCCTTCTGGATTCAGTGGCTCTGCACGAATTTCAGGAATCACCCTTTATGATTGGGAGGTTCTCTATGGCTATATAGATGAATTTCGTATCACCCGAAATCTTGCTCGCTACACATCTAATTTCACACCGGCCACAGAGGCGTTTGGCAGCAGCGGCTGCTACTCCAACGGAGTGGATACTGGAACAGTAGTTAATGGTACTGGACCTTGTGAAGGCGTTTATTACATCGCTGGCTCATCAACGACGCTGCCAATAGATGGCTCGGGAGAACATGATGGAAAAACCTACTTCGCCGGAATTTTAGCCAACGGGTACATCAACGGAATCTGTTACGCCGAGGGAGTAAATACTGGGGGCGTGCAAGACGGCTTCGGGTATTGTTCCGTCGACACCACTTTCTACATCGATCACGTTGCAAAAATTGGATTGGATCAATTCGGGAATGGCTTCGCTGGCGGTTTAAGGTTCGATGCGGGTGCTTTAGCAAATGGGTTTGTGGGCGGAGCCCCAGATGATAACAACACCATTCTTCTCATGCATATGGATGGAGCGAACGGTTCGACGAGTTTTGTGGATTCATCCGCCAGCGCTTTCTCGCCGGAAATCGTTGGCTCTCCCATTATTAGTACTGCACAGAGCAGATTTGGTGGGGCCAGTGCTTACTTTCATGGGACGGGGGACTATGGAACGGCAGAGCGGCTCCAATTTGGACCCTCCGAAACTCTGGCTCTAGGTACGGGAGATTTCACTATTGAAGCATGGTTCTACCAAACGGGCACAGCACAAGCTATCCCGATGCCCATAGAGATAGGAGGACCCCACTCAAATTCCGATGCATTTGGGATGTGGTTTCATCCAAACGATTGGGGCAATGTGGGCATAACAGGGTGGTACTCTCAGCCACTGAATAACTCGGGACCCGCAACCTCTTTGAATGAATGGACCCATGTGGCTTGGGTGAGAAGGGATGGTTCGGTAACAATCTTTGTGAATGGAGTAGCAGGGACCAGCGCTGCTCTCCCTCATGCTCTGGGTGGTTCCGGACTGAGAATCGGTGGTGGCGCTTATCAGAACTATTATAATTATGAGGGCTACATCGACGAACTCCGCATCACGAAAGGATTTGCTCGCTACACATCGAATTTCACACCGGCTACAGTGGCATTTGGCAGCAGTGCTTGTTACTCCAATGGCGTCGATACCGGCACAGTGATTGATGGCACTGGTACTTGCGAAGGTGTTACCTATGTGAAAGGCAGCAGACGTTGCTTCGATATGAACGGGCAGGACGCGGATGAAGACGGATACTGTGACTTCGAAGATTGTAATGATTCAAGTGCGCTGGTTCCCGCAGCCAGAGAAATTCCTGGCGATAGTTTGGACAATAACTGTAATGGTGAAACCGATGAAGTCGTTTGGTCCTGGGGGCATCAGGGTAATCAACTCGGCTGCAGCGCTCAAGGGGCTTCGGGTACAGAGAATTTTTTAGGAGAAGCTTTTGGAACTAGCCAACACGGCGGTGATTGTTCGGCCTATTGCCAAAACCAATTTCCTGGACAGGTCATGTGCGTCCAAATGTACGCCACATGGGCCTATGGTGGAGGGCACTGTGCCTGCTATTCTTCCAGCACCACTTATAGTTGGTCTGGGTGGTACGACCGAGATGTTTGGTTACTCACCATAACATCCCCATAGGACAAGCCTCACCCCTCCTTCAACCATCGATCAATGATCTCCTCGAAATCTTTCGCAGGTCGCGCACCTACGATAAAGACGCCATTCACTAAAAACGCTGGCGTTCCTCGCACTCCCATTGCCTTACCTTCTTCGATATCTTGATCCACAATTTTTTGCACTTTTTCACTGTCGCGGTCTTTTTTCATGCGCTCCATATTCACGCCCAGTTTTTTGGCCACTTGATCTAAGTAGGCTTCTTTTTCTTGTCCCAACGTCTGTTGGTTTTGAAACACTTCCGCTAAAAACTTAATGGCTTTATCTTTGCTTTGAAGCGCTATTGCTTCATACGTTTTAGCAGCAGGCGTTGCTAGCGGATGAAAAGGCAATGGGAAGTGCTTGAACACGTAGCGTACTTTGTTCCCGTATTTTTTTCGGAGCTCTTCCATCGTCGTTTCTGCTCGGTAGCAAAACGGACACTGAATATCCGAATAGGCAACAATGGTGACGGGCGCTTTGGGATTTCCTAAAATGACTCGAGCAGTATCCACAGAGGGTTTCTTAGGATTTTTAAACTCTTCTTCGCGACGAGCAATTTCATCTGCCGCTGTAGGTGCATTTTGACGGGGCGGATTCAACACGCCTTGAAACTTCTGCGGGTGCTTTTTCATCACTTCGACCAAAATATCTGGATTCTCCATCAGAATTTTCTGGAGCTGGTCTTTGTTGGTACAACTAACAACGAGAACTAATGCCACTACAGCACTCAGGATTTTCATAAGGCTCCTTTAATTGCAAAAAAGGGATGAGACTTAGAGAAAGTTTACTGCGAACCCCTCCTGTGTCAAGCACGAGACCCTCGCCTGTTTTGTCTAAACTCTCGACACTGGTCATTCGCCCACTTTACTTTTGGTCATTACTGTTACTATCCACCACTGCTATGGCAAATCCTCCTGCTACCCCCCCGGCAGAGCCCTCAGTCGAGCACAACTCGCTCAAGCACGAAGGAACTTTCGCTTAGCGAACCAAAGACTTGAGCAAGCAAATGAGAATCTCCTAGCAGTTTGTAGTAATCAACAGCGGCGCTTGCAGAACATTTCCAGAACTCTGCAAGGATCCGGCAGCGAAGCAGGAATGATCAGCAGACTTCAAGGAGAGAGAGCCGAACAAGTCACAGGACGAGAACCCTTCGTTGTGGATCTCAGAGCTGCGCGCAACGATGCTGCCCGCCTTGAATTCATTGAAAAACAAGCTGGACAGCCGGATAAGAAACGTGGGGTGTTAGCTGCTTATGCGGTGGTCATTGATCAACTCACCCGGAAGGTGACATCCCCTAACAGGGTCACCGAGCTCACCACCAAAAAGAACGACTTGGGAACAGCAATCAGTAGCCTTCAAACTAAAATCAACGAGAAGGGAACCGAGTATACCAATTGGAACACGGCAGCTGCTCAGGAGCTTGTCGAATCTGCAAGAAATAAACGACTCTTGGGAACTCGCTTGAGCACGGCAGAGTCGGAAGCTTTGAATTACGAAGAGAGCTATCAGAAGTTTGTTGTCGATTCCAACTTACTCAAACTCAGTTTAGAAGCTGAAAAATTATTTTTCGAAGATGAAATTGCAGATTTGAGCGCTACACCTCCAACGGTAGTTGGGCTAACAGCGCGGAACTCCCAACTCGAGGTCAAAAGGGGGGACTTGGGAGCACTTCGAGTAGAAATTGAACGACATAGAGATCGCATTCGTCGTTACGACGGCCGAATCGACGATATCGATCGCCAACTGCTGCGGCTGACCCGCGCGGCTGGTCTGACCATTGATCCCCTCTGCGCACGATTAAATCCACCTCCTGCATCGAACTGACGTTCGAGATTCGCAGTGAGAACTCATGCTAGGGGCTTACTTCCGCAAGGGGAGAGGCCCCTGCTTTTTTTAATGCAACTGGTGGGTCTGACAGGGCTCGAACCTGTGACCTCTACCATGTCAAGGTAGCGCTCTAACCAACTGAGCTACAGACCCAAGAGAACAGGCACTATAAGGGAATTCTCTTTTAATTTAAAGCTGATAATGGCTTTTCCTGCTTTTTCAGGAACACTAAAAAAAACAGAGAAAGCTCTTGAAACTCTTACCTTTTTTCAGATAATAAGACCGAACAATAACAGGAGTAACCCATGGGTTCAGATTTAATCACACATTTAAACGACACTAATTTTTCCGATGCAATTGAAAAAAACCAAGGACCCATCTTGGTGGATTTTTGGGCGGAATGGTGCATGCCTTGCCGAGCTTTAGCTCCGGTGATTGATGAGCTGGCTCAGGAATTCAATGGAAAAGTTCGCTTTGCGAAACTCAATGTGGATGAAGCTCGAGAAGTCCCTGCGAAATTTGGGATTCGGGGAATTCCCACTCTGATTCTGTTTCAAGGGGGTAAAAAAGTAACTGAGTTAGTGGGCAACCAACCCAAAGAAAAAATCCGAGCGCTCCTCAGTTCCGTACAAGCTTAATCCGTTTGTTCGCTGAGAGATAAGTAAGGAGCCCAAACGGCTTGCTCTTCCCGTGCTCTGACGGTGCGGAGAATTCCGGGAAGCCAATGGGGTCTACGAGGGGCTTTGAGAAGTGTAAAGCCTGCTTCTTGTACACTTCGGTGGCCTTTCTTCTGGTTACACCGAATACACGCTGTCACAATGTTATCCCAAGTTTTCTTTCCACCATGAACCACCGGATGCACGTGATCCAGCGTGAGTTCTTTCTCTGAATAAAAGGCATAACAATACTGGCATCGATAATCATCCCTGGCATAGACATTGGCGCGAGAAAAGCGAATGACAGGAACATGCTTTTTCAAGTTCACCCACCTCCGCATGCGGATTACAGCGGGAACTTTGAATTGACGAGAGACGGTATGCACTTGGGAAGCATACTCTTCTAAAATTTCTACTTTGCCTTGGAAAATAAGAGAAAAAGCGCGTTGCCAGCTGACCACTCGAAGAGGTTCAAAACCTGCATTAAGCAAGAGGGTTTTCTGCATAGCGATCCACTGCCAACAGTTTACGGGTTTGCGGACTCGATTTGCAATCCTGTTTTTCTGCTGACTTCGTCTCCGAGCATAAAACTTGAGGTTTCGAGCGGAGGTAAGCTAGCGATATCTCTGCCCTCCACTTCACGTGCTAAAGAAGAAGTTTCGCCGACATAATCAATTCGTAAATCCCCTATTTTTACCCGAAGCACATGCCAAGGACCGCCCGAATGACCATTCACTACAGGGATGGTGCGATACACTTCTAATTGTTCTCCTGCTTGAACACCGTCACGGCTTCCTAAATCCACAAAATATTCCTTGGGAGGCAAAGGATCCGCATCACTCATTCTGATTTTTCTTTGCACTTGGATAATGGCGCCCGATTCCCTCACAGCCATGCTCGAAGGACTGATCAGCACCAGAAGACTCAAACTGAGAATGAGGTTTTTCACATAAGGCTTATCGGAACACTGTGATCATTCCTTCACATTTTTTTTGAGCTTACTTTTTGGCTTTTTGAAGTGCGTTGTAAATTTCTGATGCTGTGCACCCCAGCTCTTCGGCGACGTGTTTGGACCACTCTTTATCCGAAAGGAGCCGCGATTGAATGACAGACTGCCAATCGGATTCCGTTACTGGAGCCTGCCCCGGTTCTAAAATCACCGTGAACTCGCCTTTTTCAGTCATGGGAGTGCGCTCCCACTCTTTGAGCGGCAAGCGAATAAATTCTTCAAACTGTTTCGTCATTTCTCGACCGATCACCACTGTTCCTTCAGGAAACCATTCTGAAAGCTCTTTCAACGTTTCTAAAATTCGGCGGGGCGATTCATAGAAACACGTGGCCGCGGGCCACTGCTGGATGGATTTCCAGAGCTGATCTCGTGCTTTTTGAGTGGTCGGCAGAAAACCTACAAAATGAAATCCTGGTTCGGTGATTCCAGAAACTGCAAATAACGTCGTAACTGCAGTCGGACCCGGCACCGGCACCACTGATATCTGACGTTCTCGAACCGCATGAACTAAATACGCTCCCGGATCGGAAATGGCCGGCATGCCTCGGTCGCTGACGAGTCCGATAGGTTCCGATTCCAAAATTTCTAGCGCAAGCTCCGTCGCTGCTTTCATATTGTGAGCTGCGTAAGCGTGGAGCTTTTTGCCTTCAAGAGAAATTCCTAAAAGATTCAGAAGCTTTGAGAGTTCTCGCGTGTCTTCAGCAAAAAGCTGATTCAACGTTTTAAGCATCTTCTGTGCGCGGAGCGTAATGTCTTCGAGGTTTCCGAGCGGTGTTCCAATCAGATACAATGAAGGGGTAGCCATCACTTCACTCCTTAAACGAGGTCTCCATGATCATTCGAGCACGCCAAGAAGGTAACACTGTCATCTTTAATTTAGAAGGTCATTTGGATTTTGAAACGATTTTAGAATTTGAACAAACCTGCACTCGAGTATTGTCGCAAGGGACTCGTCCTCGCATCATCATCAATATGCAGGAACTGCGTTTTGTAGGGAGCAGCGGAATCAACCAGTTTGTGAAAGTCCTCAAAACTATCAATCACAAAGATTTAAAACCCAAAATCGTCAACGTCTCTACCGAATTTGAGAAAATTCTAAGAGCGCTTCAATCCGTTCGAAATCCATTTGATATTTTTGAAAACGAAACTCAAGGCCTGTTGGCTTTTGATATGGTCCCTGCTTAATCCGTAATTTCAAATTCCTGACAATCGGCCCGCACCCGAATGCTTTGTGATTGGTTGTTTTTAATTATGCCTACGGTTTTTCTTTCTTTAACCTGTACCTGTAACAAAACAATTCGAAACGGCTCATTCCAGCGGTGACTCAAAACTGCTGCTAACCGCTTCAAGCGCATAACCTTTTGTGGGCTCAGCCAATAAGCAGGCAGCCGATAGTGATTATTTCGGCTCCGAACTTCCACAATCCAAACCGCCGACTTGAGGGGATCTCGAACGATTAAATCCACTTCTCCCCACCCTAAATGTACGTTGCGATGGAGCACTTTGAACTTTTTGAATTTTTCGAAGTAAACTTGAGCTACGGCCTCAGACAGCTTTCCAAGAAAAACTTTTCCGGTGGATGGGGCTTGGCCCTCGGCTCTGCAAATGCTGACGGTGCAAAACACTTCCATACCCCTTGTGCCTTGCAAATTCATATCCAGGAAAATCTTGATCCAACGCAGTCATCAAACGATCTCGATAGACTTTCGCAATGATAGAAGCGGCTCCAATAGAAGCGGATTGCTGATCTCCTTTGATGATTGCTTTCTGAGCAATCGGTAGATCAATTTGGGCTCGACCATCTACTAGCAAGAAATCCGGTCTGATGGACAGGTTTTCAACCGCACGTTTCATCGCTAAACGAGCGGCATGATAAATATTCAGGGTATCGATTTCTTCTACGGAAGCAGTTCCGATTGCAAAAGCCACTGCGGCATTTTCAAGAGTGACTTGAAGCTGGTCTCGTTTTTTGGGAGAAAGTAATTTGGAATCTGTGATCCCTACAGGGATTGCAGCGAGATCTAGAATCAGTGCGCCCGCCACTACTGGGCCAGCTAAACACCCCATGCCAACTTCATCCACTCCGGCAATGGTTTTCGCGCCTTGGCTCTGAGCCCAGTTTTCCCACAGAAGGGGATTTGGCTCTTTTGTTGCGCTCACTTTTTAGGTTGGGTTTCTTTTCCACTCGCTGGAGCAGGATCTCCACCGGTGATTTCTGTGCCTTGTGCCATGTTCGTCTCATCCACAGTTTGAGTTTCCTCTACAACCAAATCAGCAAAAGTTTCCGATTCTTTTAATCGAGCTTTTTTGCCTTTGAGACTACGTAAATAGTACAAACGAGAACGACGGACATCGCTGGAAGTCTCTACTTGAATGCTTTCAACGAAAGGTGAATGGATGGGAAGGATTTTTTCTACTCCCACCCCTTCCGAAATCTTGCGCACAGTGAACATAGCCCCGGGACCTTTTCCCGATTTTGGCTGTTTGGAGATCACAACGCCACGGAATGCTTGAAGACGCTCTTTATCGCCTTCTTTCAAACGGATGTTCACTACAACACGATCTCCCACATGAAACTGAGGGCGTTTCTTTTCCTGGGAACGATTTACGGATTCAATAATAGTATTCTGCACGACGGATCTCCTAGAGCCCGGGACTCTAAAAAAAAGGGGGGCACTGGTCAAGTAAAAATCCACAGGGCCCTTTTCTCTAAGCCCTTAAAATCCCAGAATCTTTCGTTAATTTGACAGCTCCTTGAGGGAACCGTAGACTTGGCCCACTCATTGACCAAGGATGCTTTGTGGAAACAGCTAAACTTCGACTCAGGATTTCCCACCGAGATGTCCACTACGGAGGCCAACTCGTTTGCGGAAGTAAAGTATTGGAATTATTTGGGGATTTGGCCACGGAACTGCTCATCCGTCACGATGGCGATGAAGGACTTTTCAGAGCTTATGATGCCGTAGAGTTTTTAGCCCCGGTCCGAGCGGGCGATTATTTGGAAATTGAAGGCCGAATCACTCAGGTGGGCAATACGTCTCGAAAAATGGAATTCACTGCCAAAAAGCTCATCTCCGCCCGTCCCGATGTAAATCCCAGTGCAGCTGATGTTTTGAAAGAACCCGTTTTGGTGGCCAAAGCTTCTGGAACCTGTGTGGTTCCCAAGGAACTGCAGAGAAAAAAATAAATGGGGATTACCTACGAATCAGCTGGCGTTCACACCGACATTGCAGAAAAAACTCTAGAGCGTTTTAAAACACATTTAAAGACACGTCCCAAAAATCCAAACTTACTGTCTGGCATTGGTCCATTTGCCTCTTGTTTTGCTTTGAAATCAGCACTCACTGAAATGACTGATCCACTCTTAGTAACCTCCTGTGATGGCGTCGGTACTAAAAGCATGCTGGCTCTGGAGTGGAATGCTCTGGATGGGCTGGGGCAGGATCTCGTTGCCATGAACGTGAATGATTTACTGTGTGTCGGAGCGCTCCCTTTGGTTTTTTTGGATTACTTTGCGTGTGGAAAGCTGATTGAAGATCAGCTGCTGGCATTGCTCAAAAGTATTCAAGCAGGATGCGAACTGGCCGAGTGTGCTCTGGCGGGAGGAGAAACTGCTGAAATGCCGGGTCTCTACCGCGAAAACGATTTTGATTTAGGGGGATTCACGGTTGGAGTTGTGGATCGTGCCCATGTTTTGGGGGGCTCGCGCATCCAAACAGGGGATACCCTTTTGGCCATTGAATCTTCAGGATTGCACTCCAATGGCTATTCTCTGGTGAGAAAAGTGATTCGGAAATATGACATCACTCCAGACGATCCTTGTCCTTTTGAAAACACCTCTTGGCGAGAACTCTTTTTGAAACCCACTCATATTTATGTCCGCGCTGTGAAATCTGTATTAAAGCAAGTTTCTGGCCTGGCTCACATCACGGGCGAAGGCATTCCCGGAAATTTACCTCGGATTCTCCCTCCTCACACCCAAGCTGAACTTTCTATTGATGCATGTGCGCTCCCCCCTCTCTTTTCTTGGCTCCAAGAAAAAACAGCATTGAGCCGAGAGGAAATGTATCAAACCTTTAATTGTGGGATAGGAATGGTTGCCGTTGTCCCTGCAGCTCAACGCGCTCACGTGCAGAGCCACATTCAAAATGCAGGTTTACGGTGTTGGGAAATCGGCCAAGTGATTCCATCCGCAGAAGCAGAGCCCAGTGTTCAGTGGAAACCCTAAGCAAAGCAAGAGTAGTCGTTTTAGCTTCGGGAAGAGGATCTAATTTTGAAGCCCTAGCCAAAGCCGTCTCTTCTCATGAGCTCTCTCGAGTGGCCATCACGGGATTGATTTGTAATGTTCCTCAAGCTGGAGCGCTCTCCGTAGCTGCCCGCTATGCAATTCCCAGCTTTTTGATTCCTTCAGAGCACCAAGAAAAAAACTGGATTCGCTCCCGTTATGAGGCAGCTCTGTTGGCCCAATTAAAAACCTTGGCCCCTGATTGGATTTGCTTAGCAGGATATATGTTGCTTCTAGGCCCTTCGATTGTTCGCGAATATCCTAAAAAGATTCTCAATATCCACCCTTCCCTACTTCCCAAGTTTCCGGGACTCAAAGCTCAACGACAAGCTTTGGAGGCTAAAGAACGAGAAACGGGATGTACGGTCCATTGGGTGACCGAAGGATTGGATGAAGGGCCTATCTTATTACAAAAAAGAATTTCTATTTTGCCGGGAGACACGGAACACTCCCTGAGTGAACGGCTTTTGACTGTAGAACACCAGACGTATGTCGAAGCGCTTCGACTTCTAACGGAACCTACCGGCCACTTGAAAAACCACCCACAGTAAAAATACTTTCGTAGCCATCATCAACACTAAACGAGCGGTATCGGGACGAGGAAATCGATCGTACAATTTGAGTCGAGTGGCTGGACCTTCAATGACCGGCACACTCTTGCCGCCGTAAATGAGCCTGAGCTGAGGTGCAGTGTTTTTTAATTCCATGATCCCATCCCAGCACCCTGGTTAACACATCGCACTGCCAGCCGCAAGGGGCTTCACCTGACACTCCCCTTGGGTAGTTACTTCACTTTTTTGATTTTCGGCCCAGACTTGAAGAGTGATTGCTCCGGAAAGCTCAATCGCTTTCACTTTACATCGGATGGTGAGCACATCACCTGGAAAGGTAACTTTTTTGAATCGTGCAGAGAACTGTTCCACCTGAAAGTTTGCCTCTGGAAAATGCTTGCGAATGCCATCCGCTAAAAAAGCCATGGAAAGCATCCCATGGGCAATCACAGAGGGGTACCCGGCTTCCTGAGCAAATTGGGGATCCAAGTGAATGGGATTGAAGTCCCCTGAAACTTCAGCATAGAGTCGCAGTTGTTCAACTGTAATAGGGCCTTTTTTTAAAGGAATCAGTTCTTGTCCCACCTGAACCTTCATCACTTCTTCATCTCCCCGGTCTGACGAATCACCATTTTACTTTGGGACGTAATTTTTTTTACGCCCCGTACCCGAAGGGAGGTCTCCAAAGTCACAAACTGCATGCCAGCCTTGGTTTTGTTATCTGTGACTTGGGTATCGATTTCAACTAAATCTCCCACCCGAATGGGCTCATGATAGAAATAGGTCTGTTCGCTATGGAGCAATTGGCGCAAATCGATTTTTAAATCATCCAGCAGAGAAAATTCAGACTGTCGAAAGCGAGTCGCAAAAGTCAGGGGAACCCCCACCGACTCGGTTTGCGTGCCTTTTCGGAACGATTCAAAGGTCTGAGCAGTAATCACTTCTGAAAAGGATGGTTTCATGATCCATTTTGAGATAGTCTTCCGAGGGTCTGATGTCAAAAAAAAGGATGCTTTGAAAATGATGAACGGATCATTGCTCGCGCTCTACGCAGGCTCTATTTTCGCTACGGCACTTCTCGGGGGGATTCTCCCTCTTTTAATCCCAACTAAAAATGATCATCTCCTGAAACTTTTTGTGAGCTTAGGCGCTGGTTTGCTTTTAGGCATGGCGTTTTTACATATGCTTCCGGAGGCCAGCCACATGGTGCCTCATTCTTTTGGTTTGTGGTTTCTCGCAGGTTTTGTAGTGCTCCTGGTCCTTGAACGCTTTGTGATGATCCACGCCTGCGATGAACATGGCTGCCATTATCACACGGTGGGACTCACTGCTTTTCTAGGCTTGGCGGTACACGGAATGATCGAAGGGTTAGCACTCGGGTCCAGTTTAGTACTTCCCCCGTTAGCCGTTTTGGTTCTGGTTGCCATCTTGGCGCATAAAGCCCCGTCCGGATTTGCCCTGGCTTCAATATTGAAACTTGCCGGAAAATCGAACCGGCAAATTTTGTTATTTTCTGTAGGAGTGGCTCTCTCTGGTCCCTTGGGCTTGTTACTTGCTTATTTTTTCTTACGCTCTCAGGATTATGCACCCGCAGCTGGCGCCTTGCTGGCTCTTTCTGCAGGGACCTTTTTATATATCAGTGCATGCGATTTATTACCCGAGCTCCATCGGACTGGAGACGATAAAGTGAAGCGCCTAATTGCTTTTTTGTTAGGCCTGGGAATTTGTCTAGCAAGCGGTTACTTGATGCCGCATACTCATTGAGCGGTAGGCACTCGACTTTCGTTGGCGGGAACAGCAGTGTCCTTGGGAAGACCCGCAAGCTTTTTCTCTACTTTCTTAGCCATGTCTTTATCTTTTTTCGTCGCTAAACTCACAGCGCGTTTGTAGAATTCTCGAGCCTTTGGGTACTCTTTCATTTTTTCGTAGACGTCGCCCATGTGCTCAAAAATGATCGCTTCTTCAGGTTGCAGTGCGGCTGCCCGCTCGAGTGCTTCTTGGCTTTCTTTTAGTTTTCCCTGCTTGAATAAGACCCAACCCAATGAATCTTCAATAAATCCATCATTGGGCTTCAACGCCATTGCTTTACGAACGAGTTCCTCAGCTTCTACCAAGTTCTGCCCCATCTCTGCGTAAAGATAACCGATAAAATTGAGCACATGATAGTTCTTGGGGTTCAAAGGGAGAATCTCTCGCATCGTGCTGATAGCCAAATCATTTTCACCTACTTTTTCATGGAGTACGCCTTTGAAGTAACGTAATTTTTCACTTTGAGGAAATTGGACTAAGGCTTCCTTTAAAAAATCAATAGCTTTGACGTACTGCTTTTTTCCTTCAAAGAAGCTGGCATGTAAGTCGTAATACTCTTCGCTCTTGGGATCCTGCGCGATGAGGTTTTTACTGAACTTCAACCCTTCATCGAATTTCTTTTGCTCTTTCAGAATAAAACCAATGTGTAAGCTGGCTTCCTTATACAAGTTTGAATCGTTTTTGACTTTTTTAAACTCCTTCAGGGCCTCACCTAACTTTTTGGCTTCCTCTAAAGCCCAGGCGTAGTAAAACCTTACGTTGTCAGCTGTTGGCTCCTCTTTCAAAACCTTCTCAAATACTTTAATGGCGTTGGCTAAATCTTTTTGCTCAAAATAAATCAACCCTATTTTGACTCTAGCAGTGTAGTCGTCAGGCTCTACTTTCTCGTACTCAAGGAGTTCTTGGAGTGCCTTTTCGCCTTGACCATTTTGAAGATACAGTTGTGCTAATCTTTTTTTGTAAGGCCCAGCCCCCTGAATGCGACTGTAAACTTTAATAGCCTCTTCTGTATTATTCATTTTTTCATAGATGAGGCCCAATGCAGTTCCTGCTTCCACAAAGCCAGGTTTCAAAGTGAGTGCTTTATCTAGATCAGCTTTAGCCAATTCGATGTTTTCTTGTTCAATGTACATTCTGGCCCTATAAAACAGAGCCATGATATTTTCTGGATTTTGGGTAATGACCCCACTCAAAACTTCAATACCTTCTGACAACCGCCCCCGCTCAGCTTCTATGATCCCTATGAGAAGTGGCGCCTTGGAGTTGCTAGGATCGAGCTCCATCATTTTCTTATACTGATCTCTGGCCTCATCATATTTTTTGAGCGACGCATAAATCCCCGCTAACGTATTTCTGTATTCCAAGTTTTCTGGATCCGAATCTACGGCTCGTTTTCCAAACTCTTCAGCTTTCTCTACATTGCGAAGTCTGAGATGCACTTCAGCAAGTTGAGCGTTAACAATAGCACTTTTGGGATCGCTCTGAAGGGCCTTCTCTAAAAACGGAATCGCCTTCTCAAAGTCTCCTTTGAGAACCAACTCTTTACCGCGTATGTAAGCAATGCCCGCATCTTGATCATTCCCCAGTACTGGCTGAGCAAACAACGCTCCCCAAATTACCAAAATGCTGAGTGCCCATCCTGCCAACCGACAAAAGTTTTGTATCTTCATGCTCTTTACTCTTCGGCTCATCAGACCATTTCCTTGAAGCACAGAAAGAGCTGGCCCTACCCAACAGAACTATTTGTTATTATTGGTTTATCTCTTGAATGGGTTGTAGCTTTTTAAGAGGCTTCTGGCGACTACGGGGAGAGCCACTTTGAAAACAGATATTTGCGGATCGAGTGACCGGGCCAATCCCTCCGCAATCAAGCAGGATCGAATCATCATGACGTAGCGATTGGGGATGTAAATCTGGTTTTGGCGGGCAACGGCGAGTAGCTGATTGACTAGTTTTTCCATGCGAATTTTCTCTACACCGACAGCTTTCACTTCATCGAGCAAATTCTGAACCCCTTGATCAAACTGCCCGAAATCGGTCCCTGGCCCGGGGGTCCCCAAATCAAACAGAGATTTGGCTAGGTTCTTTCGATCTCGCTGAAGAATGGCAAAAACAACTTTTACAAAGAGCGCTTTATCTTTCGGTTCTAATTGGCCCACCAGTCCCAGATCAATGAACCCCATTTTTCCCTCGCTCTCAATGAAAAACAGATTTGCAGCATGGGGATCCGCATGAAAGAATCCATGATCAAAGATCTGTTCTAAGACCGCAGATAAACTCTTGTAAGCGGCTTGGGTCGCCGTACGAGACCCCTTTTTTATTGCGGATACTTGTTGCCCACGCATGGGTTCTAAAACAATCACGCGCTCTGTACTCAACTCCGGAAAATAATCGGGAAAGACAACATCAGCTGCACTAAATACTTTTTTATAATTCTTCTTAAACCGTTCAATATTTCGTGCCTCCTCTCGATAATCAATTTCGCGAAGAGTAGCTGACTTGAAATCTTGAAACATTTCATGCAATCCAATTTTTGGAAATGCAAGAGCAGCTGGTGTCACAAACCACTCCAAAAGACTCAAATCAAGTCTCACCTGCTCTGCCACACCTGGCTTCTGAACTTTGACCACTACGGGCGTACCATTTGTCAGCATAGCTCGATGTGTTTGGCCAATACTTGCAGATCCCAGGGGCTCTTTTTCAATGCTTTTTATTTTCTTTTTCACTTCACTTTTTCCAAGCTCTTGATTCAATATTTTTTTTACCTGCCCGACTGGAATCGGACGAACTCGAGAGAACAACACTTCTAACTGTTCAGCTACGCTATCACCCACGATATCGGGTCGAGAAGCCAACATCTGCCCCAATTTAATAAACGTTGGGCCCATTTCTTGAAATGTTCTCGCCAGGTTTTTACCAAACAGAGCATTAAATTCTGTGGTATTCACAGCGCCGGGAGAAATCCACTTCACTCCCCTCTTGCCACACTCTAAACCCAACACGGTCAGCGAACCCAACATCCCATGCCGAGACAAACACCAAACCAGAGTTTGATACCGAGTCATGAGCCGAAAAGGATAAAGGATGGATCCGAAAGTTTTCATGTGCCACATCCCATCGGCTAGCCTCTTTACTAAACTAAATTTGTTGTTTTTTTCAAAATCACAACCACCAGCCGTGAGTGCGAAGCCACTATGAAGAAATCATCATGATCTAGGGTCCGATCGGCTGAATTTCCTTACTTCTATTTCCTTATAATCCGAAGAGAAGAATGAAAGCGATGAAAGCATTTTTTCAACATTCCAGAGCTCGATTTGTGGTTTTTTTCCTTGGGACAGGCTTTGCGCTTATGGCTTTAGGACTTTGGAATTTTTCACGACCTCTTTTCCAGCGCCGTTCAGTGAGTTTTTTTTCAGCGTCAGCACCCTTCGCGGATCACTATCCACAGGCCCAACGGATGGTGGCTGAATTAGCGCATTTGAGGGCGCTCAATTATGTTTCCGCTGCAAATGAGAACTCAATACACAATTCAGTAAAAATTGCGGCTACCCCACTGGGAATTCCTTCGTCGGTGCTCTGGTGCCTTCTCTTTCAAGAAAGCAGACTCAATCACTTATCCGGTCTCCAAGAAAAGAGCCTGACCACAGGTCTCGGTCAGTTTTCTTTCTCTGCGTTCTTTGAGATCAACCATCAACTATCTCGGTACCTTCCAACTGCAAAAAAGACAGTGGCAACGATTCTTGGACGTGATGTACGGCCTATCTCAGCTGACTACAATGATCCTTCGGCCATTCATTCTTACTATCATATTCCGACGGCGGTCACAGCATCGGCTCTGTTTCTCCACAATCGATATATTCAGCTTTCGCGAATAGCTCAGCAGAGAGGCCTGGATTTTTCTCCGGAACTTTTGTGGGCTTGGGCGGCCTTATCCTACAACAAAGGAGGTCGCACTGTTCTTTCTCTTTGGAATGGAATTGAACAACGGTTTGGTGAAGAAGGATTAGTCGCTGCACTCCAGAACTCCTCCCACTTCACACAGTTTCTACAGAACGGAGAATTAGTACATTCCGCTACTAGTTACATTTGGACGGATGGTCGCTCCCGCGCTTATGCCAACGAATTGATTACTCACGCTAAGAACCTAGGGGCTTGCAGTTTAAAACCTTCTGTTTCGGAGGGTAGTCCATGACACAAAAACATTGGCAGGATTTAAAAATCGTTGGATTTTTATTGGGGCTCATTTCAATTCCTGTGGCGTTTACTTTTTACTTCAGCGAGACCACTTCCATACAAACTCCGATTTCTAAACAAAGCATGGAGGAGCTTGCCCAGGAATACAGAAATAGCGGTATGGACCGATTTCGAGCAGCGAAAACGGTCTTAAAAAAGCGGGTCTCCTTCAATATGAAGCGGGATCAAGACAGCAAAGCCCAACTCGCTGCAAGCAATATTGCTGTTTATCTTTTTCCAGATTTGCTTCCAGATAATCATTTTGAAAAAGAGTTCGCCTTGGAGCAATTCGTTCCTCATCAAAAAGTAATCGAGGATAACCCGGGGACTGTTATCGCCCAAGAGCACTTTGAGGAACTGAGAAACATTGTTTGGAACTATGAAAATCCAAAACAAAGTGAACAGGGACTTTCGGACTACGCGTCTCAGATGTTGAAAATATACGGCGCGATGAGTTGGAAATAGGGGTATGGTTTGATTAGGGGTAATCCTAAAAGACAGTCACGCTTGTTGTTATACAGTGCCTTTTCCCTAGGGCTCCACTTTGCTTTGATGGCCCTGTGGGTAAACCACCAGACGAGCGCTGAGCTTTCCCCGAAGGAATCAACCGTAATTGAATTGAGCGATTTAAATACGGTATTCCCTTCTGCAGATTCGCTCCCGATTAGCCCAAAACAAAATCTGAAGGATCAAATCGTGGAGACGGAGGACGCTGGAAATAACGAGATAGATCCCAATGCAGCTTTGCTCAGCAACAAAAATCAGAAAGCGGAACAGCAAACTAAAGCAGCATCGACAGATGGCTTCAAAACCGGAGGCGGAACAGGGGCCAAGGAATCGGATGAGTCTTCTGAGGGTGCTCTTCAGGATGAAAGCTCTTCCGATAATGACCTTTCACTGGGAACTCTACCCCCTCCCAAAAAGCGAGATTGGAAAAAACTTTCTCTCAAAGACTTGAGCGTACACGGGGACGGAACTGCTCCGTCCGCCTCAGACGATTATTTACCTGGGGTCGCATCGGGGGAGCGAACTATTTTGAGCACGCGTGAATTCCGATATTTTTCCTATTATAACCGGATCAAGGAATTGCTTCGCCAACACTGGAAACCGAACATTGAACGAGAGGTTGCCAAGTTGTGGGGAAAAGGTCAGATGCTGCGAGAGCACGAGTTAGTCACGCGCGTCTTAGTCCTCCTAGATCAAACGGGACAGATTCAAAAAGTCTCAAAGGTTGGCGCTTCTGGTGTTCAGGAAATTGATGAGGTCGCTGTTCAAGCGTTTATCCAAGCAGCGCCGTTTCCCAATCCTCCTGCGGGACTCATCGACACCGACGGTTTTGTTCGCATCAATTGGGACTTTATTCTACAAACGGCTTCTGCTCCCACTATCCAATACCGCCCCGGTGGCGGAAATCGACCTATACGCTAAAATCTCTTCCCCAAGGCCATTCGATACGGTGGTAGTTGGAGCTTCCAATTCAAATCAAGCCGATAAATTAAAGAACGAGAAGCCCAGACTCGGATTGCAGGATCTCTTGGGTTCGAATCCGCAACATAAAGAGTTTCCGATTCAGAATCCCACAGCACTTGCTGCAAATGATATCCCTGGGAAGTCCATACCGTGCGTAAGCGAGTTCCAGTACGAGGATCGAAAGTGACCAGCGAGGTCTCAGGTTTAGAGATGATCGCAACACACTCTTGCTCGTGAAGGCATTCAAAATCCACTAAATCTCCCCCTAATTGCTCCTCCGTAGTGATAAAGCCTTTCGATGTTTTAGTTCTTGGATCTATTTTTTCAATTCCGCCATCTAACCGAGATTGGTGCCCCACCTGCCCCGCTTCTCCCACCAGCCAGTTCCCATCAGCGGACTCCTTAAAATCGGTCACAGGGTTCCTTGCCAGCAACTTCATTTCACCCGACCACCTGTTGCGTTTCATGTCCCAAAAGACAATGGCGGAATGGTCCGTCGGCAGAAAACTAGTCTCTCTATCGAGTCTTTGAAGCTGGATCGCAAGTTCATCTTGATGCCCTTTTAAGAACGTCGCTTCGGGGGAGCCGTCTGCATCCGCAAACTGGGAGAGATCTAGAGGTTCTAACAGTGTTCCAGATTTTAAATCTAAGCACACAAGGTCCGAGCCACTCAGTGCAGTAACGTAGGCGACCTGCTCCCTGATAAAAAGATCCTGCGGGTTTTGGCCCAACCCAACAGAGAATTGTTGCAGAGTGGTGCCTAGCACGGGATCTATTTTTTGAATATTGTCGCCTCCCAATCGATTGATGATGAAGATATTAGGAACGTTATCAAAAACCCGAATCACAGCATCCGAGTGAATATTGGCAAATTGAAGTTGAGCGGATCGGTCTTCCAAGTTCAGTCGAGCCAATTGTCCAGTTTGATAATCGGTAGTCACTACAAAAATCGCAGCTTGTTGGTTTTTTGGGCTCCATTGGAGGGTGTTGGGCGTCAAACGGCATCCGACCACTCCTAATAAAATGACTATCCCAGCAACTAAATGTTGTAAGTCCATGTGAAGTACACTCTCCTTCCCGCGATAGGATATCCAGGAATTCCCCCGACACTCTGTACACTTTCTACACCTGACCATATTCCATTGGCTACGGTAATATCGAAAATATTCTGTATTTCCAGTGCAAATTGTCCCCAAGCTCTGTCGCTTCGAGAAATAGTGATGTCGTGGATTTGAAACGGCGCAAGTTCCTTTAAATTAGTTCGATCTAAGAAAGAATTTGAAAAAAAACTGGCTCGGTGACTCATTCGCCACTTTTGTTTCTCCCAAGTTGTATCCAACCGACCCAGCCAGGGGAATCGATTTGGCAGTGTTTTATTTTTTTCAGCAACCACTTCAGAATCGTTTCGAGTGAAGAGGCTCGCAAAGACTGGTCGCAGGGAGAGTTCCTTTGAAACAATAAACTCTGCCGAAAGCTCTTGTCCCCACCAGGAAGCCGCTCCGATATTTTCGGGACGTTGGACGTTCGGGCCTGACGGCAAGTACTGAATGAGATCTTGTGCTTGGGTCCCAAACAGGGTCACGGACCAGTGAGGATTCCCAAGCCATTCCGACCCTATTTCAACTCGATGAGCTCGTTCTGGGTTCAAAAGTAAATTTCCACTGAGTCCCTTCTGATTTCCAAATAGTTCGGTTAAATGAGGCCGTCGAAAATAGAAACCCACCGTTCCGCGTAATCGCCACAAGTTATCAGACTGTATCTGCCATCCCAGCCGGGGTGAAAAACTCCAACCGCGTAGTGCTTGATTCTGACGATCTGATTCCGTCCAGTTGGCGAGGCAGGCAGGTTTGATTTCAATTCGAGAAGAAACTGGCACCTGGACTAAAAGTGCAAAAGGAACTTCTAATAAGCGGGCAGAGGTAGAAGCGGAGCTTTGATCGAGCTTTGAGACTAATACCGAGCTGCGAAAAGTCGTTGTCACTGGCTCTGCTTTAAAAATAACTACGCCTTGTCCTCCCCAAGTGCTATTGGTTGAACGAGCTGAATATTCCCGGTTCTGCGTGGCAGAGGCAAACTCTGCATCTCTCAGCTGGTCCACCGCCATTCTCAGGAACAAATCGCTTTGGATGGAAACCAAAGGAGAAAGCTCTCTCTGATATTTGATTGCAGAAACCTGATGATACTCTGTCAGATTAAAATATTCCGGTTGATACGTGGCCCCAGGAACTTCCACCCACTGGAGACTATTCAAGGAAAAAACTTTAAAACTGGAGTTGCTTGTTTGAGCTTGCCAAGAAGGTAAAAGCGAGAGGCGCCGAAATCCGTTATGAATTCGTTCTTTTTTTTGATCGTCACTCGTATTGAAAGGAGTTCCATTATCATCTAAATAATTGAAGTTCTCCTGGCTTTGAGAGAACCCTAGAGCTATCCGTCCCTGCTCAGTCACGCGACTGGAACCTGCGATTTCTAACCATTTAAAACTCCCGACCCGAGATAAAAAATTCTGGGAAAATCGGGAGGTGGGTAATCGGACATTGATAGCACCGCTCAGACTCGTTCCCGGCAAATGTTCAGGTACTTCCCCCGGATAAACCTCGACCTCGCCCGAACCCAGCGCAGGGATTAAACCAACAGCACTTGTATTAAATGCAGGTTCGGTCAGCGGGATTCCTTCTAAAAAGAATCGAGTTTGCAAGGGGTCCATTCCACGGAGAGAAAACTGAGGACTCGCACTTTTACCACGAAAGGTATTCACCACAGCGGGGTGCTGAGTTGCGGCCATCACCAAGGGCTCGGAAGCAGCCGTATCCAGGGGGACTGTTTGTGAAAACCCAGAACTTTCAATAGACGCGTCCCCTCGAGGGGTCTCAGCATTGTCGATGGTCACTTCAGGAAGGGGCTGGCCGGTACTCCCCAAAGTTGCCAGAGCCAGAAATAACCCACAGCATTTCAAGTACTTGCAACTTCTTTTAGAAGTGTTTGATGAAGCTAAGTGCACTGGCGGAGATAACCTTAAAAAGACTCAGGTTGCAAGAAAAGACGAGGACGAAAAATCTCTACCCTCTCTCGCGCCAATTTTGCTATGGTGCCAGCCATTCAGGAGTCACTTTTATGGAACCTATTCAAGTCAGTTTGGAATTCACACCGAATCCCAACACGCTCAAGTTCGTAGTAAGCACGCGCTTAATGGAACGAGGGGCGAGCAATTTTCCCGGCGCCGACCAAGCCAGGGGAAAATCTCCACTGGCGGAGAAACTGTTTCAAGTGGCTGGAGTAGCAGGAGTGATGATCGGCTCAAATTTTGTGACGATTACCAAATCGCCTCAAGGAGATTGGGATATCGTAGCTGAACAAGTGCCAAAAACACTCGAAGAACATTTAAAAGCAGGACTTCCCGTCTTTGATCCCGGATTTAATCCAGAGGCGACCGAACTCGTTTCCTCGAAACCTGAAGATCAGGAAATAGAGAAAAAAATTCGTGAATTATTAGATACCGAGATCCGTCCTGCGGTCGCTATGGACGGCGGAGATATCACTTTTGGAAAATATGAAGATGGAGTTGTTTATTTGTCACTGCAAGGAGCGTGTAGTTCCTGTCCCAGCAGTACGGCCACTTTAAAAATGGGAGTGGAAACACGCCTCAAAGAAGTGATTCCACAAATTAAAGAAGTGGTTCAATATTAGAGTATCTTCGTCCGAGGCTAAAAAGCGCAAAGAACCAGATTAAGAAGAGAAAGAGGGCTGCCCAAGGCACTCGGGTTTTCTTTTGGTGAACAGCCGCACAGCCAAAGAGTTCAGCTAAAGCGTTCGCGGGATAAAGTTGCGCCATTCCATCTTGATCATCCCGAGTGATCAGCAAAAACTCTTTATTCAATTGGTAAAACATTAGAGCATCTGGATCTGAGCTGTGGCCGAGCCCCAATACGTGCCCTATTTCATGCCCCAAGATCAACTCCAATTCCCCCTCTGCATATTGTGAAAGCTCTGCTGCAGCCCCCACTTGAGCGTTGAGGACTAGGCCTGAGTAAGTGACGTGTCCAGCGCTATTGGCCTGGAAAAACGGCACAAAGGCCAAAGTGGAATTCGCATCGACGCCACTGTAATCATTGAGCTGAGACGAACAAACAATCATAGGCAGCTGAGTGGCTGTTCCTGCTCGAAATTGAGCCTCCGTATTCGTAGCGGGCTCTGATGCACGAACGAGCTCTAAGTTAATCGAAGGAATTCGATTCCAAGCTGCTAGCGCCCGGTCAATGACGGCATACAGTTGACTGTCTGGCAACGTACACCCTGTCGTATTGACGTAAAAGACGATGCGTTGAGTGTCCCATCCAAATCGATTGGAACCCATGTGGGTCCAAGCCCATCCCGACATTGAAAAGCTCATCACTATCCAGAGAAACAGAGCTTTGTTTTTCATAAATCAATCACCAATCTTCCGGTACCGGTAAACACTCGTTTTTGATTTGAATAAAATTGAGGCACTAACACGCCCACTTGAAAAATCGCCTTTTTTGTAATTCTGACTCCCATCCCGGCACCAGCAGTCGGTAACACCACTTGGACCCAACTGGAGGGTTTATAAAAAGTACCTGCAGAAGCTATGCCTCCCACGGTGACCTCCTCTGCTTGAGAAAAATGACTCTCCCACAGAAGCCCAGTGCCCAAAGAAAAGGAAAAAACAGAAGATGCTAAAAAATCAAAATTGACGCTCCAATGAGAAGTAAGAGTGAATGAAAATCCGTCTGAATCTGAACGCCATGGAAGAACTAAGAAAGCCTCGGGAGAAACTCTCCAACGATTAGAAAGGCGAATCGCTCGTTTGATCCCCAGCAATCCTTGAATTTCACTCGTTTTGGATTCAAACCCAGCAGGCGCTTCAAGGCGTTCGGTCAACTGGCTCACGGTGGTTCCTAAAAGGAGCTGCCACTGACTTTGATAGGGGTATGAAACCGCTGAAAAGGCAGTTCCCGCGCTGATCCAGCAGCTCAGGAATATAGGAAACAGGAATGTCAGCGAAGTTTTCATGGAGATCGAGAGGTCCGTTAGAAAAGTATCGGTAAAAAGAGGAGAAAAACTCACAGTCGCAAGCTGTGATGCGTCACTCGCTGAGCGCAAAGTTTGTTATAATCAGGACTTAGCAAAACTTGGAGAGCGCTATGCGAACTTTTTCTTTGAATGGGTTGTTAATGTTAGTTTTAGCTTGGGGGGTTGTTTATTCGTTACCTCTCCACGCTGAAGAAGATTATGAAGAGGAGGAACAAGCCATTGAAGAAGCCGTGGAGGAAGAAGAGCCCGTCATTTTAAAAACGCTCCCCAAAAAAAAGAAGGCCCCAGCCCCTAAGAAAAAACCGCCGAGAAAATACTTCTCAGATAATTCTCCAAGAACGGACGCAGGAATTTTTCATGTGGCCTTTGCCGCTGGGGGAAATATTTATATCGAACCCAAACTGAATGCCACCACCAATGAACCTGTGGGGGATTATTTCAAAGACTTTGGGTATCAGGGCGGAGTTTACTTCGATTACGACTACTCTCGGATGAGCGATAATATCCCGCTCGCGCTTCGCGGATTTCTCGGTTACAAATACGCTCTCAACTCGACACATATTTTCGCGGTAGAGGGTATGGTCAGGCGCATGTTTCAGGTCTCTGACAATGCTGATTTTGGCCTGGGGGCCGGCGTTAGTTTAGCTACTTGGTTCCGCCAAACCACGCAAGTCACTGCCAATGAGACAACCCAAATTGAACAAACGGTGCTTTTACCAACATTTATAATCGCTGCTGGCTTTGATTTTAACCCGTTCATGGTGGACCTTAAATGGATGATCCATCGCTTTGGAGCTGATCAAACCCTCATGGGGGCCGAGTTCTATTTTGGTGTTCGGTTATAGGTCTGCTATAAGACCTCATGCCTCAATTATCGCTGACTGTTCGAATTGCGCTTGCCCTGCTTTTGGTTTCAGTCCCCTTACCCAGCTTTGATCAGTGGCTCTACGACCACGTTTTCCAGTTGCAGCCCAAGCAAGTTCAAAAACCTGCTTATGTGCTCGTTCGAGTTTCTGAAGGTAAACTTTCAAACCTTCTTGAAAAAGAATATCAAAATAACGAACTATCGCTCGCCCTTCCCGACGGAACTCGTCCAATTTGGCGGAAAGCTTTCTATGAGTCTTTAATTTCGCGACTTAATCAACATTCGCCAAAGTTGATTGTGTTCACGACCTTTTTTGATTGGGTCGATCCAAAAACGACACCTCCTCAGTCTCAAACCCCAATCCTGTTTTCTTCGCTGATCGACGAGGAAGGAAAATTGGTCCCTCCCCCGCCACGTCTCGCTCCAGATGCACACTTTGGATTTAATAATTTATTCCCAGACAATGATAACGTGCTCAGACAAAGCCCACTCATCTACTCCTCTGGAAAATCACTGGCTTTGAAGGCTTATGAATTCTTGAAGGGTTCTGCTCCACCAGTCGATCTCACTCAACCGATTCATATCTTTTTCAAAGGCCCAGCGGGCACTTTTCCCAGCTTAGACGCTTGGGATGTTTTTGAGAATACCACTGACTTAGCTCTACTCAGAGATCAAGTCGTACTGATCGGAAGAGAAGGAAGCCCTTCACACGATGTAGAGACCCCCTTTGGAAAAATGTCCCGATTGGAAATTCAGGGCAACATTGTTCGCACATTTCTTGAGAGCAAACAAATTCAGATTCTTTCCTCGCCTATTCAACTTTTAGCATCTTTTTTAACAGTGGTTGGGGCTATCGGTATCATTCTGTATTTTCCACTTTCTGTGGCCTGGTTACTTCTCATGCTGTTTGCCTCAGTTTTAGTGATGCTCAGCTACATGTCTCTCATCTGGTTCAAAGCCTGGTGGGGGTTGGCCAATCCCCTTTTCTGTATTTTGGGAACTCATTTGTTGCTGATCGGATTCAAAATAGGCCGGCAAGAAGAGAAACAGTGGCGCATTCAGGAAGAGTCTAAATATCTTAAAGAGATGGATGAATTTAAAAATAATTTCGTTTCGCTATTCAGTCATGACCTCAAAACTCCCATTGCAAAAATCAAAGCGATTTTAGATCGTCTGCAAAGTGAAAATCCATCCCTCGACCCTTCAGTAAGACAAGGGCTTTCAGGAGTTGAACGCGCCAACAATGAATTAGCTCGATTGATTTCTGATATTTTAAGAATCACAAAAATGGAATCCATGCCCATTGAACCCGCCAAAGAAGTAGTAGACATCAACCGACTGGTTGAAAGTGCTATTCAAAGACTTTCTTTCTTGTTTGAAGAAAAAGAAATTAAATTAGTCGCTAACCTTGAGCCGCTTTTTGCCATGGAGGGAGATCCTCAGCTGTTGTTAGAAGTGATCACCAATCTATTAGAAAATGCAGTCAAATACAGCCCGTCGAAAAGTCAGGTTGTGATCCAAACGCAAGAAACCGATCATCAAGTCAGAGTTTCTGTCCGAGATGAGGGTCCGGGAATTCCAGAAGAGGAACTTCCTCGGGTGACGAGTAAGTTTTATCGGGGAAAATCCGTCGATAAATCCACACGTGGATCCGGATTGGGACTTTACTTAGCAAAATATTTTGTTGAATTGCATCGAGGAACGCTCCACTTAACGAGTGAGCCAGGGCGAGGAACCGAGGTCTCTTTCACGCTCCCCATAAGATAAGTCATTGTTTTTATTTGCATTATAGGAAACCCCCAGTGACAGGGTATTGTGAACTCCTCCATTCTCTGGTAGTTAAGCATTGAAAATCCAAGCATTTTTTGGGGAGCCCTAAGACCATGTATTCGATATTAGTCGTCGATGACGAACAGGATTTGCGGAAGCAAATTCAATCGCTCCTCACCCTTCGGGGATATCAAGTGGAAGAAGCTGCCGACGGCCAAGAAGCAGCTGAAAAATTAGCCGCTCGCCCCTTCCCTCTCGTGCTGTGTGATGTTCGCATGCCTCGCATGGATGGTCTGGAACTGCTGAGACATATTAAAGCTCGCGAATACTCCACAACAGTTGCACTCATCACAGCTCATGGAAATATTCGCGAAGCCATTGAAGCCATTCGAGAAGGCGCCTTCGACTACATTGAAAAACCCATCAATGAAACCCTGCTGATCGAGCTCGTACAAAAAGCCGAGCGAGCTTACCACATGCTCTTCAATATGGCGTATTCGGCACCCGTCCTGAATCCAGGAAGCCCCAACGAAGCAATTGGTCAGAGCATGGGAATGAAATCTATTTTTAAAATGGTAGAACGACTCGGTCGCGTCGACACCTCAGTTCTCATTCGGGGAGAAAATGGAACAGGAAAAGAATTGGTAGCTCGGGCCATCCATTTTAACGGCCCCAGAAAAAATGGACCTTTTGTAGCTGTAAACTGCGCCGCCCTCACTGATACTCTGATTGAGAGCGAACTGTTTGGGCATGAAAAAGGCGCTTTCACTGGCGCAGACCAAAGACACATTGGAAAATTTCAATATGCTTCGGGCGGCACGCTCTTTTTGGATGAAATTGGAGAAACTAGTCCGGCTCTTCAAGTGAAACTCCTGCGAGTACTTCAAGACCGAACCTTCTCCCCAGTAGGTTCCAATAGAGAACTCAAAACAGATGTGCGAATTGTTGCTGCTACTAATCGCGACCTAGAAGCCGCCATAAAACAAAATAAGTTTAGAGAAGATCTTTTTTACCGCCTCAATGTGATGCCAATTTTTCTTCCCCCTCTGCGCAATCGGCATGAAGATATTGCTCCGTTGGTGCATCACTTTATTGACAAATTCAATCTCCGCCACGGCAAACAAATCTCTTCTATCAGCCCTGAAGCACTGCGAACCCTGGAGCATTTCCACTGGCCTGGGAATATTCGGGAATTAGAAAATGCAATAGAGCATGCTTTTATTGTCGAAACCTCCAACCAATTGTCGCTTTCCAGCTTACCGGACTACATTCGAAAAACGGCTAAGAGGAAATCAGTAACTCCCGTTGTTACGGAATCGTTTCTTTCGGCAGAAGCTATGGATTGGGAAAAACGCAAAGAAGCTTTTGAACGCGAATTTATTGTGAATGCGCTGAAAAGATTCCAAGGAAAAATTAATCTCACCGCAGACCAATCCAACATCCCCAAAAACACCCTTTTAAGAAAGATTAAGAAATATCAAATCAAACCCTCCGATTACGGGGCCAAGGAGCTCAGCTTTGAATAAGGATTTAACTTATACTAGTTATCTAAAAGTGGACGACTTGCTGGCTCTGCAAAAGCCTCTTTCTCAACCGCAAGCGCCCGATGAGTTACTGTTTATTATCACTCACCAATCCTATGAACTCTGGTTTCGACTCCTCATCACTGAGCTGGATCGCGTAGTGGGATTGATCGCACAAGAAACACTTTTCCCAGCTTTTCACTTGCTGGAGCGAGTTTCCTTGGTTTTCAAAAATCTCATTCAACAGTTGGATGTTTTAGAGACTATGACACCAGTCGCTTTTAACCAATTTAGATCCCAGCTAAACCCTGCGAGCGGTTTTCAAAGCTGGCAATTTAGAGAATTAGAATTACTGTTAGGCGGAGCCACCCAAGACTACTCCCGTTTTGCCGCTCTTGAACCGGAGTGGTTTGAAAAAGTGATGGCTCGCGGAAACAAACCGAATTTGCGAACCGCATTCATAAGTCTCCTTAAAAATCGGGGTTTTCTGTCAAATACCGACCCCGCCCAAGAAATTAAAGAGGCCGTTTTAAAAATTTATCAACAGCCCGTGCAAGATGAACTACAAACACTTTGTGAGTTCCTCATTGAAGTTGATGAACAAGTCATGTTGTGGCGGTTTCGACATGTACAAATGGTGGAGCGCATGATCGGAATGAAACATGGAACTGGCGGTTCTCTTGGAGTTTCGTATTTAGAAACCACTCTTAAAAAGAAGTTTTTCCCTGAACTCTGGCAAGCGCGAACCCAAATGGGAACTTATTGAACCACCAATACGGCTCGGACTGGACTTGCGTCTCCCCCTTTGATTTTGAGAGGTAACGCCATGAGGTGATAAACGCCTTCTGGTACGTCCTTCAAAACAACCCCCTCCAAAATAGAGATTCCCAAACGAACGGTGGCGTGGTGCGTGGAGAGGTCCTTGGAATCGAAGAGGTCGATAGATGGCGTATCAATTCCTACTAAAACTACCTTCTTCGTCTTCAGATGCTCCACACATTGGGGTGAAAGCGCGACAAAGTCCTTGTTAAAGCTATTGGGATTAGGAAAAGACCCTGTCTTAAAGAGGATACGAGGGGCTTGGATTCTAACGTCTTGGATATCCTCTGGAGTGATCACACTCCCGGGTTTCTTGTCCACCTGAATCACTTGGCAACTTCCCCAATAGGGATGGAGATCTTTTTGATCGATCGAATGACTTCCTCGAGCAAAATGATTGGGAGCATCTGTGTGACTGCCAATGTGAAGGGTTGTTTGAATCGCTGAAAGCGTCATGTGCTTTCCCTGCTCAACATCCAGAGAAATATTTCTTGAGAAAGGTACGTCTCCCGGCCAGACGGCAGTCCCAGAATGCAAAGACGGGCTGATATCGATGATTCTCTTCTTCAATGAGATTTCTGGTGAAAAATGAAAGTGTAGCGTTTGCCCTTCTGGAACTCGTATGGGGTACGCCTCCCCCTCAGCAACCAAAAAAGGCCGGAGAACCAATCCCGCCCAGTCAGGTTGATATCCCGAGGCTAATTTGATCACAATTCCCAAACCCCGTGGATACCTCGCACTGGGCAATAGCCCAACCCCCAAGAGACCATCCGCCCCTTCCTTGGCGACCAACTGATTTTTAAATTGGGCCATTAAACGAGTATCCACTCGTTGAGGCCCTCCAATCCACTCTGGATAGGCCAGCATGTGGTTTCTTAATCTCTGGAGAGTGCTCTCGTCTTCTGAAGACGCCAATTTAAAAAATAATTTGGCCATCTGGTCCAGCCCTAATACAGGCGTCGGGAGTTTGCAGCCATCGGCCACCCAAGTAGTTCCAGCAAGATTCTCACCCAACAATTCCTGGAGCATCTTGAGCAACCGAAGATGGTAGGGATGGTCCGAATGCAAATAACTGTCCGGATCCCATCCGGCATTTCGACAGGCTCGGAGAATGGCTAAATGCTTAGAAAAGCAAGTGTGGAACCATTGAGACGCTTTATCCCCTTTTTCTTTGAGCTGCACTCGATGCGATTCATCCATGGGATAACTTGCCGGAACTTTCAACTGATGGAGTAACGGAGCCAATACCGCTTCTGCTTCTATCCATTCTTTCAGGATTCTCACTTGCTCTTTTGTAGCTGACAGGGACCCCATGGCAGCCGCAAACCAGGGTTTCATTTCAGGCACCTCTGCCAACTGGGATGCTAAAAACTGAAAAGGCTTGAGGAGTGACCGGGCCGGATACTGACTGAAACCATCGGCATTTGTACTTTCACTTTTGAGTCCGTCCCAAGTGCAAATTTCTCCGAATACTTGCACTTCTGAAAAGCCCTGCCGCTTTAATGTCAATAATGCTTGGGAATTCATGGTATCTGGGGCACCACTTTTTCAAAAAAGAGTTTCATTTGTGATTGGATCACTTCATTATCCATTTGGTTGAATTCAAACCATAACATCAGCCGATCCTGAGAATGGTACCCTCGGCTCCCCTGAGGCTGAATCTGTTCCAAAATTTCCTGAGGATCCCCCACTAACGCTCTTTGGAGCAGCACCGTTTTTTCCGGCACCTGCGCAGTGCCCCTCATAGCTTCGATGTACTGATCCAGCACATGATTTGCCAAATCGTACGCTTTTTTACGATTAGAATCGATAAAAACCATCACAGTTCGGGGCAAGCGGCCTCGGTTCCACTGCCTCTGGTGTTTTTGGGCACGGGTTTCCATTTGCTGGTGAAGTGCTTCGATAGTCTCAGGGGCAGTGAAAGACAGATTGAAAAGGCTGAGATCCCAAAACTGATAGCCCCATTCCAATGCCAACGGATCATGAGATCCCAAAACAATTTCCAAATCATCGGAAGGGGATGTCTGAGGCACCAGTGTCATTGCCTCAAAAGGCCATCGTTTTTCAATCACATAGCCTGTGGGAAAACGTTTCTTCATCTCAATAGATAAAGCCTCTGGAGGGAGCACCCAGTCCTTTAAATGCTTTGAAGCCAAAGTTTCTCCAGAGAGCAACCTTAGGAAGATTTCAAGTGCTTCGATAAATACATAGCGCTTCAAGTTTGGCCATACTGCCGCTTCATCTGCGTTTCTAGGCGTGATTTGAAACGGACTGTTCTGATAAGGAAATCGACCAGCAGCGATTCCCATCCGAACCTTTCTGGGTTGGGTCAGAACTTCCTGATTTAAAAACCTGAGTGTATTGACTCGATCGGCACTCGCAATAGGGCCCCCACTCCCACCCACAATGTTGTGAATGGCTGTTCCGAAATGAATTTTACGAGTCTTTTGAAAAATGGTCTGGGCTAGCTGAAAAGAATCACTGTTAATGCCAACCTCTCCATGAAATTCAGGAATCGTAGCGACTGACGTTTGCTTTTGAGTTTCAGAGGAAAAATGACTCTCAGCACACCAAATCGTATCGAATCCCAAGGACTCAGCGAGCACTACTTGAGATAGTAGCTGCGAGAACACCTTTTTGGCCCCTAAACGCTGACCTTGGATCACCGGGTCGCTCACAGAGTGGAATAAATCAAATATCATAAGTTTACGTCCTCACTCCCACTCAATAGTCGCCGGCGGTTTGGAGGAGACATCATAGACCACTCGATTTATTCCGGGAACCTCATTGATGATTCGACTCGAAATGCGTCCTAAAGTAGTCTTGTCGAGTTCATACCAATCTGCAGTCATCCCGTCTCGACTGGTAACGGCTCGTAAAACCACTACTGATTCGTAAGTTCGCGAATCGCCCATCACTCCAACAGATTTAATGGGTAACATGACCGCAAATGCTTGCCATATTTTTGAATAGTGTCCGCTTTTTCGTAACTCATCCAGAAACAATGCATCTGCAGCTCGGAGTAGTTCTAAGCGTTGCGGACTTATTTTACCAACAATCCGCACGGCTAATCCGGGTCCCGGGAAAGGGTGTCGATCTCTCAATTCAACGGGTACCTTTAATTCTTTTCCCAGTGCTCGAACTTCATCTTTAAACAATTCCCGAAAAGGCTCGATGAGCTTCAGTTTCATTCGTTTGGGGAGTCCTCCCACATTGTGATGTGTTTTTATAGTGTGCGAGGGACCCTTCACAGAAACACTTTCAATGACATCTGGATAAAGCGTTCCTTGCGCTAGAAAATGGGCTCGTGGAATTTTTTTACACTCTTTCTCAAAGACTTCGATGAACGTTTTTCCTATGATTTTTCTTTTTCGCTCGGGATCCGTTACTTGAGCGAGTCTCCGCAAAAAGAGAGACTGGGCATTCACTACTTTTAATGGAACACCTGCCCGCTTTAAAAAAGCTTTCACTTCAGCTGCTTCATTTTTTCGCAAGAGCCCATTATCAATTAAAATAGGGTGAAATTGTTTGCCGAGGACTTTACCCAAGAACACAGCAAGAATGGTGGAATCAACTCCTCCACTGATCCCGCCCACAACTTGCGAGGAGCCCACACAGTCTCTAATGGTTTTTGCTTTTTCTTTTAAAAAATCACCCATTTTCCAATTAGGCTTCACCCCAGCAATTTTAAATAAAAAGTTTTCGAAGATCTGTTTTCCTATCCCAGTATGAGCGACTTCAGGATGAAATTGTACGGCATGGAGATTTCCCATTTCAAAGGCCACTACACATTTCTCACTTTGTGCCGTGATTTTGCATGCCTTGGGCAATCGCTTCACACTATCTCCGTGGCTCATCCATACTTCCGCTTGAGATCCCGGCTTAAAGCCATCAAACAATCCCGAGTTGTTGAGGATCTCTATTTTACAGGCTCCGTATTCGCGAGCTTTTCCGGATTCCACTTGTCCCGCTTTGAGATGGGAAAGCAACTGCATCCCATAGCAAATCCCGAGAACCGGAATATTAAAATCTAGAATAGCCTTGTTTAAAAAGGGAGCTGCTTGAGACCCCACACTTGCAGGTCCCCCAGAAAGAATGATGGCCTGAGGCCGCTGAGCTCTCAGTTTTTCCAATGAGGTTGTGTAAGGTTCAATCTCGCAAAAAACTCCGAGCTCTCGAACAATCCGAGCAATGAGTTGAGTAAATTGAGATCCGAAATCGAGAATAATAACTGAATGAGAATTATTCATTGGGGCGATAATTCGGCGCTTCTTTCGTTACAAAAACATCATGCACGTGCGATTCTCTCAAACCCTGAGCCGAAATGCGGACAAACTCTGCTCTTTCTCGAAGTTCTTTAACATTCTTACAACCCAGATATCCTAAACCTGCTCGAATGCCGCCTAGGAGTTGAAACAAAACTTGTTGGAGTTCCCCTCGATAAGGAACCATGCCTTCGATTCCTTCTGGAATGAGCTCCTGGTCCGTGACTCCTGCAAGTCCGTATCTGTCTCTGTTGCCTTCTCTCAGCGCCTCTAATGATCCCATCCCCCGATAAACTTTGTAAGTGCGTCCTTGGTAATAAACCATTTCTCCCGGAGACTCGTCAGTCCCGGCTAACAAACTGCCTATCATGACGGTATTGGCTCCAGCTGCAAGCGCCTTCACAATATCCCCTGAATATTTAATGCCTCCATCCGCAACTAAGCACTTGCCTTTCTTTCGGGTTACAGCAGCGCAATTCTGGATAGCGGTAAACTGAGGCAATCCGACTCCGGCGATGATTCGAGTCGTACAAATGGACCCTGAACCCATGCCCACTTTGATGGCATCAGCTCCAGCATCACAAAGGACTTCCGCCCCTTCGGCAGTAGCCACATTTCCGGCAATGACAACTAATTCTGGAAACTTTTTCTTCGCCCACTTCACCACTTCGACCACATTCTTAGAAGCGCCATGAGCGGTGTCTACTGCTACAAAATCCACGCCCGCCCAAACGAGTGCTTCTATTCGTTTCATGGCCTCATCGCCTGTTCCTACTGCTGCTCCTGCTCGAAGACGGCCTTTCGCGTCTCGATTGGCTTGTGGAAAGCGAATGCTTTTCTCAATATCTTTGATGGTGATCAAGCCCCGGAGCTTTCGATGGGCATCAATCACAGGAAGCTTTTCAATGCGATGTTTGTGCATCACTTTAACAGCTTCTTCGAGTGAAATACTTTCGGTGGCGGTGACCAGTTGGTCAAAAGACGTCATCACTTCCACGATGGGGCGCTTAGGATTTTCTTCAAACCGTAGATCACGATTAGTGACTAAACCTGTCAGTTTCCCTTGATCAATAATAGGTAATCCAGATATTCCAAATTTTTTCATTAAAGCTAGCGCATGGCTCACCGTTTGGTGCGATTCAAGAGTGACCGGATCCAAAACCATACCGCTTTCACTTTTCTTTACTTTCTCAACTTCTAATACTTGTTTTTCAATGGAAAAACTTCGATGGATCACCCCCGCGCCCCCTGCGCGCGCCATCGCGATTGCGGTTCGACTTTCAGTTACTTTGTCCATCGCAGCTGAAAGGATCGGAATCCGCAGCGGAATTTGGGGCGTGAGTTCTGTGGAGAGTTCTACTTCCGGAGGAACGACCTCAGAATATCGAGGGACCAAGAGAACATCGTCAAAGGTTAATCCATCGCGCAATTGAGTTTCGGAAACAGTCATGGCTACACTCGATTCAGGGTATGGTAGAGAGGCGTCCCAACCCCGTCAACTTAGGAGTCAGAATAGAAACCACACACGATTGCGCGCTGCACCCACGCTTACAAAAGCTTCCCAAATCTTGAGGAGTTTCGATATAATGAAGGCGTTTTCAAACAAACCTTTTTCCTGAGCATTTATGACCAACAGCTTGGACCTATCAGTAGTGATTCCGTGCTTTAATGAGAACCCTCATATTGAAGCGGTTTTAACGGATTGGTTGGAGGAACTTCGCTACAAACAATTAGCTTTTGAACTTGTGATCATCAATGACGGTTCATTGGACGGAACGGGCCGAGTGCTGGATAAACTTCGAAAGGAACATACTGAAATTCGTGTGATCCATCAATTGAACATGGGCCACGTAAGAGCGTGCCGTCGAGGTTATGAAGCAGCCCGTGGACGATACATTTTATCCATCAGTGCCAACGGTCGTTGTGAGCCTTCCGACTTCTCTGTGCTGTGGGACAAAAAGGGCACCCATGAACTGATCTTAGGTCAGCGGACCCATCGCTTGGATGGTTGGATGAGCCGTCAGTTCACACGCTTTTTAAGTGGTCTCGCTTATCGACTTTTTAGCATCCGGTTGGCAGAACCCGGCATCCCCTTCCGGCTTTTTTTACGTAAGCCTGCTTTGGATTTAATGCCCATGATTCCTATTGAGTGGGAGAGTTTCCATTGGGCGATGACGCTCTTGTTTACTCTTCAAAGCCAACAGCCTGTCTTGGAAGTGCAAGTTCCTTATCGCCATCGGTTAGAAAGAAAATCGCCATTTCATCGCACCGGGCTGATACGCCTTTCATGGACTTATTTCTTAGAGTCCCTTCAACTTAAATTTAAAGTGCTACGTTCCAAAAGCTTCGCAACTGCTTTAGTCCCTCAGACCCAATTGTGATCAAATCTTCATAATTGAGCCTTTCGCCTTAGAAAGGTTAAGTGGAAATCTCAAAGAGACGATACGATTCGTAGGAGGATTTCCATGAAAAGCGCCGCTCTAAAAAAGGCTCCTGCCAGTAAAAAGGCCCCCACCCCGAAAAAAGCATCAGCAGCAAAATCCGCTGATAAAAAAGAAACCGTTTGTGCTCAAACCGGCTGTAAAAAAGAAGTAAATGCCCACGGGTACTGCCGCCTCCACTATATCTCAAATTGGAAGCACATCCGTTTTAAAGAAAAAGTTAAGGCGGAACGCCGTCTCAATGCATATGTTGACCGAATTGCTAAAAAATATCCAAAAGATTACCTGGAGAAGATCAAAGAGACTCTAGAGGACGAGAAAAAATTTAAAGAGATGGTCAGCGAACTCGATATCGAAATTGACATGAGTCCTCGAGAAACAGACGACGAGTTTCTGGCAAAGTTTCTCAGAGCCGTTAAACCCGGCAGCGGTTCCGAGTAATCGAATCCTTTATTTTTGAGTGGGATACCCCAGTTCCGCCCACTTCAGCATACCCCCGGTCATTGAAGCCGTGGCACCAAATCCTAATTGGATACTCTCTGTAACTGCTTTGGCCGAACGCGAACCACTCCGACAAATAAAAATGATGCGCTCCTGGGGATCGAGTGTTTTTAAAAATGCGGTGAGTTGCGGTCCCAAAGTTTTCAATTCAGCGCCGGCAATATGTCCGCCAGAACCATGGTACTCTTCGGGAGTTCTCACATCGACTAACCGAACTTTCTGCCCAAGTTCGTACACTTCCTGGCACGAAACTTCTGGGACCGTGCCTGCTATCAGCGCACTTCCCAGGACCAAAGGAAATAACTTTTTTAACTGTCTGAATAGATTCATAGGCTTCTCCCTGTACCTTGTTTTACTCAATTTTTAGTGGAAAAAACAATATGGTTTTCTCTGGGAACCCCTTCTTTATTAATCAATTTGATCAAGTACTGTTGCCCAGGTTGCAACCCTTTATCCGTATCCAAACGGACGACTGCGCTTTTAACATCTTCCAAGTGCTCCGTTTTAATCAGCTCTTCACCTGAAAAACCATCCTCTGATAGTTTGAGTTGATACACTTTAGCCACGACTGGACCCCCAACATCCCCAACGGGAAACTGAGAGAGTTCCTCCCTTTTGGCATCCATCTCGAGTCGAGGAAAACCTGAAGTGGTATCGAAGAAATCAAACTCTGACTTCGCTGCAGAGTAGGCTCTGACCTCTTTAGTCCCTCGCTCCACGGGCATCAAAGGATCTCCCAAGAGCTCTGTAATCCAATACGTCCATCGGTGATTGATATCTGTCATGTCATTGCCACTTTTAAAAGCATACTGGGAGAGCGTCTGGATGAGGACATCTCCTAAGCGGTCTGCAGAGTTATTACGGTACGCTTCTACGAAGCCATCGAACACTTGTAATCCATAGGAGGTCCCCAGCACTTCCACATTCCCTCTCTCATCCACTTCGGTTTCAGGACTGCCTAAACCATCACGAGCTCCACCAATATAAGCCAAGGCACCTGCTTGAGAACGTAATAAAGAAGTCCCAACAGATGCCACACCATACTTACCTGAATCTTCTATTACGGCGTCATCTACTAACAGATGCTCATCAAACGCCCCATTCATGCAAGAAACAGACACAATCACTGGAGGGACTGATTGCGGGGCGGGCTCCATAGCAGCGATTTCAAATGAGTTCAGATACTCATCTCCCGCATACCAACGATTTCCCATCCCATGATCCAAGTAGTAAACCAACCGACTCTGATTTTCATTGGAGACTAATTTTTTTATTGTTTCTTTTGTAAAGTTTCCTTCGGTTTGAAAATACTTTTTAACTTGATGCCAATCTGATTTTTCATGGTTCACAGTCACTAAAGTTCCTAATTCTCCAATGTAAAATGGGCTCGACTTGAATGCTTTTCCACCATAAAGCGAGAGCTCACTGGTGACTTGAGCGCGGTTTTCAAACCACCGACGTGCTTTTTTTAAATACCCTGCCACTTCTTTTTCATTCCGAAAGGGCAGTCTCCCTACGGCAAGACGGGGCTCTAAACAAAGAGGACCTGCGCTGTAGCATTGATCCGTCACTCCAGTTCTAGGAGGCCCCAACGTCTCTTCTTGAAGAAAATAGTAGCTGGGAGGAACCAATTCAGAATTTCCCAAAATCACGACATACTTAAATTGCGGATTCTGGTCTGCACGTTTCTTGAGATAGCTGATAATCTTTCGAGCATTTTCGAAGTGGTATCCAGTTCCTTTTTCCGAGTCCCATTTTTTTACAATCCCGTCAAAAAGCTCAGAACTTTTATAACCATCGGGCAGTTCCTCTAATGCAATGGGCTCTTCTTTTTCAGCGATTGCCTCCACGGTCTCAATGTCACTTTTGACTCCGGTTTTTTCAGCATGAAACGCTTGAAGTTCCTGAGCACTCCCGAGCAATTTTTTTGAAGTGAGTATCACCGCAGGAGCTGCGCCTGTGGCCGACCAAGTGGTGGGCTTCTTGGGCTGTAGCCGAAGGGACCAACTCCCTGCCACCAAAGTCAATACTCTGCCTGTAGCCATTTCTACTTGGAGAGGAAATACAGTGACATACACCACGTTGCCTTCCTGATGCGCTTCAAAAAGCTTTCCGGGAAAATAAGTTCCGGGCCGGGAATCACTGATTTCAAAAGATTTTTTTCCCCACACCAATGGCTTTTCAGCACGAGCTAATTCGATAGCCTGATCAGTTGCTTCCAATTGGGGGCGAACCAGACTCAGTTCAGCTTGCACTGTGGAACCCACAGAAAAAGAATACTTGAGCATCGGAACACGAGGCCGATTGAATTGTGACAGGGTTTGTCCTTGGCTATATTTGGCCAAATACTGCCCACCTCGCAAACGCTGGAAGGCAGGCTTTTCAAACTGAATGGGATGGCGACTTTCTCCGGGCACAACGAGTGAAGCCACTTCCCCAGAGCGTACTTTTTCTGAGAGTAGAGCGGTTGGAATTTCTTTCAGAGGCTTAAATACGGGAAGCTGGGAATCCCTTGCACACCCTGCGAGAATCGCTACCAGCACCCACCCCAAAACAGACACCGAACGCAGCTTCAAAAACCCCATATGCCCCCTTACCCAGAGCGGAAGTTGTACCAGATTTTGATAATGCACCGCAACATAAACTTCTGAGTGACAAAAAGGGTTGCGTAAAAGGGTTAAATGCCGTTATATACAGCAGATTCTCCTGATCTGGTGCAGTTCAACAGCGAGGGAGCGTTTAGATAAACACATATTTTCATAGGGTTACTGCAGTTAAGGATATAAACATGGGACTCGGAATTCTAGGTCGTAAAGTAGGCATGACACAAGTTTTTGATGATACGGGCGCTTTAGTGCCAGTGACCGTAATTGACACTTCTGAATGTCTCATTTCTCAAGTGAAAACTGCAGACAAAGAAGGCTATACGGCGGTCCAAGTGGCTGTAGGAGCAAAAAAACCACAAAACGTAAAGAAAGCTGCTGCTGGACACTTTAAAAAAGCTGGCATGGCTGCAAAACAATGGAGTCGTGAATTTCGTTTGCCTAATACAACCGATGTCACTGCTTTCAAATCAGGCCAAACTTTAAACGTCGGCATGTTCCAAAAAGGGGACAAAGTCGATGTCGTAGGAACATCCAAAGGACGTGGAACTCAGGGTGTGGTGAAACGTTGGGGGTTCCACGGCGCGGATGCTACTCACGGGGTTTCTGATTATTTCCGTCACGGGGGCTCTAACGGTGCGAATACATTCCCTGGTCGAGTGATCAAAAACAAAGGGATGCCTGGTCGTATGGGCGACGTAAAAACTACGACTCTTAATCTGAAAGTCGTGGACGTTAAAGAATCTGACAATTTATTGTTGGTTCGAGGCACCATCCCAGGACATATCAACTCTTGGGTTATGGTCCGCCACACTAATCGACGTCCCACTCCTGCAGAGCGCACTTGGATTAAAGCTTAGTTGCAATCCAATAACTGAGTGGAATTCTTCCGTTGGCTGTATCCTGCGGTAGCGCAGGAACATTCTCCCATTTCCATTTTCCCAACGCTGTTAGAATTTTCTGGGAAAGTTCACGAAATCTCTCTTGGTTCCATTCCGAGAAATTTGACGAGAAAAATAAGTGGCCCTGAGGGGAAACCACTGCACTCGCAAGTTCTAATAAGTGAGCCAGATCTTTTTTGATACTAAATACTCCTGCCTCTTTGCTTCTTGAAAAGCTCGGCGGATCCACAATCACCAGATCAAAAAGGTTCTGTTTCTTTTTTGCTCTCTCCAGAAACTCAAAGGAATCCTGAACCACAAACCGGTGGTCTTGCACAGGGAGAGCATTCAGTTCAAAGTTTCTTTTTCCCCACTCTAAATATTTCTTTGAGAGATCGACACTCGTAGTGACCGCTTGGTGTCGAGCACAGGCGACACTAAAAGCACACGTGTAGGCAAACAGATTCAGTACTTTTTTGTGCTGGGCTAACTCAGCCAGATGGGCACGGTTTTCACGTTGATCCAAAAAAAGACCAGTAGAGTATCCGGCATAGGGTTGAATCTCATACTTAAGACCCCGCTCCTGGCAGACCATTTTTTCAGGAGCAGGCGTCCCTAAAAAAGGCTTCTCAGAGTAATAGTCTTCCGTAGCCGCTTGATACGACCGATCAGTCACAAAAATCTTTTTATAAACGGAACAAGCTCCAGTTTGCTGCATCAGTGCTTCTGCGATTTTCAAAAGCTCGGGCTCGGACAGTTCGCACTCTCCTGAGAACACCTGCATCACCAAGGTTTTTTCATACTGTTCCACAACAAGACCTGGAAACCCCTCTCGATTTCCATTTAAGAGGCGAAAGCAATTCGTTCCTTGGCTTGTTTCCGTAACAAAGAAAGCCGCTTTCTTCTTTAGGACTGTTTCGATTTTTGAAGTCACATCACACACCCCGCCAATACCTCAACACTGAATTCAGTTCGGCAGGCACTTCAAAATCCATTGTTTGCTGAGAGACTGGGTGTTCTATTGAAAGCTGAGAGGCCACCAGAGCTATTGCCCCTTCAAAAAAAACCTGTTTCCCACCATAGCGGATATCCCCTATCAGGGGGTGTCCAAGGTGAGCCATCTGGGTCCGAATTTGATGGCGCCTGCCGGTCACTAATTGAATTTCCAACCAAGTCGCTGATTTTTTTCGCTCCAAGACCCGATACGTTAGTTCCGCTCGCTTAGAATCTGGCCTCTCGGAATCAAAAACTTGAGCTCGCCCCTGTTCGGGATCGGATAGATACCCTACACAGCGTCCAAAGTCTTCGGCGACCACGCCTTCCACGACCGCCTGATACTTCTTTTTAATCCGTTGAGACCGCATTTGTTCAGAGAGTCGGCTAGCCCCCTTACTGGTTTTCGCGAAAACTAATAATCCAGCAGCGGGTCTATCTAGCCGGTGGATCATCCCCAAATAGACATTTCCGGGCTTTTTATACTTTTCCTTAAGCCAGGAACACAGGTGGAGAAAAAGAGTAGGGTCTGAACTTGCATCGGATTGAACCAGCAATCGATGGGGCTTGAAGACAACCAAAAGGTGATTATCTTCATAAATCACTTGGGGTCCAGCCTCTAAGTTCTTGATTTTTTTATCACTATCCATATACCCTACGACTCATGAAAAAACGCAAACGCAAATTTTTTGCTCACGCCTCAGATGTTCCCCGAATCACTCCTTCGCAAGTGAATATGGATCACATGTTGAGAGAGGCTCAAATCACATTAAATCCTACTCAATTGGACCAGCTCTGGAAATATCATCAATTGATTAGAAAAAGAAATGAGGATCGTGAACTGACCCGAATAGTAGGTTTTGAACCCATGGTCATTAAACACTATATCGACTGCATGATTGTAGCTCAGTTTTGGAAACTGCCCTCGCCCTTAGTTGATGTAGGATCGGGAGCTGGCTTTCCGGGTATCCCGCTGAAAATTCTAAAACCGGAAATTCATATGATTCTGGCAGAACCTCGGCCCAAGCGAATTGAGTTCCTTTTTGAAGTCATTGAGGAACTGGGACTCAAGCATATTGAAGTGTTTGAACACAAAGTGGTGAGCAGAAGCTTCACCACCCCGGTTCAAGGTGTGATCACTCGTGCCGTGGAAACCATGGATAAAACTGCCCTCAGAACTTCAGCAGCTCTGCAGACTCACGGCCACCTCATTTTCATGAAAGGCCCAAACGCAGATGAGGAAATTCGGGAAATGCAAAAACGGTTCCCCAAAGCGTTTCGATGCATTTTGGATCAGGCTTATTCGCTCCCGAATACCGAGCATGACAGGCGATTGGTCGTTTTTGAAAAAATAGGGCCTATTGAATCCTAGTTGAGAGATTCGATGAGGCTTTTGATGGCAGCTCCCACTCCGGGATCCCCGGGTGACCAAGCATCTGCTTTTTGAAATTCCTGAAGCGCTCGGATAGGCAATCTTCTTTTCATGAACAATCGTCCGAGATTCAAGTGAGGATAATGACGAGCTTCATATTTAGGTGCTGCAATTGCTTTTTCAAACCACTCAATGGCTTCTTCTTCTCTTCCCAAGACGACTAAATACGAACCTATATCATTGTAGGGATTTCCGAGTTCAGGATCGCGACGGATGGCTTTTCGACACAATCGGATGGCTTTTTCAACATTTCCCAATTGGTATTCCATCCACCCCCAATAAGTGAGTGACTCTGCCGACTGGGCTTCGCGGTGCGCTTTCTTAAAAGCATTTCGCGCTTCTTCGAACTTGCCTTCAAAAACAAGGCGCAACCCCTGATCGATCAGACTCTGCGACATGTTTCAATTGTCTCGTGTTTTGGGAAAGGGATCAAGTCAGCCCGTGTGAGAAACTAATGGGCGATTTCCTTTTCAGGGCTCTCTCTTCAATACGTAACAACTCATTATACTTAGCAGTGCGTTCGCCCCGGGAGAGCGAGCCCGTTTTAATTTGTCCGCACCCAGTCCCAACAGCTAAGTGAGCTATCGTCACATCTTCGGTTTCGCCCGAACGATGGGAAACTACACTTTTGTATCCATGTTTTTTACCCAAAAGCATCGTTTCAATAGTTTCAGATAACGTACCGACTTGATTCACCTTGATCAAAATAGCATTCGCAACTTTTTCCTGAATGCCTTTTTGGAGATATTTCTTCTGGGTTACAAACAAATCATCGCCTACCAATTGAGTTGAACTCCCCAACTGCTCAGTCAGCGTTCGCCAACCGCTCCAATCGTTCTCATCGAGTCCATCTTCAATGCTGACGAGCGGATAATTTGTTTTCAGATCGGAATAAAACTGCATCAAATCGCTTGCGTGGGCGAGGGACTTCTCCTGCCACCGGAACTGATAGCTTTTGGAGGCTCTGTCATAAAACGAACTGGCCGCCACATCCAGCGCTAAACTGACTTGTTTCCCCAGTTGATACCCAGCTTTTTCAATGGCTTCACAAATTAAATCCACTGCCTGAGTATTACTTTCCAATTGAGGAGCAAATCCGCCTTCATCTCCCACGGCTGTTGAGTAGTCGAGGGACTCCAGACGTTTTTTTAAATGATGAAAGATTTCCGTACCCGCTCTTAAGCTTTCAGAAAAACGCTCGAATCCATGAGGTACAATCATGAATTCTTGGATTTCTAAGCCATTATTAGCGTGCGCTCCCCCATTGAGAATATTCATCAAAGGAGTGGGCATTCTGAGATCCGATGCCTTGAGGCCCATCATTTCATTGAAGACCCAATACAGCTCTCTTTTTTGAGACTGGGCTAGGGCGTGCGCAAAAGCCAAAGAAACCCCAAGCAACGTGTTCGCACCCAAACGACTCTTTTGCTCCGAACCGTCTGCTTGAATGATTTCACGATCCAAAGCAAACACATCGGTAAATGTTTTGCCCAGGAGAAGCTTGGCGATTTGAGTGTTGACGTTCTCAACCGCTTTGAGAACTCCCTTGCCTAGAAAGCGCTTGGGATCGCCATCTCGGAGTTCCAGCGCTTCGTTCTCGCCTTTGGAAGCCCCGGAGGGCACGATGGATCTTCCGATACTACCATCAGAAAGTTCCACCTCTACTTCAAGCGTAGGAGTGCCTCTAGAATCCAATACCTCTCGGCCAACTAACTGAGCAATTCGTGCGCTCATTAGTTCGGTGTGCCTTTATCTTCCCTGAACTCAGCTTCTATAGGCTCATCTTCCCCTTTTTTACCAGAAGCATCCCCATCAGCTCCAGGCCCCCCCGCGGAGGCGCCTTGAGGAGCTCCGGATGCAGAGGCGGTTTTATACATCTGCTCTGCCATTTTATGAGAAAGCCCGGTGATTTTTTCTAGAGCAGCTTTCATCTGACCGGCATCGTCTTTGGAGACAGCTTCTTTACCTTCTGTTAAAGCCGCTTCAATTTCTGATTTCATGCCGGCTTCTACTTTATCTCCATTTTCCTTTAACAACTTCTCAGTGCTGTAAACCATATTGTCTAAGTTGTTTTTTAACGTAACTTTTTCTCGTTTTGTTTTGTCTTCCTCTGCATGAGCTTCCGCATCTTTCACCATTTTATTGATATCAGCTTCCGACAAACCACTGCTTGCAGTGATTTTAACGGACTGCTCTTTACCGGTTGCCAAGTCTTTAGCTGCGACGTGGACAATTCCGTTGGCATCAATATCGAAAGAAACTTCGATCTGAGGCACTCCTCGAGGAGCAGCTGCTAACCCGGTCAATTGGAATCGGGCCAACGTACGGTTGTCATAAGCCATGTCCCGTTCTCCTTGGAGCACATGGATTTCTACTGTGGTTTGATTGTCTTCGGCAGTAGAGAATACCTGGCTTTTACGAGTGGGGATGGTCGTGTTCCTATCAATTAACTTGGTACACACATGCCCTAGAGTCTCAATCCCTAACGAAAGTGGAGTCACATCTAACAGCAACAAGTCTTTGACTTGGCCACTGAGTACCCCCCCTTGAATCGCAGCACCAACAGCAACGACTTCGTCCGGATTAACGCTCCTGTTGGGTTCTTTACCAAAGAACTTTTTAACAGCTTCTTGAACTTTGGGAACCCGAGTAGAACCCCCGACCAAAACCACTTCATCAATATCTTGAGCACTGAGTCCAGCATCCTTAAGTGCTTGCTGGCAGGGCTTGATAGATCGCTCCACTAAATCGTCAATAAGCTGCTCAAACTTTGCGCGACTCAATTTCATTTGGAGGTGCTTAGGACCACTGGCATCTGCTGTGATAAACGGCAAATTGACTTCTGTTTCCATCATGGAAGAAAGTTCGATTTTTGCTTTTTCAGCAGCTTCTTTCAATCGCTGTAAAGCCATTTTGTCTTTAGAAAGATCAATCCCTTGGTCTTTTTTGAATTCCGCAATTAACCATTCAATCACTTTTTGATCCAGATCGTCACCGCCCAGATGGGTATCCCCATTGGTGGACTTCACTTCTACAACATTGTCTCCCACATCGAGAATGGAGATATCGAAAGTTCCGCCCCCGAAATCGTAAACCGCGATTTTCTGTTCTTTCTTTTTATCTAAACCATAGGCTAGAGCCGCAGCAGTCGGCTCGTTGATAATGCGCTTCACTTCCAGGCCCGCAATTTTTCCAGCATCTTTTGTAGCCTGTCTTTGAGCATCATTAAAATAAGCAGGAACAGTGATGACGGCTTCTTTCACTTCAGTACCTAGATAATCCTCAGCACATTTCTTCAGCTTTTGCAGGATCATGGCTGATATTTCAGGAGCTGTGTACTCTTTCCCTCGGATATCGATAGCCATATCGTTACCATGAGCGACTACCTTATAAGGTACTAACTTGGTTTCACCCGCCACCTCCTCAGGTCTGCGGCCCATGAAACGTTTCACTGAATAAATAGTGTTTTCGGCGTTGGTGATCGCTTGTCGTTTAGCGACTTGTCCCACTAACCGATCCCCATCCTTAGTAAAAGCTACGATTGAGGGCGTTGTTCGTCCCCCTTCTTCGTTTGCGATGACCTTCACTTCATTGCCTTCCATAACGGCGACACATGAGTTGGTAGTTCCTAAATCGATTCCAATAATCTTTGCCATAAACTCTCTCCTTAACTATGGCCCTAATATGGGGGCTGCCCGGGCGAAGTCAACTGAATCCCCCTAAAAAAAAACCATAACTGTCCGAAAGCTTAAGTTTTTTGAAATATTTTTTTTACCTGCCCTTGACACTTCTGAGTTCCATCCTAAATTGTCGCTCGAAACTTAGGAAATGTTATGCCTCTGTACGAATACGATTGTCATGGCTGCAAAAAGCATCTGGAAATCATTCAAAAGTTTTCGGATGCTCCGCTGACCCGTTGCCCCGAATGTGGGGGAGAACTGGTCAAGCGGCTGTCATTGACAAGTTTTCAGTTGAAGGGCTCCGGTTGGTACGCAACGGACTATAAAAAGTCCTCTAGCTCAGCGGGCAGCACTTCTTCGGAAAGCTCGAACAGGGGTACAACATCGACGGGGAATGAGCCGGCCAAACCTTCCAAAGATTAAGTGATTTCAGTTACTTAACCTTTACTGCTTGACTTTTGGGATGCGGCACGGCAAAACTCCCTCGTTTGGAAAAGTTTCTAGGTCGTTTATTTATTTTTTTATAAGGAGATGCTCATGAACATTCGTCCTCTGCACGATCGCGTAATTGTTAAGCGATTCGAAGAAGAAGAACGCACAAAAGGCGGCATTATCATTCCTGATAATGCTAAAGAAAAACCACAACAAGGCGAAATCATTGCGGTAGGCGCCGGCAAAGTTTTAGAAGACGGGCGCAAAGTAGCTCCTGAAGTCAAAAAGGGAGACCGTGTTCTATTTGGTAAATATTCTGGCACTGAAATCAAAGTTGAAGGTGTCGAATACTTGATGATGCGAGAAGAAGACATTCTCGGCGTCGTGGAAAAATAATTTTTTAAAGAGGAGATAACAATGGCTGCAAAAGAATTACGTTTTAAAGAAGAAGCAAGAGCAGCAATCCTTCGTGGAGTGAATGTTCTTGCCGAAGCAGTAAAAGTAACCCTTGGACCCCGTGGTCGTAACGTAGTGATTGAAAAATCATTCGGTGCCCCCACTATCACAAAAGACGGAGTGACCGTTGCTAAGGAAGTAGAGCTTGAAAACAAGTTCGAAAACATGGGCGCCCAAATGGTGAAAGAAGTTGCTAGCAAAACTAACGATGATGCTGGCGATGGAACCACCACAGCGACCGTATTAGCTCAAGCCATCTTCCGAGAAGGTGCAAAAGTAGTAACCACCGGACAAAATCCGATGGATATTAAACGCGGTATCGACCAAGCAGTGGCCGCTGTAGCTGCCGAGCTCAAAAAACTTTCTAAGCCGATTAAGGACGAGAAAGAAATTGCTCAAGTTGGAACCATCTCAGCTAACAACGATCCTACGATTGGTAAATTGATTGCTGAAGCTATGGCTAAAGTCGGCAAAGAAGGCGTGATCACAGTTGAAGAATCTAAAACTGCTGAAACCACGTTAGATGTTGTAGAAGGAATGCAATTTGACCGTGGGTATTTGTCTCCTTATTTCGTGACAAATGCTGACGCTATGGAATGCAACCTCGAAAATCCCTATATCTTGTTATTCGACAAGAAAATCTCCAGCATGAAGGATTTGCTGCCTGTGCTTGAAAAAGTAGTGCAAGCTAGCCGCCCTTTATTGATCATTGCTGAAGACCTTGAAGGGGAAGCTTTAGCAACTCTCGTAGTCAACAAACTCCGTGGAACTCTGCACGTTTGTGCAATTAAAGCTCCTGGATTTGGTGACAGAAGAAAAGAAATGCTCAACGACATCGCTACTTTAACAGGTGGTGAAGTAGTTTCCGAAGAACTGGGTAACAAGCTGGAAAATGCAAGACTCGATTCTTTAGGACAAGCTAAAAGAGTTACCGTTAACAAAGAAAACACCACAATCGTCGACGGAATGGGTGAAAAGAAAGAAATCGAAGCTCGTGTAAAA
>Ga0214917_10000210_pt1 | contig 74990 bp, 67 predicted proteins | sample LL_1208_BB_MetaG_FD_177983 | JGI IMG/M metagenome (GOLD analysis project Ga0214917, IMG submission 177983) | Freshwater microbial communities from Lake Lanier, Atlanta, Georgia, United States - LL_1208_BB | ecosystem: Environmental > Aquatic > Freshwater > Lake | place: USA: Georgia | collected... | reverse complement strand
CCCAGCAAAGCGCTCAGCATCTCTCCCAGCAAAGCGCTCAGGGACTGAAAACTGCGCCGCTTGTGGTGCTCTGGGCCGATAGCTTTAACAATTATTTTGAACCCGAGCTGCTGCAAGACGCCAAGGCTGTGCTTGAAGCGGCCGGCTGCCGTGTGATCGCTCAGCATGAGCTCTCGGAAACCGGGCAGCCGCTATGCTGCGGGCGCAGCGCGCTTGCAAGCGGCGACACACCGACCGCGAGCCGGCTTCTGCGGCATATGCTTGAGCGCTTGTCACCCCTGATCGAGGAAGGGGCCTGGCTTGTCGGTGTGGAGCCAAGCTGCCTGCTCACGATGCGCGACGAGTTGTTGGCCATGAGGCTTGAGCCAGATGAGCAGGCACTTGCCCAAGCGCTTGCAAAGCGTTCACTGCTTTTTGAGGAGTTCATTGAGCAGCACATCGAAGCCGGCGAGATGCAGCTTGCGTTTCGGCCAGCACCCGGGCAAACGCTGATGCTTCACGGGCATTGTCACCAAAAGGCCTTTGATGCCCTCACGCCCGCCGTTCGTCTGCTTGCGCGAATTCCGGGGCTGGAAACCAAGCTGATTCAAAGCAGTTGTTGCGGTATGGCAGGTGCCTTCGGCTACGATGTCAACATGCTCGAACTGTCGATGGCGATGGGCGAAGCTGAGTTGCTGCCGGCGATTCGCAACGCAAGGCCTGATGCCTGGATTGTTGCCGATGGCACAAGCTGTCGCCATCAAATCCACGACGGCGCCGGCCGCAAAGCGGTCCATGTTGCGACCGTTTTGGCATGGAATCTTGGCCTGAGAGCCCAAAGCAAGAGCAAAGAGGAGAGTTGAATGGATCCGCAACTGCGTCAAGCAGCGCTCGAATACCACGAACAAGGCAGGCCTGGAAAAATCTCGGTCGAACCCACCAAGCAACTCACCAACCAGCGTGATCTCGCCCTTGCCTACAGCCCCGGGGTTGCTGCGGCCTGCGAAGAAATCGTCAAGGACCCGGCCAACGCGTTTCGCTACACCGGACGCGCAAACCTTGTGGGCGTGGTCACCAACGGCACGGCCGTCTTAGGCCTTGGCGACATCGGTCCTTTGGCTGGTAAGCCCGTGATGGAGGGCAAAGCGGTTCTGTTCAAAAAGTTTGCAGGCATCGATGTTTTTGATATCGAAATCAACGAGAAGGATCCTGCCAAGCTTGTGGAAATCATTGCAGCGCTTGAGCCCACATTTGGTGGAATCAATCTTGAAGACATCAAAGCGCCCGATTGCTTTGAGGTTGAACGTCAGTTGAGAAAACGGATGAAGATTCCGGTTTTTCACGACGATCAGCACGGAACCGCGATCGTCGTCGGTGCTGCACTCAGCAACGGGCTAAAGGTCGTCGGCAAAAGCATGAAGTCGGTGAAGTTGGTCACCAGCGGCGCAGGTGCTGCCGCATTGGCTTGTCTTGATTTGCTGGTTGACCTTGGATTGCCGATTGAGAACATTTGGGTTACCGATCTGGCGGGCGTGGTGTTTGAGGGAAGGCTTGCACTGATGGACCCGGACAAGGCGCGATTTGCTCAAAAGACCGAGGCACGCAGCCTTGATGAGGTGATTGAGAACGCGGATATCTTTTTGGGACTTTCAGCAGGCGGTGTGCTCAAGCCGGAAATGGTCAGCCGCATGGCGCCTCATCCGCTGGTCTTTGCGCTTGCCAACCCCGAGCCGGAAATTCTCCCGGATTTGGCCAAAGCCGCGCGACCCGATGCGGTGATCGCTACCGGGCGCACCGATTATCCGAACCAGGTCAACAACGTGCTCTGTTTTCCCTTCATCTTTCGCGGTGCGCTTGACGTTGGAGCAACCACAATCACCCGCGAGATGGAAATTGCAGCGGTGCTTGCTGTGGCCGATCTGGCCCGTGAAGAGCAGTCTGAAATTGTGACGGCCGCCTACGGTAATCTTGGCTTGAGTTTCGGCCCGGAGTACTTGATTCCCAAGCCTTTTGACCCTCGGCTGATCGCAAGAATTGCTCCGGCGGTGGCCAAAGCGGCGATGGCGTCCGGCGTGGCGACGCGCCCGATCGAGGACTTTGACGCCTATCGAAGCAATCTGGAGCAGTTTGTTTACAAATCCGGCAACTTTATGCGGCCGATTTTTGCTGCAGCCCGCCGGGCGGCGAACAAGCGGGTGGTTTATGCCGAGGGCGAGGACGAGCGAGTCTTGCGCGCTGCCCAGGTGGTGATCGATGAGGGTCTGGCGCAGCCGATTCTCGTTGGCCGTCCGGCAGTGATTGAATCGAGGATCCAAAGGCTTGGCTTGCGGATTCGACCGGGAGCTGATTTTGCAGTGGTGAATCCCGAACGTGACGATCGGTTTCGGGTTTATTGGCAGGCTTATCATCGGTTGACCAGTCGCAAGGGCGTGACCGAGCAATATGCGCAAATTGAATTGCGAAGGCGCTTCACCCTGATTGGCGCCTTGATGGTTCATCTTGGCGAAGCTGACGGCATGATTTGTGGCACCTTTGGTGCCTACGCCTCGCATCTGGGATACATTGATCAGGTCATCGGCAAGCGCGCCGGCGTGCATACGTATGGAGCGATGAGTACGGTGCTGTTGCCCGATCGGCAACTCACCCTGGTTGACACCCATGTCAATCATGATCCGAGCGCGGAGCAAATTGCCGAGCTCACGCTGCTTGCCGCTGAGCAACTGTCGCAAAAAGGCGTGCAGCCGAAGGCGGCCTTATTGTCGCACTCAAATTTCGGGACTTCCGATGTACCCTCGGCAAGCAAGATGCGTGCAGCGCTTGCGATCTTGCATCAGCGCGGCGTGGACTTTGAGGTTGACGGTGAAATGCATGCCGATGCAGCGCTTGACCCCACTTACCGGCGCACGATTCTGTCGGATTCTTCGCTCAGCGGTGAGGCCAATTTGCTGGTGATGCCCACCATGGACGCGGCCAATGTGTCTTATAACCTTTTGAAGGTTGCAGCCGGCAACAATGTGGCGATTGGTCCTGTGTTGCTCGGCGCTGCAGCGCCGGTCCATATTCTCACGCCCTCGGCCACGGTGCGACGGCTTGTCAACATGACCGCTTGGACGGTGTCAGACGTTCATGCGCAAAGCCAGCGCGCAGAAGGCGCATCGGCCCAATCGCCCCAGGTCGCCTGAATGGCTGCGATTGCAGCCAGTGCAGCCGTCTCGGTGCGCAGCGTGCGGGGCCCGGCATGGAGCGCCAGGAAACCAGCGGCTTTCGCAGCCTCGGCCTCCTGATCGCTGAGGCCGGCTTCAGGGCCTACCAGCAAGATCACCGATGGGGTGGATTGCTGAGCCTCTGCTGCGCTTGCAAGTAGCCGATCCCGCAAAGCCTCAGACGCATAAGGATCGAGCATCCATAACTGCAGCGGCATCGCTCCGAGCTGCTTGGGCGCATTCTCTGCGTCGCGGTGTGAGGCCGCCCAGCCTAAGCCTTCCTGGAGGGTCATCGGTTCAAGAATTCGCGGCAGCCAGGGATGTCCCGATTGCATGCAGGCCGCCTGGGCCACCCGGTTCCAGTGCCCTTGCTTGCTTGCTGCGCGCGAGGCATCGATGCGACTCACGCTGCGTTCGCAGTGCACCGGAACAAAAGCGTTCAAGCCAAGCTCCACACCCTTTTGGATGCTGAAGTCCATATGATCGGCGCTGCTCAGCCCCTGGATCAGACTGAGCTGTAATCGATTCGGAGGCACGAAGCATTGAGCTTGCTCCCGAAGTGTCACCCGGTCCTTGCTCAGCGAAACGATGCGGGTGAGGTAGCAATGACCCGCGCCGTCGAGCAATTCCAGCGCGTCATTCGGCTGCAGCCTTAGCACCCGCATCACGTGGTGCGACTGTTCGCGGTCAAGGAAAAACTCAGCAGCCCGGTGTTGGCTGCCTGGGCTTGTCGCTGCTTCTCGCTTAAGCGGGTCAGGCTGCGCGAGCTTGCCGACAAGAAGTCGGGCTTGATGACGTCGACTGGCGTGGCGCTTCATCTTTGGCCTGCAACAAGCGCTTGAGATAATTCGGCAAAGCAAACAAAGCGCTATGGATTTCCGGGTTGTAGTAGGAAAGGGCTTCGATGCGGTTATCGCGCAAGCGAGCTTTGACGGTGTCTGAAGAGCATAGTCGGGGGTCGGTCGTGTCGCTGCAAACCGCCATGGTCCAGTAGCTGCCATAAAGCGGGATGTAGAGTCCGAGTGGGGCCACTTTCTTGAATTGCCTGCGCAAGGCTGCGTGCAAATCGGCAACCGCATCGGGTTTGAATAGGGGTGCGCCTGTGTGCAGAACCATTGCACCCTGCGGACTGAGCCGCTTGCGGATGTCAGCAAAAAGGGCCTCGGTGTAAAGCGCCTGCGCCGGCGTATCCGGGTCGGTGAGATCGAGAACGACCAGATCAAACAGATCTTTGCTCTGATTCACAAAGGCAAACCCATCGCCGATACACACTTTTACCCGCGGATCGTCGAGCGCACCCCGGTGAACCGATGTGAAAAAGCGTCGGGCAACCCGTACCACCGCCTCATCGAGTTCGGCGATCACCACCCGCTGCATGCTGGGATACTTGAGGAGTTCTTCGGCGGAGCCTCCATCGCCGCCGCCGAGGATGAGCGCGCTTCGGGGCGCACCGATGGCGATGGCTGCCGGATGGATCATCGCTTCGTGATAAAAAAATTCGTCGCGCTCAGAGGTCATGTAGTCCCCGTCGAGCCTGAACAAACGTCCGAACTGAGGGCTTTCAAACACCTCAATGTGCTGATAAGGAGTTTGTTCGCTATGAAGTCGGGCGCCGAGTTGATAGCCGTAACGGCTGTGCGCATTGAGTTGCTCGTCGCCCCAGTGCAGCGCTTGGCTTGCACCCCGCCGGATTTGGTGCCTCTCAAAGCTTCTCGGGTCAAAGTGGCCGATCAAGGCCTGCAAAAGTGTCTCGGCCTTCTCGCTGTTGTCCTTTGAAAAATTGCAAACGTAAACATCCAGGGTAACCGCTGATTGTTCCGGCCAGGTGTGAAGCGCCAGATGTGATTCGGCGAGCAAAATCATGCCGGTTACACCGCCGGGTTGACCAGCGTAGTCAGGGAAGCGGTGGAAACGATCGCCAACCGCGCAAAGGCCAGCCTCTTCGACCAGCTTGAGGCAGAGCTGTCGAAGACGCGATAAGTCACAGAGCAAAGCGCCAGGCGCATTGCAAGCGGATAAATCAGCGGTGAGATGAAGACCTTGCATGGTATTTTTGATCCTTCGTGTCAATTATAAGTGCCCAGAGGGCATTCCGGGTCGATGTCCACGCATGGGCGCAAGGCGCGCTTTGGTACCATCAGCGGGTTTTGCATCCGGGTCTCGCTCATGACAACAACCAAAACCGCCCATTCACGACTTACCGCGATCGAAGCGGCGCGGTTCGGCCCGATGGCCAATGCGCTCAGAATTTTGGCGATGGATGCCGTCCAGGCAGCCAGTTCAGGACATCCAGGCATGCCGATGGGCATGGCTGACATTGCCTTGGTGCTGTGGAAAGGCCATCTTCGCCACAACCCGGCCAATCCGGCCTGGGTGAATCGCGACCGATTCGTGCTTTCCAACGGCCATGGATCGATGTTGCTCTATGCACTTCTGCATTTAACTGGCTATGCGCTGCCGCTTGATGAGCTCAAGTCATTTCGCAAGTTACATAGCCTCACCCCGGGGCATCCCGAGCACGGCGTTACGCCGGGGGTTGAGACCACCACCGGTCCGCTTGGCCAGGGGCTTGCCAATGCGGTGGGCATGGCGCTTGCCGAGCGCCTGCTTGCTGTGGCATATAACCGCGAGGGCTTGGCGCCACTGGTTGATCATCACACCTATGCCTTTGTTGGCGATGGTTGCCTGATGGAAGGCATCAGCCACGAAGTGTGTTCGCTTGCCGGAACCTGGAAACTCGCCAAACTGATTGCGCTCTACGATGACAACGGCATTTCGATCGACGGCGCAGTCAAGCACTGGTTCAGTGATGACACCGCCGCCCGCTTTCGCGCCTACGGCTGGCGGGTGATCGGGCCTATCGACGGTCACGATGCCGGGCAAATTGACCGCGCGTTGATCGAGGCCAGAGCTGGCGTGGGCGTCGACCAGGGACCCTGTCTGATTATTTGCCGCACCATCATCGGCGCGGGTGCCGCCACCAAGGCGGGTAGCGCAAAAACCCACGGCGAGCCGCTTGGGCGGGAAGAAATCGAAGCAACCCGCAAGGCAATGGGCTGGGAAGAGCAGCCTTTTGCGATTCCTGATGCATTGCGTGAGGCCTGGGACGAGCGGCACGAAGGTGCTGCGATCGAGGCTCAGTGGCAGGCGGTCTTGCAGGCTTATCAGGCTCATGACCCGTCGTTGATTGCCGAGTTTTTGCGTCGAAGCTCGGGGGTCTTGCCTGCTGATTGGCCGCAAATTGCAGCACAAGCGATCGATGATGCCGCGGCGCGCAACGCGGCGGGCGAGAAAGTGGCAACGCGCAAGGCCTCGCAAAATGTGCTGCAGCTGGTTGGCCCTGCTTTAAGCGAGTTGATCGGTGGTTCGGCTGACTTGACAGGAAGCAACCTGACAGACTTCAAAGGTTGTGGAGCCATGCGGGTTGACGAAAGCGGGATCGCACCGGGGCGGCATATCAACTACGGGGTACGCGAGTTTGGTATGGCCGCAATCATGAATGGGATGGCCTTACACGGCGGCTTTGTTCCATATGGCGGCACCTTTTTGACCTTTAGCGATTACGCGCGCAACGCGCTGCGGATGGCTGCGCTGATGCGCCTGCGCGTGATTCATGTCTTTACCCACGACTCGATTGGTTTGGGCGAGGACGGTCCCACGCACCAGCCGATTGAGCATGCTGCCAGTTTGCGGCTGATTCCCAATCTGGACGTGTGGCGGCCTGCCGATGCGATTGAAACAGCGATTGCCTGGACTGCGGCTATCCATCGTCAGCAAGGGCCAAGCGCCTTGCTATTGACGCGACAAGCCGTGCCGTTGCTTGAGCTTGATGCAGCCCAGCGTATTGCTGCATCACGGGGGGCTTATGTTTTACGCGACTGCGCACATGCGAGGGCAAGCCTTCTGGCAAGCGGGTCTGAAGTTGGCATCGCCATCGACGCTGCTGACCTGTTGGCTGCGTCCTCCATTGCGGTAAGAGTGGTGTCGATGCCCTCATCGAGTCTTTTTGACCGGCAAGACAAAGCCTGGAAAGAACAAGTGCTTGGCCAACACCCGCGCATTGCGATTGAGGCGGGGGTTGCAGATGGCTGGTGGAAGTATGGCTGTGCTGATGTGGTGGGCCTGAGTCAATTCGGCGAGTCAGCACCAGCCAGCGTGCTTTATCAACATTTCGGGCTTACGGCCCAGGCGCTTGCCCAAAGGGTGCAGCAATGCCTTTCGAATCAACCATCTTTGGGAGCCGATGCGCCATGACAATTCGGGTTGCAATCAATGGCTACGGAAGGATCGGCCGCAACGTTCTGCGCGCGCACTACGAGTCGGGCAAAAAGCATCCGATTCACATTGTGGCGATCAACGATCTTGGTGATGCAAAGACCAACGCGCACCTTACCCGCTACGACACCGCACACGGTCGCTTCAACGCGCAGGTGCAGGTTGACGGTGATGCGCTGTGGATTGATGGGGATGAAATCCGGGTTTTTTCCCAGCGTGATCCCGCCCAGCTTCCCTGGGCCGAGCTTGGCGTGGATGTGGTGTTTGAATGTACCGGCTATTTCACAAGCAAGGAAAAGGCCTCAGCGCACTTGCGGGCGGGTGCAAAAAAAGTGCTGATTTCGGCTCCCGGTGGCAAGGATGTGGACGCTACCGTGGTGTTCGGTGTGAACCATCAAAGTCTTCGCGCCTCGCACCAGGTGATTTCGAATGCTTCGTGCACCACCAATTGCCTTGCGCCGCTGGTCAAGCCCTTGCACGATGAAATCGGTCTTGAGACTGGCCTCATGACCACCATCCATGCCTACACCAATGATCAGGTGCTCACCGATGTGTACCACGAGGATTTGCGCCGCGCACGCTCGGCAACGATGTCGATGATTCCGACCAAAACCGGTGCAGCCGCTGCGGTTGGCCTGGTTTTGCCAGAACTCAACGGCAGACTCGACGGTTACGCAATGCGGGTGCCCACCATCAATGTGTCGGTGGTCGATTTGTCCTTTATCGCCTCAAGGGACACCTCGGTTCAGGAGGTCAATGCGCTGCTGATGGCTGCCAGCGAAGGCCCACTCAAGGGCATTCTTGCTTACAACACCGAGCAACTGGTGTCGGTGGACTTCAACCACAACCCGGCCAGTTCGATTGTCGATTCAACGCTGACCAAGGTCTCCGGTCGCCTGGTCAAGGTCTCAAGCTGGTACGACAATGAATGGGGGTTCTCCAACCGGATGCTTGACACCACGCTCGCATTGATGCAAGCGCCGGCGTGACGCGCGATCGACAGCCAACGATCCCGACCATGCGCTTTAAACGGTTTGACGATCTGGATCTGGCGGGCAAGCGGGTCTTGATTCGTGCCGATTTGAATGTGCCCTTCAACGACCGAGGCGAAATCAGCGACGATAGCCGCATAAAGGCTTCCCTGCCCGCGATGCGCAAGGCGATGGCGCAAGGTGCAATCGTGATGGTGACCTCGCATCTGGGGCGGCCACAAGAGGGTGTTTGCAGAAACGAAGACTCGCTTGCGCCGATTGCGCACAGGCTCTCTGAGCTTCTCAACCACCCGGTTGCCTTGATCAGCGATTGGCTGCAGGGCGTCCCGGAGATACGGCCTGGCGAGCTTGTGGTGCTGGAAAACTGCCGCTGCAATCCGGGTGAAAAATCCAACGATCCTGAGCTTGCGCGCCGTATCGCAGCGCTGTGCGATGTGTACGTCAATGATGCTTTTGGTGCTGCGCATCGTGCCGAAGCGAGCACCCAGGGCGTTGCAGCCTTTGCGCCAATTGCTTGCGCGGGTCCGCTGATGGCGGCCGAACTCGACGCATTGGGCCGCGCGCTGGCCAAGCCCGTGCGGCCGCTGGTTGCCATCGTGGCCGGTTCAAAGGTTTCAAGCAAATTGAGCATCTTGCAAAGTCTTGCGCACAAGGTTGACCGACTGATCGTGGGCGGCGGCATTGCCAACTGTTTTCTCGCAGCTGCTGGCCATGCGATCGGTGTCTCGCTTGCGGAGCGCGATTTGCTTCACGAAGCCGCTGCCGTTATGCAGACGATGCGCGAACGCGGTGCCGAGGTGCCCCTTCCGCACGATGTGGTGGTGGCGAAACGATTTGCTGCCGATGCCCAGCACCGGGTCTGCGTGTTGCGACCCGGCGAGGATTGCATCGAGCCCGATGAAATGATTCTCGACATTGGCCCCGAGACTGCGCTTTCGCTGGCCAATGCACTGGAGGCTGCCGGGACGATTGTCTGGAACGGTCCGCTTGGCGTATTCGAATTCGAGGCCTTTTCGGCAGGGACCGAGACGATTGCAAGGGCAATCGCTTCATCAAAAGCCTTCTCGATCGCCGGCGGTGGCGATACCCTAGCGGCTATTGCAAAGTATGGCATCGCCGATCGCATGGGTTACATTTCAACCGGAGGCGGTGCCTTTTTGGAGTTCCTCGAAGGCAAACCCCTTCCCGCCGTTGCCGCCCTCATGGAGCGAAGCTGATATGAACCACGCCACAAAGATTGTTGCTACGCTTGGCCCTGCTTCTTCATCGCCAGAGGTCTTGGAGCGATTGATCCTGGCTGGCGTCAATGTGGTGCGGCTGAATTTTTCACATGGCAGCACAGCCGAACACCGGACTCGGGCCGAACTGGTGCGCGCGATTGCCGAGGCTTGCAAGCGCGATGTCGGTTTGCTGGTTGACCTGCAAGGTCCAAAGATCCGCATCGGCAAGTTTGCTCAAGGATCGATCACGCTTCAAACCGGCGATCGTTTTCGTTTTGATATTCATTGTGAACTGGGCGATCAGAGCCAGGTCGGGCTTGACTACAAGGAACTTGTCCATGATGTGAAGCCTGGCGACACCCTGGTCTTGAACGATGGCCGCATGTCGATGCGTGTTGAGGCAACAAGCGCCTCAACGATCGACGCGCAGGTGCTGGTCGGCGGCGTGTTGTCTGACCGCAAAGGCATCAATCGGCTTGGTGGCGGACTGTCCGCTGCAGCGCTCACGGCCAAGGACATGGACGACATCCGCACTGCTGCTGATTTGGCGGCCGATTTTCTTGCGGTATCTTTTCCGAAAAACTCCTCTGACATGTATATGGCGCGCGAATTGATGCGTGCTTGCGGAAGCAAAGCGCACACCGTAGCGAAAATAGAACGTTATGAAGCCATTGACAACCTTGAAGACATTCTGAAGGCATCGGACGGCATCATGGTCGCACGCGGTGATCTGGCAATCGAAGTCGGTGATGCCGCTGTGCCTGCGCTTCAAAAGCGCATGATCCGGCTTGCACGCGAATTCAACAAATTCACCATCACCGCAACCCAGATGATGGAGTCCATGATCGATTCGCCGGTGCCGACCCGGGCCGAAGTCTCCGATGTTGCCAATGCGGTCATTGATGGCACCGATGCAGTCATGCTTTCGGCAGAGTCTGCAACAGGCAAGTATCCGGTGGAAACCGTCGAGGCGATGGTTCGAATTTGTGTGGAGGCTGAAAAGTCCCATCGCGTCTCGCTCGATACCGAGTTTTTAAACCGCACCTTTACCCGGATTGATCAGTCGATTGCGATGAGTGCGCTTTTTGTTGCGCACCATATGCAGATCAAGGCGATTGCAGCACTCACACAGTCCGGATCGACCGCACTGTGGATGTCGCGCCTTAATGCCGGGGTTCCGATTTATGCGCTGACGCCCGAGGAGGGCAGTCGGCGGCGTATGACAATTTATCGCGATGTGAGGCCGATGCTCTCGCGCTACGAAGCCTTTGACAGGGACGCCCTGTTGCGAGCTTGCCTGAATCAATTGCTTGAAGCCGGTGTTGTCGAGCAAGGCGATTTGATCGTGCTGACCATTGGCGAGCCTATAGGCAAGGCAGGCGGCACCAATACGCTGAAGTTGGTCCGCGTTGGCGAACACTGAGCACGGCACCGGGCGGCAGACGCCTTGGGTGATTTCTTCATGGAACGTCTAACATTTTAAGGAGAGCGCGCGATGCCACTTGTATCCATGCGTCAGCTACTTGATCACGCCGCCGAACACGACTACGGCATTCCTGCTTTCAACGTCAATAATCTCGAGCAAGTCCAGGCCATCATGTCGGCAGCTTCGCAAGCTGACGCGCCGGTCATCATGCAGGCTTCGGCAGGTGCCCGCAAATACGCTGGCGAAGCCTTCTTGCGCCATTTGATCGAGGCCGCGGTGGAGACTTTTCCGCATGTGCCGGTGGTGATGCACCAGGATCACGGACAGTCGCCAGCGGTTTGCCTGCAAGCGATGCGGCTTGGTTTTTCTTCGGTGATGATGGATGGATCTTTGCTTGAGGACGGCAAGACCATTGCCAGCTATGACTATAACCTCAGCACCACGAAGGCGGTGGTCGACATGGCGCATGCTATCGGTGTGACCGTTGAAGGTGAACTGGGATGCCTGGGCTCGCTAGAAACGATGAAGGGCGACAAAGAGGATGGCCATGGTGCTGAAGGCAGCATGACCCGTGAGCAATTGCTCACCGATCCTGAGCAGGCGGCCGACTTTGTCCGGCAAACCCAGGTCGATGCCTTGGCCATCGCGATTGGTACATCGCATGGTGCTTACAAATTCAGTCGCAAACCCACTGGCGATATTCTGGCGATTGACCGGATCAAGGCTATCCACCGCAGGATTCCCAACACGCATCTGGTCATGCACGGATCCTCTTCGGTGCCGCAGGACTTGCTCGATGAGATCAGACAATTTGGCGGTGCAATGAAGGAAACCTACGGGGTGCCTGTGGAGGAGATTCAGGAAGCGATTCACCATGGGGTTCGAAAAATCAATATCGATACCGATATTCGACTGGCGATGACTGCAGCAATTCGCCGCTTTATGGCCGAACACCCCGATAAGTTTGATCCGCGCGAATATTTAAAGCCTGCGACCGCTGCGGCTAAAGCGATATGTCTTCAGCGCTATGAGCAGTTTGGCTGTGCCGGGAAAGCGTCGATGATCAAACCGCTGGCTTTGTCGGTGATGATTGAGCGCTATAAAAAAGGTGAGCTGACCCCGCTTGTTCACGCGACGCTCGCGTCCTGAACTGCGGCAAACATCAGGCCTTGGTCCTGACCTTAACGAAAGGTATTTCATGAAGGCATTGCTTTGCACCCAGCACGGCGACCCGGAGTTGTTGGAAGTTCGTGAGCTGCCAAGCCCAGAGCCTGGCCCCGGTCAGATTCGGGTCGATGTTCACGCCGCAGGCGTCAATTTTCCCGACAGCCTGATTATTCGCAATTTATATCAATTCAAACCAGAGCTGCCGTTTTCTCCCGGCGGTGAGATTGCCGGGGTAATTTCTGCGCTCGGCGAGGGTGTGGAGGGTTTGCGCGTGGGCGATGCGGTGATGGCCCTGTGCGGTCATGGCGGCTTTGCACAACAGGCGCTGGTGGAAGCTGCCAAAGCGGTCAGGATACCCGCGGGCGTTGCGATGGATATGGCTGCCTCATTCACGATGGTCTACGCAACTTCTTATCACGGTCTGGCGGATCGTGCACAGCTCAAGGCAGGCGAGAGTCTTTTGGTGCTCGGCGCAGCCGGTGGCGTGGGACTTGCAGCGGTTGAGATCGGCAAAGCACTCGGCGCGCGGGTTATTGCTGCCGCGTCAAGCGACGAAAAGCTCGAGGTCTGCCGCGCGCATGGTGCAGATGCCTGCATCAATTACAGCCGCGACGATTTGCGGGAGCAGATCAAACATCTGACCGCTGGCCAGGGCGTTGATGTGGTCTACGATCCGGTTGGCGGGCAACTCGCTGAGCCTGCCTTCCGTTCGATGGCGTGGCGAGGACGCTTTCTGGTGATCGGTTTTGCACTGGGTCAGATCCCCTCGCTGCCCTTGAATTTGGCCTTGCTCAAGGGCGCGAGCATCGTCGGCGTGTTTTGGGGTGCCTACGTGGCCAGGGAGCCAAGTGGCTTTCAGGACGATATGGCGCAGCTGCTCAGCTGGGTGAGGGAGGGTAAGCTCAAGCCGCGCATTTCGGCACGCTACAGCTTAGACGATGCCCCAAAGGCGATTCGCGCATTGATGGATCGGAGCGCGATTGGAAAACTTGTGGTGTTGCCAACCCCTTAGGCTGCCCTGCTGGCATGAAGCCTGCCTTGTTTCAATCCTCGATTCGCTCCCTGCCACTGATTGGGCGAGGCAAGGTTCGCGATCTTTATGCCGTCGGGCCGTCGCATCTCCTGATCGTGACCACCGATCGCTTATCGGCCTTTGATGTGGTCATGCAAGACCCGATCCCGGGCAAAGGGCAGGTCTTGCATGCCATGAGCCTTTTCTGGTTCGACTATTTGCAGGCGATCGTTCCCAACCATTTGACTGCGATTGACCCTGAATCGGTTGTTGCAGCCGATGAGCGTGAGCAAGTTCGCGACCGGGCCGTGGTTGCCCTTCGTCTGAATCCCTTACCGGTCGAAGCGGTGGCCCGCGGCTATTTGATTGGTTCGGGCTGGAAAGATTATCAGCGCGATCAGGCGATTTGCGCTGTGCCGCTGCCGCCTGGCTTGCAACTCGCCTCAAAGCTTCCGGCCAGCATCTTTACGCCGGCTGCCAAAGCCTTGCCCGGGGAGCATGATGAAAACATCAGCTTTGAGCAGGTCCAAACGATGATCGGAACGGAACTGGCATTGGCTATGCGCGATGTCACCATCAAGCTTTACGAAACGGCGGCTCAATACGCCGCGGGCTGTGGGTTATTGATTGCTGATACGAAATTTGAATTTGGCCTGGACGATGATGGCACCATGCGACTCATGGACGAAGTACTCACACCCGATTCATCGCGGTACTGGCCCGCTGATCAGTGGCGCGAGGGCATTTCACCGCCGTCCTTCGATAAGCAATACCTCAGAGACTGGCTCGAATCGGTCGAGACTTGGAATAAAACCGCACCTGCACCCGCCTTGCCCGCCGCGGTGGTCTCGCAAACCGCCGCCCGCTATCAGGAAGCTTTGCAACGCTTGCGTCCCAATCACCCCTTGATCACTGCCTCCCGATGAATGCAAATCAGCAAATCTCGCCGATCGTTGGCCTTGTAATGGGTTCATCAAGCGACTGGGACACCATGCAGCACGCGGCTCAAATCTTCCAACAGTTTGCGGTCCCGCATGAGACGCGCGTCGTTTCTGCGCACCGCATGCCCGATGCGATGTTTGCTTACGCAGAGCAAGCGATGCAGCGCGGTCTGCGTGCAATCATCGCCGGGGCAGGCGGCGCTGCCCATTTGCCCGGTATGCTCGCTGCAAAAACGATTGTGCCGGTCTTCGGTGTGCCGGTACCGAGCAAATACATGCGCGGAGAGGATTCCCTGTGGTCAATTGTGCAAATGCCCAAGGGAATTCCGGTTGCAAGCTTTGCAATCGGAGAGGCTGGCGCGGCAAACGCAGCATTGCATGTGGTTGCGCAGCTTGCTCTTGATGATGCCGAACTTCGTGAGCGTTTGCTCGCCTTTCGCGATGCGCAAACAGCGAAGGCTTGCGCCATGGTCCTTCCGCCGCATGCCTGAGCCATGCGATGCCTGACCCATTGGTTCACCGCATGGATGTGAACCATAACCCTATAAAAATTATCACCATCGGAGTGATGGGGGGCGGTCAACTCGGGCGTATGCTGGCTCATGCCGCACAGCGTCTGGGGATGCGGGTGGTGGTGCTTGATCCGCAGCTCGAATGCCCGGCCGCACAAGCGGCAGACCATCATATCCAGGCCGCTTACGACGACAACGACGCACTCGACGAACTTGCGCGAATCTGCGATGCAATCACCACCGAATTTGAGAACGTTCCGGCGCCCAGTTTGTTGCGCTTGGCGCAAAGCAAACCGGTTCGGCCTTCGGCCAAGGCGGTTGCGATCGCCCAGGATAGGCTTGAAGAGAAGCTTTTTTTCCAGCAGCAAGGCATCGATACCGCAAGATTCTGGGCGCTCGAGCGCCACCTTGCCGAGAGTGCTCAGGAGGCGCTTGATCGTTGTCGTGAAGCGGTTTTTCCGGCCATTCTTAAAACGCGTCGCCTGGGCTACGACGGCAAGGGGCAGTTGCCGGTCGAAAGTTTTGAGCAATTGGCAAGCGCCTGGGATGCATTGTCGCAGGTAGCCTGCCTGCTTGAGGAGCGGCTCAGTTTGCGCTTTGAACTTTCGGTCATTCTGGTTCGTGACCAAACAGGCCAGGTCGCGGTGTATCCGGCGATTGAAAACCGCCATCGCAACGGTATTCTTGAGCGTAGCGATTTTCCGGCGCCACGGGATCGGGAAGTGACCGAGAAGGCCAGGGATCTGGCTGCACAAGTGGCAAGCGGTCTTGATTATGAGGGCGTCTTGTGCCTTGAGTTTTTTGTGGTCGGGCAGACGGACGACCCGTCGGGGTGGCGACTGCTTGCCAATGAGATGGCGCCGCGACCGCACAATTCAGGCCATGTCACCATTGACGCATGCGCCGTCAGTCAGTTCGAGCAGCAGGCAAGGGTGCTCGCCGGCCTTCCGATGGGTGATTGTGAAGCAAAGTCCAAGGCTTGTCTTTTGAATTTGCTCGGCGATCATTGGTTTGATCAGCAAGGGCGCTGGCGCGAACCTGACTGGCAGCGCTTGCTCGCCATCGAAGGTTTGCATTTGCATCTCTACGGAAAGCGGCAGGCAAAGCCCGGAAGAAAAATGGGGCACATCAGCGTATGTGCGACGAGTCAGTCCACACTCGATGAGCGTGTCGCCTACGTTATAAGTTTATTGGAACGATCCTGAGTATGGAACAAATAACATTGCACAGACTTTCGGCAGACCCTTCATCGATTGACGAGGCGGCAGCGCAGCTACTTCGCGGCGGGATTGTTGCCTTCCCCACTGAGACCGTCTACGGACTGGGGGTGAATGCCTCAAAACAGGCTGCAGTCGAGGCATTGTTTCAGCTCAAGCAAAGGCCGAGCGATCATCCGCTGATCATTCATGTCTCGGGTTTGGCCGACGCGAGCTGTTGGGCCCGACTCAATGCACAGGCTTTGCAATTGATCGGTGCGCTGTGGCCTGGCCCACTCAGTCTCATATTGCCAAGGCGCGCCGGTATTCCCATGTATGCACTGGCCGCGCAGAAAACCGTCGCACTGCGTTGCCCTTCGCACCCTGTTGCGCGTGCCTTGTTAAGTCGATTTTCGGCGCTTGGGGGCAAGGGTGTTGCTGCGCCTTCGGCAAATCCATACGGAAAGATCAGTCCGACCGACAGCAGTCATGTGGAGGCTGACCTGCAGCAGATGATGCAAGCCTTTGCTTCAAAACGCCTTCGATTAAGCGACCCGCAGCTGCCTTATTGCTGCCTGATCGATGGCGGTGAGTCGGAGGCCGGGATCGAGTCGACGATTCTCGATTTAAGTACGGATCAACCCCGCGTGTTGCGACCTGGTGCGGTCAGCCGTGAGCAAATCGAATCGGTATTGGGTATGCCGGTTCCGCTCGAAAAACCGCAAGTGGATCCTGCCCCACAGGCCAAGCGCTTGCGAGGCTCAGCTCCGAAGGCCTCCGGCACCCAGCTCTCGCACTATGCGCCAAATAAGCCCTTGTACCTGGTGGATCCCGTAACGCAGCCCGAGATGCTTGAGCAATTGCAAGCGCAAGGCGTTAAGCAATTGGCTGTATGGGGCATTGAGGAAGACGCATTTCCTGCGTCTAATTTCGAGCAGCTTGCGAGCTTTGGCCGCTTGCCGGACTCAGCCCAAGCGCTTGCTCATGTTTTGTATCGAACGCTGCGGGCGATGGATCAATCCGACGCCCAGGCCTTGCTGATCGCGCTCGCTGCCCCGGCTGAAGTGCTCAGTCAGGATCAAGCCTGGGAAGCGGTGCTCGACCGCCTTGAGCGCGCCACCTTTGCCACCAAAGCCGGTTTGCTCAAGCCACAAACCGGAACGAAGGCTGATCCGGCTGCCGCGCTGCAGGATACTTCGGCTGACGCGCTCCAGGATACTTCCGCTGACGCCATGGACTTTGATATGTCCTTTGACGATCTCGGCACCCCATCATGAACCCAATGGCTCCGGTTCCGGAAGCCAGCGCGGACGCCGCGCTTTCGTCGAACAATCTTGGCCCCTTAGCGGGCGTGAAGGTGCTTGACCTTACCACCGTCATCATGGGCCCTTATGCCACCCAGATTCTGGGTGACTATGGCGCAGATGTGATCAAGGTCGAGAGCCCAGAGGGTGATGTGATGCGTTTCCCAGGGCCGGGACGCTCAGCGCAAATGGGTCACGTCTTTTTGAATGTGAATCGCAATAAGCGTTCGATCGTTCTTGATTTGAAGACTGAAGAGGGGCGGCTTGCCTGTCTCGATTTGGCAAGACAAGCAGATGTTCTCGTCTACAACATCCGCCCGCAGGCTATGAAGCGGCTTCGGCTGGCCTATGAGGATGTAGCAGCGGCCAATCCCAGCCTGATTTACGTGGGCTGCTTCGGTTTCGGCCAGGATGGGCCTTATGCGGCGAAGGCGGCCTACGATGATTTGATTCAAGCCATGAGCGGTGCTGCCGACCTGGTCGGTCGGCATCAGGAGGGGCCTCCGCGACTCGTACCGTTGAATTTTTGCGACCGTGTTTCCGGTTTGCACGTTGTGCAGGCGGTGCTTGCAGCCTTGTTCGCCCGAGAACGCAACGGCAGGGGTCAGTGCATCGAGGTGCCGATGTTTGAAACCATGACTGCATTCGTGTTGGGCGAACATCTGGGCGGTGAGAGTTTCGTGCCCGCCGAGGGCGCAATGGGCTATCGTCGGATTTTGTCTGCCGATCGCAAACCGCATCCCACGATGGACGGTTATCTGGTCGTGTTGCCTTATAACGATAAACATTGGGAAGGCTTTCTCAGCGCTGCAGGTCGTGATGATTTAAAGATCGATCCGCGTTTTTCAACGCAGCAGGCGCGCGCCGAAAACGTCGCAACGATGTATGCCTTGATTGGCGAAGAGGTCGCAAAATACACAAACGCCGAGTGGATCGAACGACTCAATGCGGTTGATATTCCCTGGACCTTTGTCAATCGCCTCGAAGATCTTCGCGATGATCCCCATTTGCAGGCGGTTGGCTTTTTTCAGGAAGCTGAGCATCCGACCGAGGGCCGTCTGCGGATGACGCAAGTGCCTGGCCACTGGAGCGAAACCCGACCGTCGATTCGAAGGCTTGCGCCGGGCTTGGGTGAGCATAGCGCATCGGTATTGCGTGAGGCGGGTTTTGATGAAGATCGGATTCGGCGACTATTAGCGCAGGCTATGCGCGACATCAGTTCCTGAGGGGAACCAAGCGCGCGCCTGGTGTCTGAGCGCTGCGCCGAGTAGCATGGCGCCGTACCGAGTCCCAGAGCGCCGTACCTAGTCCCTGAGCGCCGTGTCTAGTCCCTGAGCGCTGCGCCGATCTGCCTTCCGGCCAGCAACATGGTGACCAGCGGTATGCTACAGATGGCAAGCGCGGTCAGAATCACGGCTTTGAAGGCTTGAGCCGCATCAGCAGCTGTGACCATATCGAGCAGCTGGCGAAGATCCTGTTCATTCGGCGCTTGATCCCTGAGTGCAATAAAAAGCACAGCGGCAAGGGTCGACACACCGAGCGCTGAGCCCACCGTGCGGCAGCAGGCGACTACTGCGGTGGTAACCCCTGTGAAAGAGCCTGGAACCGAGGATTGGGCGACCACCAGGGAGGTCACCATCACCATGCCGGATCCGAGTCCGAGCCCACCCATCACCACCAGTAAGGGGGCTACCTCGTGAACCGGTATCAGGGTCATCATCACCAACATGCTCAGGACCAATGCCAAGCCGGTGAAAATCACGCGACGCGACGCCCCGGTTCGGTAGGTCCATCGTCCGGCTGCAAAAGCGCCGCAGGGAATGCCCAAAGTAAGCGGCAGCATTCTTAGTGCGGCCTGATCAACGCTTTGGGCGCCGCCCGTTTGCATGGCGATCGGCAGCATGTTGCTCAATCCGATCAGCATAAAAAAGATACAGGTCACGTTCACGCAGGGTACCCACACGCCGCGTCTCGAAAGAATGCTTGGCGGGATGATCGGTTCGGGTGCTCGCCGCTCCTGGACCACGCACCAGACTGTGCTGAGCGCAAAGCTCAGCAGCAACAATTGCATGCTCGGTTCGCCTAGCCGATGCCCCTGGCCTGCAAGCGTGAGCAGGCTCATCAGGCTTGAAAGTGACACACTCAGAAGCAGCGCACCAAGCCAGTCGATCGGCCTTCGCTGCATTCGCACCGGCAGGATGCGCAGCACGCTTGCCACACGCCAAATTGCCAGCAGCGTAAGTGGCACCATGCAGGCAAAAACCGCACGCCAGCCGAATAAGCCGGTCAAATAGCCGCCGAGCACAGGCCCGAGCATGGCCGCTGTTGCAAAAGTGGCTGACAGCCAGCCCTGATAGCGGCCGCGCTCGCGAGCCGGAACGATATCGGCAATGGTGGCCTGCGCCATAGCGATGACAGCACCTCCGGTGAGGCCTTGAAGCACGCGCATCAGGATCAAAAAGCTCATGCTCGGAGCCAGCGCTGATCCCACGCTTGTCAGGGCAAATCCCCCTAAAGAGCCAAGCATCAGTTTTCGCCTGCCGTAAAGATCAGAGAGCTTGCCGTAAATCGGTGTGGCCACGGCTGAGGCTGCGAGATAGCCCGACATGACCCAGGGCAGCTGTTCCATATGACCGAGGTCTTTGCCGATCGATAGCAAGGCCACCGAAACCAGCGTTGAATCCACCGCCGATACAAAAATTGCCAGAACCAGCCCAGCGATGATGCGGTGAATCTGGCTCTCGGTAAAGTTTGTGTCCTTGTCCAAAGAAATCAGAAAAAGGCCTGGATACCGGTTTGAGCGCGACCCAGAATCAGCGCATGTATATCGTGCGTGCCTTCATAGGTATTCACAACTTCAAGATTCACCAAATGCCTTACCACGCCATAAGCATCCGAAATCCCATTGCCTCCCAGCATATCGCGCGCCATGCGCGCGATATCGAGCGCTTTGCCGCATGAATTGCGCTTCATGATCGAGGTGGTTTCAACCGCGGCGCTGCCCTCGTCTTTCATGCGGCCCAAGCGCAGGCAGCCTTGCAAGCCGAGCGTGATTTCGGTCTGCATATCGGCCAGCTTTTTCTGAATCAACTGGTTGGCAGCAAGTGGCCGGCCGAACTGCTTTCGATCGATGGTGTATTGCCTTGCACTGTGCCAACAAAACTCGGCAGCGCCTAGGGCGCCCCAGGCAATGCCGTAGCGCGCCGAATTCAAACAGGTGAAGGGTCCCTTGAGCCCTTCGACCCCTGGTAGTAACTGAGACTCAGAGACCTCAACCTGATCCATCACGATTTCGCCGGTGATCGATGCCCTAAGTCCGACTTTGCCGAGAATCTTCGGCGCGCTCAAGCCTTTCATACCTTTTTCAAGAATGAATCCCTTGATGCGACCGTCATACTCGCCACCCTGGCACTTGGCCCAGACCACAAAGACATCGGCAATCGGCGAATTGGAAATCCACATCTTGTTGCCGCTGATCAGATAACCGCCGTCGATCGCCCTGGCGCGGGTATCCATGGCCGCAGGGTCGGAGCCATGATCGGGCTCTGTGAGTCCAAAGCAGCCGATCCACTGGCCGCTTGCCAGTTTGGGCAGGTATTTGAGGCGCTGCGCCTCGGTACCGAACTCAAAAATCGGCAGCATGACCAGCGATGACTGCACACTCATCATCGAGCGGTAGCCCGAATCGATGCGCTCGACCTCGCGAGCGATCAGACCGTAGCTCACGTAGTTGAGTCCGGGGCCACCGTACTCGCTTGGGATGGTCGGACCAAGCAGGCCGATCTCGCCCATTTCTGAAAAAATCGCCAGATCGGTATGCTCGTGGCGAAAGGCCTCAAGCACACGGGTTGCGAGCTTATCCTGGCAATAGGCGGCAGCAGCGTCCCGCACCATGCGCTCGTCTTCGCTTAACTGATGGTCGAGCAGCAAGGGGTCTTCCCAATGGAAGCTGGCTTTAGGCTGGGTACGCGTTTGCGTTGAAACACTCACGTTTTTCTCCGTCAGGATCATGTGGCCTGCATCGCAAGCAGCTTGAGCGCTGTTGCAAGACTTTTCCGATGCGGCGCTTGGGTTTTAGCGATTGTAGGATGATTCAGAATTGTCGCGATTCAATGTCCCGCCGATAGGCTTGCTCGCGAAGCACCGTCGATCCAGCGCCTTGGACTTGGGCTTACATGCGCCCGTTTTGTGCTTTGGTCGGTTCCGACCGGTATAAGGATTGTAGAATGCTAAGGTCATGGCTTTTTCGGGGAAGCGCAATGCAACATCCATCATCTGCCAGCGAAACTTCGCAGACCCAGGTCGGCTCTGAAGTGCCGCACATCGTGGTCGGCGGGGGTTGCTTTTGGTGCACCGAAGCGGTTTTTCTCGATGTTCGAGGGGTTGTATCGGTCGAATCCGGCTATTGTGGCGGAAAAACGAACAATCCAGATTATGAATCGATCTGCAGCGGCACGACGGGTCATGCCGAGGTCGTTCGGGTTGGATTCAATCCACAGTTGATCGATCTGAAAACGCTTTATCAGATTTTCTTTGCCACACACGACCCCACCACCTTGAATCGGCAAGGCTACGATGTCGGGACGCAGTACCGTTCGGCTATTTTCACCGTAAACGATGAGCAGGCGCGGCTGGCCAAAGCGCTTGTGAGCGAATTGAACAATGCGGGCACCTTCGGTGCGCCGATCGTGACCGAAATCGTTGCGCTAGAACGGTTCTGGGTCGCTGAGGCGTACCATCAAAATTATTTTGCGCGCAATCCCTTTCAGGGCTACTGCGTTGGGGTGGTTGCACCGAAAGTTGCCAAGTTTCGAAAACAGTTTGCCTCGTATCTGAAATAGTACTTTCGATGCGGCTTGCCGCGGTTGAAGCGTCGTGTGCCCTGCAATTCAGGGCGCAAGCCGTTCGCGATGCCAAAGGGCCTGAGGGCTTGGCGCTGCGCGGCGATAGCGCAGACGGTCGTGGAGTCGGGAGCTTCGACCCTGCCAAAACTCGATCAGATCGGCAATGACTTTGAATCCGCCCCAATGGGGCGGTCGCGGCGGATCCTCGCCCCACTGCGCCTTGAAGCGTGCCTCTTCAGCCTCGAGATAGTCCCGGGTGGGAATCACCCTGCTTTGCGGTGAGGCCCAGGCACCGAGACGGCTTCCAATCGGGCGTGTGCGGAAATAAGCATCGGATGCTTCCTCACTGAGCTTCACCGCAAAGCCTTCGATGCGGACCTGGCGTTCCAGGGGCGCCCAAAGAAAGAGCATCGACACGGCCGCATGGGCCTGGATCTGTTGACCCTTATCGCTTTGGTAATTGGTAAAAAAAGTAAATCCATCGGATTCGATTCCCTTGAGTAAAACGATCCGGGAACTTGGCCGACCTGCCGGGTTGATGGTACTTAAGCCAAAAGCGTTGACTTCTGTCACGTCCGCGTGCACGGCTTCCTGAAACCAGCGTTGAAACAGCGCCATCGGATCGTCGCCGGCATCCGATTCGTTCAGCGCGGCAAGCCGGTAATCCTGGCGAATCGCGGCGATATCCGGGTTTTGCATCACAGGTCAACCCAAGGCAATCGCTAGCGATTTCACAATCGGCTGCCAGCGGCTTTCCTCCTGGAAAAGCAGCAGGCTCATGGCCTGCGCCGTGCCGCCGAGCGTATCCATACCCGATCGGGCAAGGGCTTCTTTGAGCGTGGCCTCGGCCAGAACCGCGTTGATCTGGGCATTCATGGTTTCAACCAAGGCGTCGGGCGTCGCTGCAGGTGCCGCCACGGCATTGAACAAGGGGGCATTGACGCGGGGAAAGCCAAGATCCGCGAATCGCGGAATGCCGGCCAGTGCGGGGCTTGCATTCTGTTGCGCCTGGCCGAGCAGGCGCAGGCGGCCCTGCTGTACCTGAGCCTGCACGTTGACATAGGCGGTGAATAAGGCCTGGACCTGGTCTTGCAGGGTTGCGAGTACCGCTGCGGGGCCGCCTTGATAGGGGACGTGCAGCATGAAAAAACCCGCCTCGGCTTTAAACAACTCCATGGTCAGGTGGGAGGCGGTGGCGTTGCCCACCGATGCGTACTGGAAGCGGCCAGGATAGCGTTTCATGGTTGAAACAAAGTGGCCCAAGTCTGAGGCTGCATGCTCGCTTTGGGCGGGCACCACCAACACATGCGGCTGCGATACCGTGAGGACTACAGGCTTGAGATCGCGCAGCGGATGGTAGCTAAGCTTAGGATAGAGCAGATGGGCGGTGGCGAGCGGGCCGTTGAAACCGACCAAAAAGTGCTGCCCGTCAGCCGGAGCGCGGGCGATTTCAGCCGCTGCGATCGTGCCGCCTGCGCCCGGGCGGTTCTCAACGATATGCGCTCGACTGTCCATGAGGCGCAAACGCTCGGCAATTCTTCGTGCGGCGAGGTCAACCGATGACCCCGGTGGTGTCGGAACAAGCCATCGCACCGCCTGCCGGCTTTGGCTGCGCGCGCTTCGAACCCAGGGTCCAACACCCTGTGCAGCAAAAAGCGCAAGCCCGATTTGCGCAACACCGCCCCCAGCGCGAGCGAGCGCGGCGCGTCGTGTGGCCCCGATTGGCGCTACAGCCTTGCGGGTTGAAGCCTGATCGGTCATGCGTTGAGGATAGCATTCGGGCATGGTTTTATTTCGATGGATAAGAAAACCGATCGGGTCTGCGTCGGCGTTGAGTCCCGAGACGGATCAAAGCTACCGGCGCTTTCATCGGCGAGGGCTGCTCGCGGCCCTGGGCCTGCATGCACTCTTGCCGGTGCTGCTGACTGCGCCGGCCTGGGTGCCAGCACTTTTTGAAAGCGCTGAACCTGGCAGCCGTCAAAGCAAGGCATCGGCGCTGCAACAGGCATCCGAGGACGAGTTGCAAGCCAGCGACCCTGAAGGGCAGAGTCAGCCTGCTGCCGCTGCGAGGCGAAGTCAGCTTCGCATTGTTTTTGAGCCGATCAATGCTCGAGCAGCGGAAAGGCCGCCTGCGCTTGCCAATGCCGATCCCGCCCCGCCCCTGCAAGACGAATCGCAACCGCCGCTGCAAGCCGCGGCTGAAGGCGCAACAGCGCAAGAGCCGCTGGAGACAAGCCTCGCCCAACAGCAAGCCGCCCTGCCATCAGCCTTGCACGATGATGCCCTGCCCGGTTCTTCTGCGGCCGCGCAGCAGCAGGCTTTGGCACCTTTGGCTGCTTCTGAGGCGAGTCCTCGGAATGAGTCGCCAAACAAGCAGGCAGATGCCGAGCCCGCCCGCGACACAGCCCGTCCCGACCCGGCGGCTGCTGAGGCGGCGGCGATCCTTGCAAGCCGAAAAGCGAAGCTTGAGGGCGAGCTAAAGGCCTTGTCTGAACGGATTCAGGCTTATCAACGCCAACAGGACAAAGAGGCTGCAGAGCGAAAAGCGGCTGAAGGCGCTGCGCCGGGCGGCTTTCCGAGTGAGGGTAATCAGCCTTCGCAAGCAGCGTCTGCTCCAGAGCCGGCGCCGCAATCCGCATCGCGCGAAGCGATTATCGAAGCGCGCCTGCCGGTCAAGCTTAAAGCCTTCCAGGGAGCCTGGAAGTATAAAGTTTATTACGGAGAGCGCAGCGAAGATAACCTCGTCGCTTTGGCCCGCTTTGAGGTCGAAGTTGACCAGGATCTTTATGTTTTGCGCAGTCAGGCCAGGCCACAAGGATTTGCAGCAGTGCTCTTTCAAGGCGAGTTCACCCAGGAGAGCCGCGGGCGCGTATCACCTTGGGGATACCGTCCCGAATCCTATGAAGAGCAACGCGGACAGCGGGGCAGGCGCTGGGCTCAGATGGATTGGGATCAGCGCGAAGTCAGACTCTCAGACGGCGCACGCATTCCGATTGCGCAGGGTGTTCAGGACCAACTCAGTATTGCCTGGCAACTTTCTGCGCTGGCAGCAAGTCAGCTGGCCAGGCTGCAATCGCCAGCGGGTATCCAGATTCCTCTGATTTTGACGCGCCACGTTGAATTGAATCGCTTTTTTGCGAAAGCGATCACCGAGGAAATGCTCGACGGGCAAACGCTTCGTCTGCTGAAAGTCGAGCGTGAGCCGCGCCAGGGTAAACGCGATGCCCGCATTGAGGTATGGTTGGATGTCGACCGCGACATGCTGCCGGTGCGCTTACGCATTGAGGACAGGCGTGGCCGGATTGTTGAACAAGTGATGCAAAAGGATTGACGGTGAATCAGAATCAGATGGCAGAGAATCAGCCGCCCAGCCTGTCTTTGCGTATTGTTCCAGTGACCCCGTTTGAGCAAAACTGCTCTTTGCTGATTTGCAAACACAGCATGGAGGCGGTCGCCATCGATCCCGGTGGTGATCTCGAGAAAATCGACCGCGCCCTGCAGCAAACCGGCGCAAGCCTCAGCAAGGTCTTGCTCACCCATGGCCACATCGATCACTGTGGGCAAGCGCGTGTTTATGCCGACCGGCACCGGGTGGCTTTGATCGGGCCGCATGAGGATGATGGGTTTTGGATCGATCAATTGCCCGAGCAAGGCAGGCGTTTTGGTCTTCAGGCGCTCAAAGCCTTCAAACCTGATCGCTGGCTTCAACAAGGTGATGAACTGGGCTTTGGACAACAGCGTATGCGGGTTCATCATACGCCCGGACATACCCCGGGACATGTGGTGTTTCATCTCCCGGCGGTTGGTCTGGCTATTGTTGGCGATGTGCTCTTTGACGGGTCGATCGGACGGACCGATTTTCCGCGCGGTAACCACAGTGATCTGATTGCATCGATTCAACGCGAGCTATGGCCCATGGGAAACGACACACGCTTTGTGCCCGGTCACGGACCGATGTCGAGCTTTGGTGAGCAGCGCGCAACGAACCCCTATGTGTCGGATCGCGCGCTTGCCTGAATGCGGCAAGGCAGCAGCGGGCAGATTTCAGCGTGCTGCCTGCTTCAGTCCCACAGTGCGCTGAAAAACCGCCCGCCCTGCGCGATGCTCGATGCGATCAGCCACAAAGTAGCCGAGGCGCTCAAACTGAAAGTGATCCGCAGGTTTGGCCTGCAATAGGCTGGGTTCGAGCTGGGCCTTCACGATGCGATGTGCCTGAGGGTTGATCAAGGCCAGCCAATCCTTGTCACCGCTGTCGGGTTGCGGATCGCTAAAAAGCGTTTCATACAAATGGACTTCGGCCTCAAGCGCTTCATCGTCCGATACCCAATGGATATTACCCTTGACTTTATAGCGGTCTGCGCCCGCGGTACCCGAGCGAGAATCGTCAAAGTAGCGGGCACGTACCCCGGTGATGCTACCGTTCGCATCCACATCGACTGCGGTGCATTCAATCACAAAACCATAACGAAGGCGCACCGAGTTGCCGGGGAACAAGCGGAAAAATCCCTGCTCGGCGTTTGCCCGCACGTCATCGCGCTCCACCCACAGCAAGGCAGTGCAGTGAAACTGTCGTTGCCCCCAGCCCGGATGTTGCGGGTGCCAGGGTGCCTGGCAGGCTTCCCGATGTCCGGGAGGCCAGTTCTCAATCGTGAGCCTTACCGGGTCGAGCACGGCCATGGCTCGCCGGGCTTTGGGCTCCAAGTCATCACGCAATGCGATCTCAAGCACCGAGGGATCGACCCATTGGTTGGCTTTGGAAACACCGATACGTTCGCAAAAGAGCTGAATCGATTCGGCGGTGAAACCGCGCCGTCGCAGACCAACCAGCGTCGGCATGCGTGGGTCATCCCAGCCGCTTACCCGGCCGCTGGCAACCAGTTCCTGGAGTTTGCGCTTGCTCGTGACCGTGTAGTAAAGATTAAGGCGTGCAAACTCGGTTTGCTGCGGAAGCGGGCGGCGAAAAAAGCCGCCTTCGGCCAAGCGCTCAAGCACCCAATCGTAAAAGGGTCGATGATCCTCAAACTCAAGCGTGCAAAGCGAGTGCGTGATGTTTTCAAGCGCGTCCGACAGCGGGTGCGCGTAGTCATACATCGGATAAATGCACCACTGGTCAGCGGTGCGATGGTGGCTTGCAAAGCGGATACGATAAAGCGCCGGATCTCTGAGATTCAGATTCGGCGACCGCATATCGATGCGCGCCCTCAAGACCATGCTGCCTTCCGGGTGCCTGCCGTCGCGCATTTCGCGAAACCGCGCAAGGCTCTGATGCGGTGGGCGGTCGCGAAAAGCCGAGTCGGTTCCCGGCTCGGTCAGCGTGCCACGATTTAGCCGCATCAACTCGGGCGATTGTTCATCCACATAAGCATGCGAGGCTTTGATCAAATACTCAGCACAGTCGTACATCGACTGAAAGTAGTCGCTTGCAAAATAAAGATTCGTCTCCTTGGCGTCTTCCCAGCGAAATCCAAGCCAACTGACTGTATCAAGAATCGTATCAACATACTCCTGGTCCTCTTTAACCGGGTTGGTGTCGTCAAAGCGCATATGGCAGCGCCCACCGTAATCCCTGGCCAAGCCGAAGTTCAGACAAATCGATTTTGCGTGGCCAATGTGCAAATAGCCATTGGGTTCGGGCGGAAAGCGTGTGCGAATTTTCGCGCCGTCTGCGCAGTCGGCTGCGAGCTCTTTGGCATCGGAGGGTCTGCCTGCCCACCGCCTGGCATCAAGTCGACCGGATGCAAGATCGTGGTCGATCAGGGCCCGGATAAAGTGTGGCGCAGCCAATGGCTTTTGGATCGTCGGCTTAGCCATGGATCGTTCGGTCGACGGGGGTTTGGCCTGCGCTCAAACGCCTTGCAATTCGATCTCAAAGAGCAAGGTCGCGTTGGGAGGAATAACTCCGCCTGCACCGCGTGCGCCGTAGCCCAGCGATGCCGGCACACGCAGCCTGCGCTTGCCTCCAACACGCATACCGACAAGCCCTTCATCCCAAGCCTTGATCACATGGCCTGCACCGAGCGGAAACGAGAAAGCCTCGCCTCGGTCGTGCGATGAATCAATCTTTTCTCCGGCCTCACCATTGTGGTCAAGCCAGAGCGTGTAGTGCGCGCGGATTTGCGCACCGTGATGCGCTTCCTCACCTTCTCCAATCACAAGATCGTCGAACTGCAGGCCGCTTGCTGTTGTTTGAAAAGCCATCATGATCTCCAAAAAATGGCCTTAGGCTTCGCGTGCATCGCGCAGTCGCCTGATCAGGCTTGAGGTGTCAAAACGCCCGCCGCCCATGCGCTGTACATCGCGGTAAAACTGATCGACAAGCGCAATGACGGGCAAAGGAGCGCCATTGCGCCGCGCTTCGTCCAGACAAAGGCTGAGATCTTTGCGCATCCAGTCAACCGCAAAGCCGAAGTTAAACTGGTCATCCACCATCGTTTTGCCGCGGTTTTCCATTTGCCAGGATTGCGCTGCGCCTTTGCTGATGACCTCAAGCACAAGCTTCATATCGAGGCCCGCCTGCATCCCAAAGTTGATGCCCTCTGACAAACCTTGAACCAGACCGGCGATGCAGATTTGGTTCACCATTTTCGCAAGCTGACCAGCACCACTGTCGCCAATTCGCGTGAAGGCGCGCGCAAAAGCCATGCCGGCCGGTTTAACCGCTTCAAAGTCTGTGACTTCGCCGCCAACCATCACCGTGAGAATGCCTTGCTTTGCGCCGGCCTCGCCGCCTGAAACCGGTGCGTCGAGAAAGCCAATGCGGCGTGTTTTGGCCTGCGCGTGAAGCGTTCGGGCAACTTCGGCCGAGGCGGTGGTGTTGTCAACAAAAAAGCTTCCCGGCTGCAGGCCGGCGAAGGCACCGTCTGGCCCCAGGCAAATAGCCTTCAAGTCCTGGTCATTGCCAACGCAGCTAAAGACGATTTCGGCCTGGCTGGCTGCCTCACGCGGTGTGCTTGCAGCCTCGCCCTTAAACTGTTCAAGCCAAGCCTGCGCTTTGGCGGGGCTTCGGTTGTAGACGGTGACATGATGGCCAGCCGAGGCCAGATGACCAGCCATGTGAAAACCCATCACCCCCAGTCCCAAAAACGCAAGGCGCTGGGCTGGACAGGCTTCGTATGTTTTTTGTGTCATGCGTGTGGTTCTCCGTCAATGAAGTGATTCCGCGCAACCGTGTTGATCGATCAAGCCCAAGGCAGACTTGCTGAGCGCGTACTTTGTCTTGGCATGTTTTCTAAAAACCGGCTGCATAGCCGTCTCTGCGACTATCGCTTGCTGCCACATAGCCGTCTGCCAGATCATCGCTCATGCGCCAAATGAACTGGCCCGAGCCAAAGTCCATGTAGGGGTCCGCAATCGGCTCCAGGACATGGCCGCGATCGCGCAGACCTTGCACCACAGAGGCATCCATCGTCGCTTCGACGTCGACCGAAAGTCCGCGGCTGACCTTCCAGCGCGGCGCGTCGCAAGCGGCCTGTGGGTTTTGCTTGAAATGAATCATGCGCAAAAGAGTTTGCAAATGACCCTGCGGCTGCATGTTGCCACCCATCACCCCAAAACTCATTTGCGGCTGCTGACCGCGCATGAGAAAGCCCGGAATAATGGTTTGAAACGGGCGATGCCGGGGCTTCACAAGGTTGGGGTGATCGGATTGCATCGAAAACCCATAACCACGGTTTTGCAGCGATACCCCGATTTCGGGGACCACAACGCCCGACCCGAAACCCATGTAGTTTGATTGAATGAACGAAATCATCCGGCCCTGCGCATCGGCAGCGCTCAGATAAATGGTTCCACCGCCGGGGGGCAGGCCGTGCTCAAACGCGGTTGCACGATCCCGCTTGATGAGCGCAGCGCGCGAGGCCAGGTAAGTATCGCTGAGCAAGTCCTGAGCACGGACTTGGTTCATCGCTTGCGGATCGGCAACCCAACGATAAACATCTTCGAAGGCTGCTTTCATGGCTTCAATTTGCAAATGCCGGGCATCGAGGCCATCGGGGTCCAGCCCCTCAAAGTCGATGTGTCGGAGCATACCGAGCGCCATCAGTGCGGCGATGCCCTGTCCGTTTGGCGGGATTTCATGCAGTTGATAAGCGCCCCAGGCTTGCGAAATGGTATCCACCCAATCAACCCGATAGTCTCGCAAATCGTCAAGGCGAAGGCTGCCGCCGTGCGCCATCGCATGCTCAACCATCGCCTCTGCGGTTTGCCCTTCATAGTAGTCGCGGCCTTTGCTATCAGCGATCCTTTGCAAAGTCTTTGCCGCTGCGGGAAGTCGAAAGCGTTCGCCCACCCTGGGAGCACGTCCAAACGGCATGAAAGCCTCGGCAAAGCCAGGCTGCGCCTTCAGCCCATCGACCTGACTTGCCCATTTGCGTTGCACGATCGTCGCAACACCGTGGCCGGCTTCAGCGAGTTCGATTGCGGGCTCCAACAAATCGGCCAGGGGCAAAGACCCGTAGCGCTCATGCAGTGCCATCCAACCTGCGATCACGCCTGGCACCGTCACCGAATCCCAGCCCCGCATCGGGATCTGGCCCCCATGCTTGCGCTCGAAATAGTGCCGATCCCAGCTCGCCGGTGCATAGCCCGAGGCATTCAGACCTTGCAGCCGATGGCCATCCCAGACAATCGCGAAAGCGTCGGACCCGAGTCCGCAAGAAACCGGCTCGACAATCGTGATCGCGGCTGCTGCGGCAATCGCTGCGTCAATCGCATTGCCGCCACGCGCCAGCATGCGCAGACCCGCTTGAGCAGCCAGTGGTTGGGAGGTTGCAACGATGTTTTTGGCAAACACCGGCATGCGCTGCGAAGGGTAGCCGCTTTGCCAATCGAAGGGGAAGCTCTCGGCTGGCGTGGTTTCGGTCGATGGGGATTGGGAAGCTGTGTGCATGGTCGTGTTTTCGGTACAAATTAGAGAACTAAGTTCAGTTGGCGCACACCCTTAGCCTGCTTTGCCGCTCGATGCGCCTAACTCTTGAGCGCCTGGCGCATAAAGGCCTTACCTTGAGCGCCTGGCGGCTAAAGGCCAAGTTGCTGAGCTAAATCGATAAAGCCCTCGGCATGATAAGTGAAGCGCGCCTCTTGTCCCAAGTCAACGCGTTGCACCGGGCCAAACTCTCGAGGTCTCACGATGTAAGCTGTCTTACAGCCGGTCGCCGCATACGCGGCATCCAGATCATCTTTGTGGGCTGCGACGAATAGCAAGGACGCACCATCGATGTCCCAAGTCTCACACAGACCCTGATAGCTTTTCGGGTCGGGTTTGTAGTGCCGGTAGTTTTCGGCCGATAAAATCAGATCCCAGGGAAGGCCTGCTGATTTGGCCATATGGGCCAGCAAGGCGAGATTGCCGTTTGAAAGGGTGCAAATCATCATTCCCTTGCGCAATCGTTGCAGGCCTTCAACCGCATCCGGCCAAGGTTTGAGTCGATGCCAAACCTGGTTGAGCGCATGCTTTTGCGCTGCGCTAAGGTGCTCGATTTTGAATCGATCTAAGACTTGATCCAGATTCTGACGATGCAACACATCGATCGAGGTCCATCCCACCTCGCCCTGTCTCACCCGGGCCATCGCGGGTTGATAAAGACTGCGCCAGGCAAGGGCAAATTCGCTGGGTGACACATCAAGCTTGAGTGCTTCAACCGCTTCGCAAATACTGCCATGCCAGTCGACGACCGTGCCAAAGACATCGAAGGCAGCGACCTTCGGAAGAACCATCGTCAATCCTCTCTGAAGGCTTCTTCGCGCTTTTTCGAAAGCGCTGGCAGAAACACCAACACAAGCAAGACTGCGGCTATGGTAAGCAAGGTGGCTGACAAAGGACGCGTGAAGAACACGGTTGGGTCCCCGCGCGAAATGGTCAGTGCCCGTCGAAGGTACTCTTCCATCAATTTGCCGAGAACAAAACCGAGCAGCAGTGGCGCTGGTTCGCAATCAAACTTTTTAAAGAGGTATCCCAAAATGGCAAAGGGAATGGTCATGAACACATCAAACACATTGTTATTGATCGAATAGGCACCGATACAGCAGAACAACAAAATCGCTGGAAAGAGCACGCGATACGGCACCGAGAGCAGTTTGATCCAAAGGCCGATAAGGGGAAGATTCAGGATCACAAGCATTAAATTACCAACCCACATCGAAGCAATCAGGCCCCAAAACAAGGTCGGGTTGCTGGTCATGACTTGAGGGCCTGGCTGGATGTTGTGAATCATCATGGCCGCAACCATCAAGGCCATCACCGGGGTGGTCGGAATTCCAAGCGTGAGCATCGGGATAAACGAGGTTTGCGCGCCTGCATTGTTGGCAGACTCAGGACCCGCCACGCCTTCGATGGCGCCCTTTCCAAAGCGCTCTGGGGTTTTACTGATCTTTTTCTCGAGTGCATAGGCTGAAAACGACGACAGAACCGCACCGCCGCCGGGAAGAATGCCAAGAAATGAGCCCAACGCCGTGCCTCGGATCATCGGCATCAGGCTTTGTTTAAACTCCGATGCGCTTGGCATCAATCCGCCCACTTTGCTTGTGAATACCTCGCGGTTTTCGCGTTGCTCGAGGTTGAGAATAATCTCGGCAAAACCAAACATGCCCATGGCGACTGCAACAAATTCAATACCGTCTGAAAGCTCGGGTATATCAAAGGAAAAGCGGGCAACACCCGAGTTGACGTCGGTACCGATCATGCCCAGGAGCAAGCCCAGGACAACCATGGCGAGCGCTTTAAGAATTGAACCATGCGCGAGCACCACCGCTGCAATCAAACCCAGCACCATCAGTGAAAAATACTCTGCCGGACCGAATTTGAAGGCGAGTTCAGCAAGCGGTGGAGCAAATGCCGCAATCATGAAGGTGGCAACCGTGCCCGCAAAAAATGAACCGATCGCCGCGATCGCCAGCGCCGGACCCGCACGTCCAGCCCGAGCCATTTGGTAGCCATCCAGGGTGGTTACAACCGATGAGGATTCGCCGGGAAGATTGACCAGAATCGCGGTTGTCGAGCCGCCATACTGCGCGCCGTAGTAAATGCCAGACAACATGATCAGCGCAGAGGTTGGATCGGTCATCTTGTAGGTGGCAGGCAAAAGCATGGCAATGGTTGCCAGGGGGCCGATCCCGGGCAAAACACCAATGAGTGTTCCAAGTGTTACGCCAATAAAGCAATACAACAAGTTTTGCGCGGTTGCCGCTGCTGAAAAGCCAAGCGCCAAGTTGCTGAGTAATGTATCCATGGTTCTTTATGGCCGTTCGCTGGTTGCTGTTGTGCGTTGCGATGTTCAGCCTTAGACAGGCGGGATCATCGGCGGATTCGGTCTATCGGTCGAGAAACTTGGGCAGGAAGGGAAACTGAAGTTCGAGTCCCTTCACAAACACCACGTAGGAGAGCAGTAGCAAGACAAGGGTCGCGATCAAGGTGTCGCGAACTTTGAATTCGTAGCTCGCAGGCGCCGCAAGCCAAATCAACAAAACAATCGCCACCACAATGCCCAAGTAGGGGAGGCTCGCTGCAAAGGCGGTGACTGCCAACAAAATGGTGATGACTTCGCGCCAGCCTGTGGGATCAACCTCAACCGGTTTGTCAGTTTTCCCTAAACCAAGGATGGTGATCGCAGCGCCAAGCACGCTCAGGAGTCCGCCCAGCACGGTGGGGAAATAAGCGGGCCCCATTTTCGCCGCGGTCCCCATGTTGTAGTCGCGAGCAAAGACGATGAAGGCAAGCCCGAAGGCCATGAATAAAATGCCCGCCCAAAAATCGCGGTAATTCTTGATCTTCATGCTGAGGTCTCCGTTCGATCACGCGCTGCTGCCGCGTCTTTACTTTTTTTCACAGCCAAGCCTAGCCCAAAAGACTGAGCCTGCGAAGCATAGCCCAGCAAGTCGGTCAACGCCAACCGGCGCGTGTAAACCCTAGACGGGCGTGATGGGGAGCGGCAACCTCAAGGCGAGCGCAATCGGGAGCGGCAACCCAAGACGCCTGCGATCGGCAGCGGCACTTCGACTCGGCTGTGACCTCGTTATCGTTTAGCTAACGGACTAATCGACGCGCGCGCCAGAGGCCTTGACCAAAGGCTCATACTTTTTTTGCTCTTGCAAAATGAATTGCCGGAAGGCTTCCGGGCTCAAAGGCATCGGGTCGGCCTTCATTCGCGCCAGGCGATCGCGCAAGTCCTTTGCATCAAGTGCTTGGCTCATCGCGCCGTGAAGGGTCTTGACCACCGACTCTGGGGTGCCGGCCGGAGCCATGAGGCCGAACCAAGTACTGATGTCAAAGCCGGGATAGCCGCTCTCGGCCACGGTGGGCACACCCGCTAGTTGACTGCTGCGTTGCGCGGTCGTTACCGCAAAAGCTTTCAGCTTGCCAGCCTGGATTTGTCCTGCGGCTGAAGCGAGGTTATCAAACATGAGATCGGTTTGGCCTGAGAGCAGTCCGAGTTGGGCTGGAGCCGCTCCCGCATAGGGAATGTGCACCATGCTCAATCCAGCCACGGACTTGAACAATTCGGCAGCCAAATGCCCGGCACTGCCGTTGCCGCCCGAAGCGTAGTTGAGTTTGCCGGGATACTTTCGGGCATAGGCGACGACATCGCCAAGGCTGCTCACCCTGAGTCGCTGCGCGGTTTCTTCAGTCATCACCAGAACATTTGGAACAACCGCGATCAAGCCGACCGGGACAAAATCGCGATTGGCGTCGTAGGGCATTCGCGCGTAAAGAAAGGGATTGATCGCGTGGGTCGCAACCGCACCGATCAAAAGGGTGTAGCCGTCGCCTTGCGACTTTGCCACATGGTCTGCGCCGATGTTTCCGCCAGCTCCGGCCCGATTCTCGACGATCAAAGGCTGGTTCAGCGACTCGCGCATGCGTTCGGCAAGCGCTCGGGCGATTTGATCGAGCGGACCGCCCGGTGGATAGGGCACAACCAGCTTGATCGCCTTGGCAGGCCACGCAGGCGCGGGCTGCGCAGGTGCCGGTACTTGCGCACGCGCAGGCTGAAGGCTCGTGGACAATGCAAGCATAAGCAGCAAAGCCTGGCCCATGAACTTGCGCCGATTGAACACGAATCGACCGAATCGAGGTTCAAGACTTATCATTACATCACCTTACAAAAATGTGCGGCAAGCGACAGACAACCATCTGCATTCAATCACACAATGACCCAGGTCAAGGATTTCACGGATCCTCGGACCTGGTCTGAAGCGGGTGTCCAGCACGCCCTTTAGGCCTTGACGGTCTCCTTTCAGGGGCGCGGCTTGCCGCCGCCGCCCCTTTTTCTTGGCTAGAATCAAAGGCTTCGCGCAGGCCGATGTCCGTTGCCAGGCGACTTACCTTGAGATCGTGTTATGAAGTCTGCAGATATCCGTGCCGAATTCCTCGCCTTTTTCGCCGAACGCGGCCATACGGTGCTTGCATCGAGTCCCTTGGTGCCAGCCAACGATCCGACGCTGCTCTTTACCAACAGCGGCATGGTTCAGTTCAAAGAAATCTTTCTCGGCAAGGAACAAGCCGCATATCGTCGAGCAACGACTTCACAGCGCAGCCTCAGGGCCGGTGGAAAGCATAACGATCTAGAAAATGTTGGCTACACCGCGCGCCACCACACCTTCTTTGAAATGCTGGGAAATTTCAGTTTCGGCGATTATTTCAAGCGTGAGGCCATTCGTTTTGCATGGGACCTGCTGACCCAGCGTCTAATGATCCCTGAGCAAAAGCTCTGGGTCACGGTTTATGCCGAGGATGATGAGGCTTTTGCGATTTGGGCGCAGGAAATTGGCGTGCCAGCCGAGCGGATTGTGCGGATTGGCGACAATAAAGGTGCTCGTTATGCAAGCGATAACTTTTGGCAAATGGCCGATACCGGGCCTTGTGGGCCTTGTTCTGAAATTTTTTATGATCACGGGCCTGAGGTTGCCGGTGGTCCCCCGGGTTCGGCCGATCAAGACGGTGATCGTTACATCGAAATCTGGAACCTTGTCTTCATGCAGTACGAGCGCAACGAAGCTGGCGTGCTCACCCCTTTGCCAAGCCCTTGCGTGGATACCGGCATGGGCCTTGAGCGGATTGCTGCGGTGCTCCAAGGCGTGCACAGCAACTACGAGATCGACCTCTTTCAGCAATTGATCCAGGCTGCTGCCCGCGAAACACAAACCAATGACTTAAGCGAAGCTTCGCTGCGCGTGATCGCCGATCACATCCGGGCCTGTGCTTTCCTGGTGCTTGATGGCGTGATTCCCGGTAACGAGGGTCGCGGCTATGTGCTTCGGCGCATCATTCGCCGTGCGCTGCGTCACGGCTACCAGCTGGGGTGTAAGTCACTGTTTTTCTACCGGTTGATTGATGACCTTGCGCAGGCGATGGGCGGCGCTTACCCTGCATTGTTCAGTGAAAGGCCGCGTATCGAAGCGGTGCTCAGGCAAGAAGAAGAACGATTTTCCGAAACGCTTGAACACGGTATGGCTTTGCTCGAGCAGGTGTTGGTCCCTGGGCTCGAGCAACTCGATGGTGAAACCGCTTTCAAGCTTTATGACACCTATGGTTTCCCGCTCGACCTGACGGCCGACGTGTGTCGCGAACGCGGTGTGGGCGTTGATGAATCGGGCTTTGATGCTGCGATGTCGCGACAGCGCGATCAGGCGCGCGCGGCCGGCAAATTCAAAGCAGCCGCTGGCATCGATTTCCAGGGGGGCGCAACCCGCTTTGATGGCTATGATTGTTTGAGCGAAGTTGCAAAGGTCGTGGCGATGTTTCGCGAGGGCAGCCCGGTGAGCGAGGCAAGAACCGGCGAGCGTGTGGTCATCGTGCTTGACCAGACACCGTTTTACGCCGAATCCGGCGGGCAGGTTGGCGATCGTGGTCGGCTTGTGGGTCTGCATGGCCTCACGATGGAGGCATCGGTCGAGGATACCCAAAAGATCAGCGCCGAGGTTTTTGGGCATCACGCCGAAATCAGGCAAGGCGTTTTGCGCCTGGGTGATGAGTTACAGGCCGAAGTCGATGCCGAGCTTCGCGCGCAAACCGTTCGTAACCATTCGGCGACCCATTTGATGCACAAGGCGCTGCGACAGGTGCTCGGTGCTCATGTTCAGCAAAAGGGTTCGCTGGTTGATGCGCAGAAAACACGCTTTGATTTCAGCCACCATCAGGCGATGCGCTCCGAGGAGATTCATCAGGTTGAGCGGATTGTGAATCAGGAAATTCTGCAAAATCAGGCCACCCGCGCGCAGCAGCTGCCCTTTGATGAGGCGGTCCGTCTGGGAGCGACCGCTTTGTTTGGCGAAAAGTACGGTGATGTGGTCCGCGTGCTTGAGATTGGCAGTTCCCGGGAGTTGTGCGGCGGCACGCATGTGGCCCGAACCGGCGATATCGGTAGCTTCAAGATCCTGTCTGAGTCCGGTGTGGCTGCCGGTGTCCGACGACTTGAGGCGATTACCGGCGAGCATTGCCTCCGTCTGGCCCAGGAACAGGATATGCAACTTGGGCGTTTGGCGCATGCACTCAAGTCCCCCGCTGCAGAGCTCGAAACGCGACTTCACGATGTGCTTGAGCATATGAGAGCCATGGAACGGGAGCTCGCACAACTGAGGTCGCGGATGGCAGCCGCTCAGGGTGCCGATTTGGCGTCGCAGGCTGGGCGTGTCGGGGATGTGCACTGGCTTGCGAAAAAACTCGATGGCGTGGACGCCAAAAGCATGCGCGAGACGATCGACCAGTTAAAGCAACAACTCGGATCCGCAGTCATCGTATTGTCCTCGGTTGAAGGCGACAAAGTGAGCCTGGTGGCAGGCGTGACCGATGATTTACTGACCAGGGTCAAAGCGGGTGATTTGGTGAACTTCGTTGCCCGACAGATCGGCGGCAAAGGCGGCGGTCGGGCCGATCTGGCGCAGGCTGGCGGCAGCGAACCAGCGAAGCTTTCTCAGGCGCTTGACTCGGTACAAGCCTGGATCGATGGCAAGCTCAAGGAGGCCTCATGATGGATCAAGAAGAAGGGATGCGGGCCGACACAACCGTTGACGCGCAGGGCCTTAATTGCCCTATGCCCATTTTGAAGGCCAAAAAGGCGCTCAACAGCATGCAATCGGGCCAAACCCTTTTGGTGCTTGCCACCGATCAGGGTGCCGAGCGCGATTTTCATAACTTTGCGCGCCAAACCGGCAATGTATTGCTTGAATCCCGATCCCAAGCGGGTGTGTGGCAGTTTTTGTTAAGGAGGCGCTAGTGGCCAAAGCTTCGTTCGACTTCAAGTGTCGGCGGGTGTTGATTACCGGCGGTACCTCAGGCATTGGAGCGTCCTGTGCACAGGCCTTCGCCGCGGCGGGTGCCCAGGTGCTTGCGACCGGTCTGACCGAGCAGGAGGTGCTTGCCTGCGCTCAGCAGCCTGGTTTTGAGTCGGTTGAATGCCGCGTGCTTGATGTGCGCGATCACGAAGCCTTGGCCGCCTTGGCTCTTTCCCTTGACGGGCTCGATGTGTTGGTTCATTGCGCAGGGATGATTCGACGCGAGGCCGAACACGACCCCGATGTGTTTGACGAAGTGATCCAGGTGAATTTGTCCGCGGGTATGCGCCTTTCGACTTTGATGCGTCCTCAACTGGCCCGGACATCGGGTTCGATTGTGTTTATTGCCTCGATGCTCAGCTTTTTCGGTGGGCCGAGGCAACCCGCTTACGCCGCATCCAAGGGAGCTGTACGCCAGCTCACCCTGTCGCTTGCAGCGGCCTATGCACCGGATTCGATTCGGGTAAATGCAGTCGCCCCGGGCTGGATCGTGACGAATTTATCGCGCGGTGCGCGTGAGGACACAGCCCGAAACGCGATGATTCTGGCGCGAACGCCGATGGGGCGTTGGGGTCAACCCGAAGAAGTCGCCGATCCGATTTTGTTTTTGTGCTCGGACGCTGCCCGCTTTATCACAGGCGTCGTCTTGCCGGTTGATGGTGGTTTTTTGACCGTCTGAGTTTGCCCCGCGATCAAGCCTTGGGGCTTAAGCCGCGAGCAAGCCCTGGGCCTTGAGCCGCGAGCAAGCCCTAGGTCTTGAGCCGCGAGCAAGCTTTCATCGTTGACCTGAGAGCCGATCGATATGAACCCGCGGGCACCTGCAAACCCTCGCGCAAACGCAAAGCTCCGGGCAAGCACAAAGCTGTGCACGCCCGCCGGATGGTACGCGGACTCAGGAGAGGTGTTTGCCGACCAGCTTGGTCATTTCAAACATACTCACGCTGGACTGGCCGAAGACGGCTTCAAGCGCAGCGTCGGCGTTGATTTGTCTTTTGTTGGTGGGGTCCTGAAGATTTTTGGCCTTGATGTAATCCCATAGCCGCTTGGTGACCTCGGTCCGAGGCATAGGCTTGGCACCGATGACCGCAGCGAGCGCCGCGCTTGGCGTCATCGGTTTCATGAAAGCTGCATTGGGCGTGCGCGTCTCAGCGTCTTTTCCGACTGCTTTGCGCGCCGAGTTTGCTTTTGCTTCTGTGGTACGGGTGGCTGCCTTGCTTGCAGCGGGTTTGCTGGCTGTTGCTTTGCTTGCAGGTGCTTTGCTGGCTGCTGCTTTGGCAGCTGGTTTTTTAGCCGCAGATTGCTTGGCTGCGGGCTTTTTTGCGGTAGCCATCCGGATGACCTCCATGTGGTGAATTCGGGGCGATTCTTGATGTCAAGATCTGTGTGGGCGGGTGCTGGGGAAAGCATGATCGCATGTTGCCCCAAACGCAAGTGCGCAGTCGATAAATCGACGCTTTATCCGGGCGCGCGGTGGCTCATGCCCGATTCCCGGAGACTTGCGGCCCTTCGCTATGCGGTTGATCCATCAGGCGGTTGCCCGGAATCATCAGTCCGCCGACTCAAAGCGTTTGCTCTGCGTAATCAGGGCAGCTCGGCCTTGTTCAAAGCGAAGCAGGCGCTCGCGCTCCTGGTCCACCACGGCCTGCGGCGCACGCTCGGCGAATGAAGGATTATCGAGTTTGCCCTTGCACTTGGTGATCTCTAGATCGATCCGTTCAATCTCCTTGGTAAGTCGCAGCCTTTCAGCGGCCGGGTCGATCGCCACATCGAGCATTAAACGCATACCCTCTAACCACTGCACCGGTGCATGTCGATCGCTGGGCAGCTTTTCGACGAGTTGAACTTCTGCAAGTCGCGCCATCGCCTGCAAGGCCTTGGCGTCGCGCAGCACCTCGGCAGCCTGCTCACCCTCGAGCATCAGCGGCACCCGCTGAGCCGGCGATAAGTCCATTTCGCTGCGCAGCTGTCGGCAGGCATCGACCACCGACCGAAAGCGGTTCATCCAGCTAAGCGCCGAAGCGTCCACCCGATTCAGACGCGCAACCGGAAAGGGCTGTTGCATGATGCTACAGCGCATGCCTTTACTAGGCGTTTTCTGATCTGGATTTTGCGCTGATGCCTCGGCGGGGTTTGCTGCATAGCGTTGGGCAAGTGGCGCAACGCTTTGCCAGAGCGTCTCGGTGATGAAAGGCATGATCGGGTGCCCGAGGCGCAGGATTGTTTCGAGCACGCTGACCAGCGTGCGACGCGTGCCCCGTCTCAGCGCCGGATCATCGTCTTGCAGCTGAACCTTCGCCAGTTCAAGGTACCAGTCGCAAAACGCGTTCCACACCAGTTCGTAGTAGGCCTTGGCCGCAAGATCAAAGCGAAAATCGCACAGCTGGGCTTCGATGATGGCAATGCTTTGTTCAAGCACCGAGCTGATCCATCGCTCGGGCTGCGCAAAGTGCATGTATCCGCCTGGGTGACACTGGCTAGCGTCGTGGGGGGCAAAGCCGAGTTCATAGGTATCTGCGCCTTGAACCTGCATCAGTACGAAACGCGTAGCGTTCCATAATTTGTTGCAAAAATTCCGATAACCCTCGCAGCGATTCAAGTCAAAGTTGATGTTTCGTCCCGGCGTTGCCAAGGATGCAAAGGTGAATCGCAAGGCATCAGCACCGAAGGCGGGAATCCCTTTGGGGAATTCCTTGCGAGTTCTTTTGACGATAGCGTCGGCTTGTTTGACATTCATCAAACCGCTTGTTCTCTTGCTTAGCAAGTCCTCGAGTTCGATGCCGTCGATCAGATCAATCGGATCGAGCGTATTGCCCTTGGACTTTGACATTTTCTGACCTTCGGCATCGCGCACCAGGGCATGCACATAAACCGTCTCGAAGGGGACTTTGCCTGTGAAATGCGTGGTCATCATGACCATGCGCGCAACCCAGAAAAAGATAATGTCAAAGCCAGTGACCAAAACCTGTGAGGGCAGAAACTGGGCCAGTTCGGCCTTGAGTCGGATACCCAAACCTAAGCCGGGTTCCGAGACCTTGCCTTGGCTGTAATCAGCAGGCCAGGGATCCTTGTCATCGGCAAGCGTGGAAAACGGCACAAGCGCTGAGGAAAACCAGGTGTCCAGCACATCCGGATCACGGATGAGTCCGCCATCCCAACCTTCGGCCTGAGCCTGCTGATGCGCATGCTCGAGATCGCGTGCTACATAAACCGGACCGTTATAAATAGCCTCGCCATTCGCGTCGACCCGATACCAGGCCGGTATCTGATGACCCCACCACAGTTGTCTGGAAATCGTCCAATCCTGGATGTTCTCCAGCCAGTGGTTGTAGGTTGTTGCCCAATTGGACGGAACAAAGCGCAGCTTGCCCTCTCGCACCACCTCCAACGCAAGCTCGGCCATGCTCTTTCCCGGGAAAAGGCTTTCCTCCGGTGCAGGCTTGCTCATCGCCACAAACCATTGATCGGTCAGCATCGGTTCGATGACTGCACCGCTGCGATCGCCGCGCGGGATCATCAGGCGGTGCGCCTTGATCGCGCCGAGCGCCCCGATTGTCTCAAGATCTTGAACGATTCGCCGACGAGCCTCAAAGCGGTCAAGACCGCGGTAGGCCTCTGGGACATCGTCGTTCAGGCTCGCATCGAGCTTGAAGATGCACATCATGGCTAGCTGATGTCGCTGGCCCACCGCATAGTCGTTAAAGTCGTGTGCAGGGGTGACTTTGACCACACCTGTTCCAAAATTTGGATCAACATAAACGTCTGCGATAACAGGAATCTCGCGATTGCTCAGCGGCAAAATCACCGATTTTCCGATCACATGCTGGTATCGGGCATCGTCGGGGTGAACCATGACGGCGCTGTCACCGAGCATGGTTTCGGGCCTTGTTGTTGCCACCGTGAGTTGTCCACTGCCATCTGCAAGCGGGTAGTGAATTTCCCAGATGCTGCCTTGCTCCTCTTCGCTCACAACTTCGAGGTCGGAGACTGCGGTCATCAGGATCGGGTCCCAGTTGATCAGACGCTTGCCCCGATAAATCAGGCCTTGCTGATACAAGCGGATAAAGGCTTCCCGCACCACGGTAGAGCGCTTCTCATCCATGGTGAAGTATTCGAGATTCCAATCGGCAGAGGCTCCAAGGCGGCGCATTTGCCCGGTGATGCTTGACCCCGAAATCTGCTTCCAATCCCAGACCTTTTCGATGAAGGCTTGACGCCCCAAATCCTGGCGGGAGATACCGGTGGCCTCAAGCTGGCGCTCGACAACCATTTGCGTGGCAATACCAGCATGGTCGGTACCAGGCAGCCATAATGCATTGGCTCCTTTCATCCGCTGCCAGCGGGTAAGCGTATCCATGATCGTTTGATTAAACGCATGGCCCATGTGCAAGGTGCCTGTGACATTGGGCGGGGGCAGCTGAATGCAATAGGGGGCAGCGCCCGCTTGCTGGCCGGCATGAAAGCAGCCCATCGCGCTCCATTGGGCATAGAGCTTTGCCTCAATCCTTTGCGGGTCAAAGGATTTATCAAGCGCCGCGTCCTCAGCGGTGGTTTCAACCGTCATGCCTCGGTTCCTTGCTCGGCCAAATCGAAGTGATGAATTGGATAGCCTTGCTCACGCAACAAGGCATAGCGCTTGCGGGCAAGCTGCCGGTCGGTCTCATCGCGTCCGACCACTTCGATCCAGCGCTCAAAACTGCTAAAGCCTTGCGGCAAGGCTGCACCCAGGTGAATCGCGATGGTGAAGGCGTCGCTACCTTCCAAACTGTTGCTCAGAACCACGGGCGTGCGGCCGGCAAGCGGATGGTCATGCATCACATGCGGGATGAAATCGACTGCCGATACGCTCCACAGCATGCGGTCTAGTTGCTGCAACTGCCCGAGGTCTTCACTGCAAATCCACAAACGATGCATTGCCCGGTAGGCCTTGCGGATCAGTCGACAGCTGTAGGCAAGTTTTTCCGGCGTGTTGAAATGAAAATCAATACGGGTCACAAACTGGCCCGGGACTGCAAAAATGCCACCAGCAAGGGTACCGGGCGGGCTGAAGCGCCTTTGGCTGCGCCGCCGCGCCAGGCTGTGCCGGCAATATCCAGGTGAGCCCAGCGAAAGGATTTGGTAAACCTTGCGAGAAAGCAGGCAGCGGTGATCGCGCCGCCCTCGCGGCCGCCCACATTGGCCATATCAGCAAAGTTTGATTTCAGGGCCTCCTGATACGCCTCTTCGACCGGCATGCGCCAGCAGGTATCGGCGCTTTGGCGGCCGGCCTGCAAAAGTTCATCGGCGAGTGCATCATCGGGCGAAAAGAGCCCGGAGTGCACCGCGCCGAGCGCCACCACGCATGCGCCGGTGAGCGTTGCAATATCGATGACGGTATCGGGATTGAAGCGTTCACAGTAGCTCAGTGCGTCACACAGGATCAAACGCCCCTCCGCATCGGTGTTGAGGATTTCAACCGTCTGGCCCGACAGGGTGTTGACAATGTCGCCCGGTCTGGTTGCGTTGCCATCGGGCATGTTCTCAGCGGCAGGGACAACGCCGATCACATTGATCGCCAACTTCATTTCAGCAACCGCCTTGATCGCGCCAAACACGGAGGCTGCGCCGCACATGTCAAATTTCATCTCATCCATGCCGCCTGCGGGCTTGATCGAGATCCCGCCGGTGTCAAAGGTTATGCCCTTGCCCACGAGCACGATGGGGGCCTGTTTGGCTTTGCCGCCCTTGTAATGCATCACAATCAAACGCGGCGCTTGACTTGAGCCTTGGGCCACCGCAAGCAGGGCGCCCATGCCAAGCGCCTGCATTTGACGTCGCTCGAGCACTTGAACCTCGAGCTTATGACTTTTGCCCAGCGACTGCGCTTTGTCTGCAAGAAACTCCGGCGTGCAAATGTTGGGCGGCGTATTGCCGAGGTCTCGGGTCAAGTCCATGCCGTTGGCAAGCGCCAGTGCAGCGGCAATTGAAGCGTCGACGTCTTGGGCTTTGCGCGGATCGACCGCAAAAAACAGCGATTGCAAGCCCTTTGAACCGGTTTCTTTGTTCTTTTTCGATGCCTCTCGCTTAAAGACATCGAATCGATAGTGCTGTTCACGACAGGCAAGTACAAGACGTGCGCTTGCCCAGGCCAAATCCCGATCGCTTGGCGCTGCATGCTGCAGCAACGACACCGCGGTGCTGATTCCAGCGTCATCGAGATGTTTGGCCACCGCTTTACATGCGTCAACATAGCCTTTTTCGGCAGGCACTCCGGCTTTGCCGTCCTGACTCAGACGAACCAGCAACACGCGGTGCAGTTGTTTGGGTGGTGTTGAAGCTTTCAAGCCGACCGCCATACTGCTGCGGCTGAGACTTTTCGACGGGCGGTTGAGGGCCTTGGTTGATTTGCTCGAGGCGGGTTTAGCCGATGGCGTTGCGGTCGCCTGATCAGCCTCGGGCATGGTGGGCAGCGGCACCCACAAACAGGATCCGTTGGCCTTGGAGAGGTCGCCGCGCCGGGCAACCTCAAGTACCCACTCGCGCGTCGCATCATCAAGCGGAATTTGCGGTGTAAAGCTCTTGCCCTCGGCATCAAGAGGAAGAACCAGGCAGGCTGCACGAACAGGATCGCGGGTACTCGGTATGGTTTTGCATTGCATGCTTGCTGGCTCCGGCGGCTAGGGCTAGTTCATTCGAGTCTCGATTGCTTGATTCTGCGTCACAAAGCCGCGTGGCATCGGATGGATTGTCGGCGGCTCGGGATCGCGCAAGCGCAGTAAGATGCCAAGATTATATCGAGCGGTGTTTTGCTGCGAGATTTTGTCCTTGGCGAGGTTCAAGCGCACAATGATTTTCGAGCAGTCGGTACAGCGCGAATTCCGCCAGTCAGCTTCGAGCATTTTGGTGGTTTTGCTTGCGGTCTTGGTCACGGTCACGCTGGTTCGCATGCTTGACCACGCAGCCAGCGGCGGCATTGATCCGGGCGATGTGCTCACCTTTTTGCTGCTCTCGGCAGCAGGTTCGGTTCCTCAACTGCTCGCTTTGACGGCCTTTCTCGCTGTACTGCTCACGATGACGCGAGCCTTTCGAGATCAGGAAATGGCAGTGTGGTTCAGCGCCGGTCTGAGCTTGCTCGACTGGCTGAGACCTTTGGGCCGATTTTTGATGCCGCTCGTGGCGGTCTCGCTTGCCTTTGCCTGGGGAGTTGCGCCATGGTCTGTTGCGGAAAGCGAGCGACTTCAGGCTCAATACAGTGCGCGCGATGAGTCGCTGCAGGCTGCCGCAGGCCGCTTTCGTGAAAGCGCAGGCGGGCGGCGGGTGTTTTTTGTCGGTCAAACCGCTCAAGAGGGTCAATACGTCGAAGATTTCTTCGTAATCCAGCGCAGCGAGCAGCATCGAACCTGGGTGGTTGCAGCCTCAGGCAAACTGGTGACTGACCCACAGGGCAATCGATTCCTGGATCTCGAGCAGGGGCGCCGCTTTGACCTGTCTTGGACCTCCGAGCAGCCCCATGCCTTGCAGGCAAGGGAAATGGGTTTTGAGCATTATGGTTTGTTGATCAGGGCCGCGCCAAGCGCAACGCCGCCCACGCCGATCAAGGCTTTGGACAGCGTCGCGCTCGGTCAGCGAAACGACAGCCGGGCCGTCGGCGAGCGCTTGCGTCGCTTAGGCCAAAGCCTTCCGGTCTTGCTTTTACCGCTACTTGCACTCGGTCTGGTGGCTGCCAATCCGCGCAACGGACGTGCATTTCATCTGATTGTTGCGCTCTTGCTTTATGTCACCTACAGCAGCCTCTCAACCCTCGCCGAGGCGCAGGTTTCACGCGGACAGTGGTCCTTTGTGGCTGGTCTTGCTGCGGTACACGGCCTCTTTGCATGCCTTGCCGCGGCACTGATCTGGTATCGATTACGTTCCGGCTTGCGCCCAAGGCGCGCCAAAAGGTCAATCGCGTGATCCTCAGAGGCTATATCGCTCGGCGGGTTCACCAGTCGATTGCGCTGGTGCTGCTCACGCTGCTTGCACTGTTTGCCTTCTTTGACCTCGTGGCTGAAATGGAGGATGTGGGCAAGGGCGCTTTTCGACTTGTTCACGCCTTCGCGGCAGCCGGCTTACTTCTTCCTTCGCGCTTGCCTGAGCTGCTTCCGGTATCTATGTTGATTGGCACCATCTTTGCGCTGTCGCAATTTGCGCAAAACAGCGAGTTCACCGCGATGCGTGCAGCAGGGCTCAAACCCTATCGTGTGCTTGTCTGGTTGGCGCTTTGCGCCTTGCCCTGGGCGGGCGTCGGATTACTCGCAAGCGAGTTCTTGTCCCCTGCGGGTATGCGACAGGCCCAGGCCTTGCGCGTGCTAAGCGGCGAAGCGCTGATTGACACCTCGAGCCGCAACGGTAATCTCGGCTCAGGACTTTGGGTGCGCGATCTGCTGAAAAATGAGCGCGGTGAGCTGCTCTCCCAGCGTTTCATCAACATCCGAGCTGCTGCGGCGGAGGGGTTTCTGAGTGATGTCGAAATTGTTGAGTTTGATGCTGAGCGGCGGGTGCGACGCTGGCTGTTTGCACGATCGGCGAGGCTCGGTGCAAGTCCTGGTTTGTCGCTGGAAGACGTCCGTGAAATCAGCTGGCAACCCCAGCCCGTGAGCCGGCATCATGCGAGCATGCGCTGGGAAGGTGGCGTGGATCAAACCGTGATCGCGATGGCGGCAGGGCGCCCCGAACGAATGTCCATTGCCGAACTCTTGCGATTCGTACGCTATTTGCGAAGCAACCAGCAAGCCAGCGAGCGCTATGAACTCGCCTTGTGGCGACGGTTGGCTTCGCCGTGGAACGCCTTGGCGATGCTTTTGATGGCTTTGCCTTTTGCCTATTTGCAGCCGCGCAGTGGCGCACTCGGCGGACGAATTTTTGCCGGAGTGCTAATTGGCGTGGTCTACCATCTTTTGTCAAGTCTGCTTGGCAATCTCTCGCTGATCCAGCAATGGCCCGCACCGGTCATCACCTTGTTGCCAGCGCTCACGCTCTTTGCCTTGAGTCTTATCAGTCTGCAATGGGTGAACCGCAGCCAGGCTTTATGGGCGCGCAGTCGCAAGCCATTGGGCCCTCTGGCGAGTGGCTGATGCCACGCGCTGTTGCCTCGTGCACGCATGTTCTTCGCCCAGGGTATCCAGCTTGCGCTGCCGCTGAAACCCCGAAATTCGACCGATCGACGGAAAGCGCTCATACAAAACGCCAAAAATCGAATTGACTCTGTCAAAAATTATGTTTATTTTCATTGGCTTAGCGTTTTGTCTAGTTCTAGGTTTTGTTTGTCCTGGACAAAAAAGCGGTTGCGCCGGGCTGTTCTGCGCCGCTAGGATTCGTCCTGTAGTCAGTTTGTCGCAAGACAGTTCAAGTAACTCGGCGCACGGGTAATCACGACCGGGTCTGCTTGGCTGACGAAAAGTTTCGAGGAGGAGGAGAGGCAGCTTGCTGCCGTTTGGGCGCACATGAAGATGTGCGCCTTTTCTTTGATCCTTGGGGCCAGCGCCCTCAAAGCGCGCCAAGCGCTCGCTTGACCAATCACGTGAACTCGAGGCTTCCGTCGCCCCAATCGTAGGTTGGCAGTAGGTCTTTATCGAGCCAGTAATCCTGGGTATGAAGCCAGGGCAGATGACTGCCTTGCTTGGGAAGCTTGTGCAAACTCCGCTTGAGATAGCCTGGATTGAAGTTATCCGCACTGACCCAGGGTTGAAGCGGCATCGTCGCTTCGTGCTCGCGCAGCTTCGGAACCACGGTTGCGAACCGGTTTGCATCCATGTGTCGAAGTAAGCGGCAAACATAGTCGCCCAACAAATCGGCGCGTAGCGTCCAGCTTGCTCGAAAGTAGCCAAAAACCCAAATCAGGTTCGGCAGGCCGGTGAACATGGCACCGAGGTGGGTGATGCATTGCGAGAAGTCAAGCGCTCTGCCATCCACATCGAAAGCGATATCCCCCAATACATTCAAATCAAAGCCGGTTGCGCTCACGATCAGTTCGGCCTGCAGATGCTGTCCGCTCTTGAGCCGGATGCCCTCGGGCGTGAAGCTTTCGATATCGTCGGTGACGACGCAGGCTTTTTGTTCCCGCATGGCTGCAAATAGGTCGCCGTCGGGGATGAAGGCGATTCGCTGTTGCCATGGTCGGTAGGCCGGTGCAAAGTGTTTGTCGACATCGACATGCTCGCCAATTTGGGCGCGCACACCGGCAAGCAGCTCTTCCCGAACCACCGCGGGTTCTTGAAGACATCGCGCTGAAAAATGCGCCTGGTCTTTGAGGATCTTGCGGCGAGCAATTTCATGGATCCACTCCGGGGGAATTTCGAGCTCTCGCAGCATTTGCACCAGTTCATGAATATTGCGTCCGGTGATGAAGTAAGTTGGACTGCGCTGCAACATCGTTACATGCTTTGCAGTCTTGGCGATTGCGGGAATCATGGTTGCGGCCGCAGCGCCAGATCCGATCACAATCACGCGCTTGCCGCTGTAGTCAAGCGCCTCGGGCCAGGCTTCGGCGTGCACCATCTGGCCTTGAAATTCACCCATACCCGGCCATTGCGGCTGATAACCGCTACGGTGTTTGTAATAGCCTGAGCACATCCACAAAAAGCCAGCCTCAAGCGTAAAGCATTCGTCGTGCTCTAGATCACGAACGGACACAAGCCATCGCCTGGCCCGAGCGCACCACGATGCAGCCACGATCTCTTGATGATAAAAAATGTGCCTGTCGATTTGATTGTCATCGATTACCTCGGCCATGTAGCGACGAATTTCCTCAGCGGTGGCGATTGGCACGCCGCGCCAGGGCTTGAAGCGATAGCCAAAGGTGTGCAAATCGCTATCGGAGCGTATGCCGGGGTAGTTGTGGCTGAGCCAGGTGCCACCAAAGCTTTGCATGCGCTCAAGAATCGCAAAGCTTTTTGCCGGGCATTGCTGCTGGAGGTGAAAGGCCGCGGCGACGCCCGAGAGCCCCGCGCCGACAATCAAGACGTCGACCGCGCCAATGGACTTGGCCCGCTTCGCGACTGCGGTGCCCGTATCGAGCGGGGTAGGATGCAAAGCTTTATTCATCGATCGGGTTCTTTGCACAACTTTCATGAGGCGTCGCCACGCATGGCAGTGTAAGTCCCTCGAAAGCCGCTTGCCAGTCAGCTTGAGAGATTTCGAACCGCGGCGAAGGCTTCGTTTGCTTCATGGCTCGCTGATGTTGCTGGCTGTTGCTAACCGCCTATTCAGGGTAATTGACCGTTAGTCCGCGATTTGCGCTAACATCTTAGTCTGTCTTGAACAAGCTTGCGCCTCGTTCAAGGATCCCCCTCATTGTTTGTCGTTCGTTGGTTTGTTGTCTCAAGCTTTGTTGTTTCGGTGTTTGTTGTTTTGTTCGTTGTCGCTTCGTTGTTTGATGTCCGCTATGCGCTGTTTTCGTTGTGGAGCAAGGTATGACTGATTTGGTGGTTCGACGTCTGTTGATTGACCTCACCCAACCGTTTGAACGCCGTTGGAACGGAGGCGACGCGTTTAGAAGCGCGTTTTTCAACGCTTTGTCGATGAGTTTTGTGGTGGGTGAGCAGTACTTTATCGACTCACTCAAGCAGGCGCTGCCGCTGATGAGCGAGGCTGACCGCAGTCGACTCGAACCCGAAATCAAGGGCTTTATCGGTCAGGAGGCAACCCATCGGCATTTACACAGCCTCTATAACAAACAGTTAGAACGTCAGGGTTTCGATAACGCTTTCGAACGCCGAGCGGCGGCACGCATACGCGCCAACGCCAACATCGATGCGCGTAATCACGTCGGTGCAACCGCAGCGACCGAACACTTTACCGCCGTATTTGCTGCTTGGCTGATGAAGCATCCGCAAGCGCTCGAGGGCGCTGATGCGCGCCTCAAAACCCTTTGGCTTTGGCACAGCGCTGAAGAGGCAGAGCATCGGGCTATCGCTTTTGATGTGTACAAGGCTATTGGTGGAGATCATCGCTGGCGGCTGCGGACTTACCGTTACGTGACCTTTACCTTTCTCAGCGATGTTTTCAGGCAGACGATCAATAATCTGTATCGTGACGCTGCGCTTTGGAGATGGTCAACCTGGAAGAGTTGCTACACGCATCTTTTTGCTCGCGACGGTCTGCTGCGTTCGAACCTGGCTGCATGGAAAGATTACTTGCGCGCTGATTTTCATCCGCTCGATCATGATGCAAGCGACTCCGAACGCTGGCTCCGAGACAATCATCGTTCCTATCAAGAAGTATCCCGTCCCGGGCTGCGGCGCGCAGCAGCCTGAGGCCTGATCGAACCGGAATCTTTCCGGTTCTGGACTGCCAGCGCAGGCTGGCACAATCCCGTCCATGTTTTTGCGAAAGTCCTACTACCAGCACCCTTCGTTTCGGGCCGGGCTGAACGATATGGCTGCGATCGTGCCGGGCATTGCCGCCTGGGGCCTGATGACCGGGGTGGCAATGGCCAAGTCAGGGATGCCATGGTCCGAGTCTGTGCTGATGGCCTTGATCGTTTTTGCCGGGAGTGCTCAGCTTGCGGCCATTCCCTTGTTTGCGGCCGATGCACCGATGTGGGTGATCCTGGCAACAAGCTTTTGTGTGAATTTGCGTTTTTTGGTTTTCAGTGCGCATTTGCGCGAATACATGATGATGCTTCCTCGTGCCGAGCGAATGCTCAGCGGCTATCTCACGGCGGATTTAACCTATGTGCAGTTTGTTCAGCGGTTTGCGCAGGGACCGGGAGCCGATCGAGAGCGAATGCTTGAGCAGCAGGCCTATTTGGCGGCTCATGGCGGACTTAACTGGTTGAGTTGGGTGTTATCGAATTTGGCAGGGGTTTTTCTTGCATCCTGGATACCGCAGCATTGGGGCCTTGGCTTTGCCGGTATGCTTGGACTGATGGGTATCGGACTGTCGTTGCTCAGTGGTCAGCAAAATCTTGGCCACGCGATGCGCTTGCTGGCCGCAGTGTCAGCCGCTGTGGTGGCCGTTTTGGCGGTGAGCCTGCCGCTCAAACTCAACATCGTGGTGGCGATTGTTGCAGCCGTTGCGCTTTGCTTAATCGTTGAGCCCGCTCTCGCAGCTCGTCAGCGTCGCGAGGCCTGAGTCTTGCCAATCGAACAATCATTTTTCGCGACGCTTGAGTGGTTTAAGGCTTGGGAGCATGGCCATTACCTGAGCATCGTCTTCATGGCCTTGATGACGCTTTTGACCCGCGCTTTTTTCCTGATTCCGGAAAGGGAGATTCGCTGGCCCGGCTGGGTCTTGCGTGGCTTGCAGTTTGCCCCCATTGCGGCAGTCAGCGCGGTCATTGTTCCTGAAGTTATCATGACAGACGGCGTACTCATCTCGAGCCTGCGCGATGCGCGTTTGTATGCTGCGCTTGCCGGAGTGATCTACTTTTTTGTACGACGCGGAAACGGCCAGGTGGTCATGGGAACCATGCTTGTGGGGATGAGCGTGTTCTTGCCCTTGCGACTTGGATTGGGTTGGTAGCCGGCAAGTTGCCTGAATCTGGCGATCCGATGCCAGGCCTGAGCGCTTGTGCTGCGCAGAAAACCTTGCAGCATGCACAACCAGTTCGATGCGATCGTATGGATCGACCTTGGGGTCCATACGCCTTTGACTATAACTTTGGATCTTTGTGGATTGACGATGCCGGCATTTGATGAGGTCAAGATTCTCGATGTGTATCACTGGAACGATACACTTTTTTCATTCAAGACAACACGCCAAGAAAGTTTGCGTTTTCGTAACGGTCATTTTGTGATGATCGGGCTCGAGGTCAATGAAAAACCCTTGATGCGCGCCTACAGTATTGCAAGTCCAAACTACGAAAGCCATCTGGAGTTTTTGTCGATCAAAGTGCCCAACGGATCGCTCACCTCGCGTTTGCAGCATATTCAACCGGGCGATCGTTTGCTGATGGGGCACAAAACTGTGGGTACGCTCGTGATCGATGACCTTCGGCCGGGCAGGCGGCTTTTTCTTTTTGCGACCGGCACAGGACTTGCACCCTTCATGAGCATCATTCAGGATCCAGAAACCTACGAACGCTTCGAGACTGTGGTGCTGATCCACGGCGTGCGACTGGTGAGCGAACTTGCTTATGCTGAATTCATCCGCGAATCCCTGCCCCAGCATGAATGGCTCGGCGAGATGGTGCGTGAGCAACTCATTTATTACCCGACGGTGACCCGCGAGGCTTTTGCACATACCGGACGCTTGACCACCGCCATCGAATCGGGTCAGCTCTTTAGAGACATTGAGCAGCCGGAGCTCGATGCGGCCACAGACCGCGTAATGATTTGCGGCAGTCCGGCCATGCTCAAAGAAAGTGCCTCGCTCTTGGATCAGCGGGGTTTTGCGATCTCAGCGGGTGCGGGTGAGCAAGGCGATTACGTGATTGAGCGCGCTTTTGCGGAACGTTGAAGGTTTTTTTCGAAGGGTTTCACACTAAAGCCTTCCGTGCTCAGGAGTTTGGGCTGGATGTTCTGCGCCTGTCGCTTCATCCTGATCCGGAATCAACACATAGCCAACCCCCCAAACCGTTTGCAGATAACGTGGATGGTGCGGATCGTCCTCAAGCAGTTTGCGCAGTCGCGAAATTTGCACATCAAGGCTGCGATCGCTGCTTTCGTAATCGCGACCCCGCGATAACTGCATCAGGCGTTGACGCGACAGCGGCTCGCGGGCGTGGCGTGCCAAGGCTTTGAGGGTTGCGAAATCCGAGGTGGTGAGCGGAATCGGCACGCCCGCTTTGCGCAGGCTTCGGGTGGACAGGTCAAGTTCGAAATCCCCGAACTGCATCCGCTGAGGTTCGGTGCTGGGTGCACCTGGCATTTCGGTGAGACGGGATCGGCGAAGCACCGACTGTATACGGGCGACCAGTTCTCGGGGATTGAAAGGTTTGGCCAGGTAATCATCGGCACCGGCTTCCAGCCCGGTGATGCGGTCACTTTCATCGCCTCGGGCGGTTAGCACAATCACCGGCAAATCGGACTGAGCGGCCCGAAGTCTTGCAATCACCTGCAGGCCATCTTCACCCGGCATCATCAGGTCTAGCACCATGAGATCGAAGCGTTGGTGGCGCATCACGCGGTTCATGGCCTGCGCGTCTTCGGCAACAACCACCGCAAAGCCCTGCTGGGTGAGGTAGCGACGCAATAGATCGCGCAGGCGTGGGTCGTCATCGACAACCAGAACGTCGGGTGGCCGGGCGGCGTGTTGTTGCACCATCGTTCGATGATAAAGCAGGCTTTGTTGATTTTTGAGATGCCGCATAAAGCTTCACGAATACTTACCGCCCGCTTGCGCTTATGCTTGGGTCACAACAAAGGCTGTGCTTGATCAAAGGGCAGCGCTTGATCAAAGGGCAGTGCTAGATCTAAGGGCAGTGCTTGACCAAAAGGCAAGCTTGTTCATCAGGCCAAGATCCATCGAAACTCACCACGGAGACCGAACCATGTCTGAAGCCTGGATTATCGATGCTTGTCGCAGCCCCAGGGGCATTGGCAAGCCGGAAAAGGGTGCGCTTGCGTCGATGCACCCGCAGCATGTGGCTGCAAGCGTGCTGAAGGCAATCGCTGCTCGAAACGCGATCGATACCGCAGAGGTCGACGACATCATTTGGGGAACAAGCGCGCAAGTCGGTGCTCAAAGCGGTGATTTGGCGAGGATGGCAGCGCTCGATGCGGGTTATGACTTACGCGCCAGCGCCGTCACGCTCGACCGCTTCTGTGGCTCGGGCATCACCAGCGTTAGCTTGGCCGCGGCAATGGTGATGTCGGGTATGGAGGATTTGTTGATTGCCGGGGGCACAGAAATGATGTCAATGCCGGCGCGTCGCTTAGGCGACGGTCCGCCGATGATGGATAGCGGCAATCTTCGTTTACGCCTGTCGCACCCGCAGTCGCACCAGGGTGTATGTGCCGATGCGATCGCAAGCCTTGAATCGATCGGACGCGACGCGCTCGATGATTTTTCAGTGGAAAGCCAAAGTAGGGCTGCTCAAGCGATCGACAAAGGCTACTTCAAACCAAGCCTGGTGCCGGTTTACCGGGACGATGGCAGCCTTGCTTTGGATCAGGAGGAGTTTCCTCGCCCCGGCACATCAAAGCAAGGCCTTGCGATGTTAAAACCCGCCTTCGCCGCGATGGCCGATTGGCCGCTGGATGACCAGGGCACAAGCTATCGTCGTTTGATTCTCCAAAAGTATCCTGAACTCAAGATCGAGTTTGTTCACCATGCAGGCAATTCCTCAGGCATTGTCGATGGCGCTGCTGCCGTGTTGATCGCCTCACAGTCCTACGCCCGCAAGCGTGGACTCAAGCCGCGGGCACGCATTGTTGCCAGTGCAAATCTTGGCGACTGCCCGACCTTGATGCTCAACGCCCCGGTGCCGGCTGCCCGTAAAGTGTTACAAAAAGCAGGACTTAGCGTTCAAGATATTGACTTGTGGGAAATCAATGAAGCTTTTGCGGTGGTTGCCGAGAAATTCATCCGGGACTTGAAGCTCAACCGAGACAAGGTCAACGTGAATGGCGGCGCAATCGCTTTGGGTCATCCGATTGGGGCAACCGGATCGATCCTGGTCGGCACGCTGCTTGATGAGCTTGAGCGGCGCGATGCGCGCTATGGATTGGCAACCATGTGCGCAGCCGGTGGCATGGCGCCCGCCATCATTCTCGAGCGGCTTTGATGATCACATTCAGCGAGCCGGCATGCTCTCAAGACCATAGCCAAGGCTCACGCTTGCCCCGTCCGGGATTTCAGGCATGGTCGCGTCCCAGGCCTGCCAGGCAGCTTTCATCGACTGGAATTGGTCCGGGTGCCGATCACGAAGATTAGCCCGCTCTCTGGGGTCGTGCTCGAGATCAAACAGGTATTCATGGTGATCAATTTTGAGATATTTCCAGGTGCCCTTGCGGTGTGCGGCCTGGTTGCGGTGTTTCATCCGCCAAAATAGCGGCCGTTCAAACTGATGAGCAGGATGCCTGAAGACCTCCAGTAAGCTTTGGCCGTCGAGCGGAAAATCCGGGTGAGCCTTCACACCGGCCGCATCGAGAAAGCTGGCGCTAAAGTCCATCGTGATGCAAGTCTGTGCACTGAGGCTTGCAGCCGGCACCTGGCCAGTCCAGCGCACGATCCAGGGTACGCGAATGCCGCCTTCGCTCAAATCCATTTTTCCACCCACATGAGGCCAGTTGTCGGAGTAACGCTCGCCACCGTTATCGCTGCTAAACACAATCAGTGTGTCCTGTGCCGCGCCAAGGCGGTCGATGCAGTCGACCAGCGCACCGATGCCCTCATCCATGTGGTGGATCATGCGGCGATAGGTTTCAATGCTGCCGCCGTCAAGGTGAAACAGATTGTCTTTCACAGAGTCGCTCAAAGCTGCGTCCTCGCGTGCTTCCCATGGCCAATGGGGTGCGGTGTAATGCAGGCTGAGAAAAAAAGGCTGATTTGCGGCCAGCGATGCCTTGACAAAATCGATCGCTTTGCGGCTGATCAGATCGGTGAGATAACCCGACTCTCGGTGCTGCTGCTCGCCTAGCCAAAGATCGTGCTGGCCGCTTGCGTTGCAATGACTAAAGTAGTCGACGCCACCGGCCATCGGGCCAAAGAAGTGTTGATAACCCGATCGAATCGGAGAGAAGTGGGGCAAAAAGCCAAGGTGCCACTTACCGATCAGCCCGGTTCGGTAGCCGGCTTGAGCGAGCAGCGATGGCAGCGTCGGGTGCGAAGGCGGCAAACCCAGCGCGGGATTGCCGGCTGCTTTGCTGTTAATCGGCTCTTCAGCAGCACCACGCAAGCGATACTGGTAGCGCCCGGTCATCAGTGCAAATCGGGTTGGCGAACAAACCGGCGAATTGCTATACGCATCGGTAAAGCGCAGGCCTTGTGCAGCCAGTTGGTCAAGTCGTGGGGAAACTGCACCGAAGCTCGCATCGCGGCCACCGTAGCAACCCAGGTCGGCGTAGCCAAGATCATCGGCCAGAATCCAAATCATATTCATCTGAGGTCTCCAGGATTGCACCGCCGGGCGCCAACCCCGTTAGAAAAGTACATTCAACCATCCATTGGCCTATTTACTGCCTGATCACCGTGCGAAACGGCATCAAGGACAGGAAGGCTGCCAGCGACAGTGCAAATCCGATCCACAGCGCTGAAGTCTGCCACTGCGTGATGGCGAGTCCAAAAAGCCAGGGCGCAAGCGCTTGGGTAAATCGTGATAAAGTCAATAACTTTCCAACACGCTCACCGTAGCCGGCAGATCCGAAAAGTGCAAGCGGCAAGGTGCCGCGTGCGATCGTGTGGGTGCCGGTACCCAGTCCATGGCATAGGGTGAAAGCGACCGCCAAGGCCGGTCCACCTGCAAGCAGCATGAGCACCGCGAGCGGATGGGTCAGCGTTGCGATCCATGCTGACCAAAGCGGATGGACCCTGCCAAGTGCGCCGAACTGAAATAGTCTTGCCCCGACCTGAGCAGGCCCGACCAAGGATGCTGCGGTCACGGCCAAGGCAAGTGATGCGCCCGCCGCCTGAAGCAGCGAGGGCAGGTGCGCCGCCATGGCGCTGCTGACAAAGCCGGTTGCGGCAAAGGCGAAAACCAGCAAAGCGATGGCGTTGCTTGGCAGCACTTGCGTCCGGTCAAGCGCTGCGGCTTTCGGATCTGCGCTGCCCTTGGCATCGGGCGATAAGGGGGGGCTATGCTTTGCCTCGACGAAACTCGGGTCTGAAAGCTCTTGATTGCCTGTGGCGTCACTGAACGCTTGGGCAGGCGGATGAGCCGGAATCATACGGTTGAGCAGCAGCCCCAAGCTCAGATGCAAGGCTGCCCAGCCGAGGATCGCGCCTCGCCAGCCCCATGCACCGAGCATGATCGTGGTCAATGGCCAACCGACGGTGCTAGCAAAGCCCGCGATCAGCGTAATCCCGGTAATTGCGCCGCGTGCTTTCAGGCCATAAAGAAACACAAGCGCGGCGAAGGCGGCGTCATAAAGTCCATAACCCATTGCAACACCCAGCACAAGCCACGCAAGCATTAAACCGATAGGCCCCTGGGCAAGTGCGAGCATCGTGAGACCGGCTGCAAACATCAAATTGGTGATCGGAAGCACAACGCGTCCGCCACGCTGATCAATCCATCGACCCGCGCGCGGACCCACCAGCGCTGCGATCAACAGGGCTGCACTAAAGCATAGAAAAAAAAACGGTTCGCCGGTCTCCAGCTCTTTTGCCACCGGCGCTGCAAGTACCGCCGGCAGGTAGTATGACGACGCCCAGGCGAGTGTTTGCGTGCTGCCGATCAGACTGATGGTTTGAAGGGTACCCACACAAGCTCAGCATGTTTCAATTAGATTTCACATTTCATCTTAGCAGGGCAAATCCTCGGAGGCAGTTCTTTTGACAAGCTTACGCATTGGTTGTGGCGCCGGTTATGCGGGTGATCGGATTGAGCCCGCGGTAGAACTCGCAGAGCACGGACGCCTGCACTACCTGGTCTTTGAATGCTTGGCCGAGCGAACGATTGCGCTTGCTCAGCAGCAAAAGCTTCGGGATCCGGCCAAGGGATTCGACCCAATGCTCGAGGAGAGAATGCGCCAGGTACTGATGCCCTGTGCGCTTAACGGAACAAAAATAATCACGAATATGGGGGCAGCCAACCCTTACGCAGCAGCCAGGCTGACGGCTTCGATTGCGCAGTCGCTGGGTTTAGGCCACCTGCGTATTGCGGCAATCACGGGTGACGATGTACTTGCAGCGTTGATTGAGTTGAATCCGCTGGTGGTCGAATCTTCCAGGCCCTTGGCAGACTATGCACCACGCCTTGTGTCGGCCAATGCTTATCTTGGGGCCGGGCCGATTGTGCGTGCACTTGAGCAAGGCGCCGATGTGGTGATCACCGGCCGGGTGGGCGATCCGGCCATGTTTTTGGCCGCAATGATTCACCGTTTCAACTGGTCGATGGACGATTGGCCACGCCTTGGCAAGGGCACGCTGGTGGGTCATTTACTGGAATGTGCAGGGCAGGTCACCGGAGGCTATTTTGCTGATCCGCTTTGCAAGCCGGTTCAGGGCTTGGGCCGCCTCGGCTTTCCGATCGCTGAGGTGCAAGCGGATGGATCCGCGGTCATCACCAAGCTTGCCGGCTCCGGCGGATCTGTCAACGCCCAGACTTGCAAGGAGCAAATTCTCTACGAAGTGCATGATCCGAGCCGCTACATCCAAGCTGACGTCGTCGCTGATTTTTCAAGGGTTCGCGTCGAGGAAATCGCCCACGATCGAGTACGGGTCGACGGTGCTTGGGGGAGCGAGCGAACCGGTATGTATAAAGTATCGGTCGGGTTTCGAGATCGTTATATGGCTGAGGGCATGATGAGCTATGCTGGAGCGGGGGCGCAAGCCAGGGCTGAGCTCGCAGCAGAAATCGTCAAGGAGCGGCTTGCTTTGCGCGGTATCTGGCCAGAGGAAATTCGCTACGAGCTCATCGGTATCAACGCCTTGCACGGACATCTTGGAGACGGCGCGCTGGGCCAATCAGCCACAGCGACCGGGCGCTTCACCCCCTATGAGCTGAGACTCCGCGTGGCGGCTGCTTGCGCCAGTGAGGCCATGGCCTGGGATATCGTCAATGAGGTCGAAACCCTTTACACCAATGGTCCTGCCGGTGGCGGTGGCGCACATCGCCTGGTGAAAGAAGTCATCGGGGTGCTGTCTTGCCTGATCCCCGAGACTGCCGTACAAACCCAAAGCTACTGGTTTGGCGATCAAGCAGGTGACAGCGCAGCGACCAACAAGGCGCATGACGCATCGGAAAGTCAGGGCTTTGCGGAATCAATCAAAGAGCGGGCGGGCAGCGCATGAAGCGGCTCTACGACCTGGCTCATGCCCGCGCCGGGGATAAAGGTGAAACTTCCAATATTGCGGTATTTTGTTACCGCGATGAAGACTATCCCGAGCTGCTTGCCTGGCTCAGTGCAGAGCGGGTGAAATCGTTTATGGGGGATTTGGTCCGCGGACCTGTTGAACGCTATCCGGTCGAGAGCCTTTGTGCGATTAACTTTGTCTTGCATGATGCCTTAAGAGGAGGCGTAACGCGTTCACTTGCACTGGACCCGCATGGCAAATCGCTCAGTTCGGCACTGCTTGAGATGCCGCTTGTAGGCTGGGACGATCGCTGATCGTTTTGGATGATTTCCTTACCGCTTAGCGAATTCGCGTTGTTTTGTTGATGACAATATCGGTGGTCGGTACATCGCTGAATCCTGTCCGGCTCGAGGTCGGATAGGCAGCAATCGCATCAACAACCTCCATGCCCCGGACAACGTCACCAAACACCGCATAGCCCGGGCTGTTTGCACTGCTGTAGTCGAGGAAAAGGTTATCGACCAGGTTGATAAAAAATTGTGATGTTGCACTATTTGGATCGTTGGTCCGCGCCATGGCGATCGATGCGCGTTTGTTGCTAAGTCCGCGGTTACTTTCAAGTGCAATGGGTGCAAACAAGCTCTGCTTTGGCGTCATGCCGCTTGTGAATCCGCCTGCTTGCACCACAAAACCTGGAATGACCCGGTGAAAGATCAAATCCTGATAAAACCCGGTTTGCACATACAGCAGAAAATTATCAACGGTTCGGGGGGCAAGGGCCGGATTGAGTTCAACTTCAAACGATCCTGCCGAGCTGTCGATGAGCACGCGCGGTTGTGGTACCGCAAATGATTTGCTGTAAACCGTCTGCCCCGACGCATCGATTACTTCAAGTTTCATGTCACCGCTTGCCTGCACCGTGCATTCATAGCTAAGCTCGGTTGCCGAGATTGATACCGGCATCTGATCGGTCTCGCATGACCGCACCCGAACCGACAGCCCTTCATCAAGCCGACTTACCCCAAGGATGAAACTTGCCTTCACGCCGTAAAAGAGGTTTCGAGCTTGAACACTGACTTCGAGTTTCGGCGTTTGCCCGCCGCAAGAGGCCAGTAGGGCAAGGCAGACCATCTGGGGGAGCAAAGGGACGATGCGTCGCATCAAAGCGGTCAGGTTCATGTCGGCCTTTCAGGCTAGGCTATTGCTGATTGATGAACAGGCCCAAAGGGCCTTTTTCAGCGCTTGCACCAGCGAAAAGGCCGAGCTTATCGCAGCGCTTGCCAAGTCCATCGATGAATGCCCCAAGGTATTGAATGCTGAACCGCATGCGCTAGATGCTCAGCAAACGCTGGCTGCAGTGCTCAAGGGTTGCGATCGCTCCGATCGCTGGAGTCTTGCGGATCGCTTCCCGGCTTATCCGCCCAAACTTCGCTTGGTTTCGCCGCAAGCAGTCGGCCGCAGGCGATTGGGTTCTGAGCGCGGGCGCGCCGCGATGCTTCATGCGATTGCGCACATCGAATGGCACGCAATACACCTTGCGATCGACGCTGCGATGCGCTTCACGCATATGCCGCTTGCCTATTGTTTCGACTGGCTTGGCGTGGCTGTCGATGAAGCTCGGCATTTTGCGATGCTCGAGCGCCACCTCAAGCAGCATTACGGCGTCTGTTATGGCGATTTTCCGGCGCACGCTGGCATGTGGGATATGGCTGTTCAAACGCAGACTGATGTGCTCGCCCGCATGGCGCTGGTGCCGCGGGTTCTTGAGGCTCGCGGACTCGATGTCACGCCTGCAATGATCGAAGGACTCGAGCGCCATGGCGATCGGGATGCTGCAGCATGCCTTCGCATCATTCTCGCTGAGGAGGTCAGGCACGTCTGGCTCGGTACTTACTGGTTTCGGCAGGTCTGCTCAGACCGGGGGCTCGACCCTCAGGAACAGTTTGTGCATTGGCTCAAGCGTTTTCGCGTGGCCAGATCGAAAGCTTTGATGAACCTGGCCGCGCGACGTGAGGCAGGATTCAGCGACTTCGAGCTCGATCAGCTCGCATCGCTTGCGCAAACCGGAGCCGGGAAGAACTCGACAGGCGTCATTAACTGATTGCGCTGGCTCTCCAAAGCACCGAGCTTTGCACTCTCGGCCAAATAGGCCTGCCAGCCTGGGTCGGCCTGCATCGCGGCCCGCCGGCTTGCGCGGTCGGCTGCGTCTTTATACATCCAGATGTGAACATACTCGTTGGGATTGCCGGATTCGGTCACCAGGTAGGCCAGTGGCATGCCAAGGTGTTTGGTCTGAACCGGTTTACCCATCTGTTCATAGAGAGCCAGATGTATTTTGATCGTGCCAGGGCGACAAAGGTAAGTTCGAAGGTCGAGCAGCATGGTGGTGCAATCTCCAGAAAGGTGGGGAATCGGTGCCTGAAGGGTGGATGTTTTTCAAGCCTCACGAGAGCTTCAATCTTGCCTGAATGCTTTACCGGGGACAAAGGGCGGCTTGAGGCTTTGGGCTATGCTTGGGTTGAATCTCGCAAAAAAGGAAAGGCGAATGAAACGATCTGGAAACAAGCTCAAGCAGACCGAAGTCAAGAAAGCAAAAGCAGATCCCGCAAGCAGCGAACCGGAGGGAGCCTCAGACCCAGTGCTTGAACACGACAAAAGCGCCCTGGATAGCAAGACTTTGAAGCTGCTTCAGGGATTTGACACCCCCACGATTTGCAATGCGCTGGAGATCGTGGCGCCGGAGCGGCGTTTATTCGGTTATACCGTTGAATCTTTGTTATGCATTTATCCCGAGTTGCCGCCCATGGTCGGATTTGCACGCACCTGCACGATTCGCTCGGCCGAACCCTCGCAACGCGATCCAGTGTCGGAGCGGGACGTCCGTGTGAACTGGTATCGCTATGTGGATGAGGGCGGTCCAAAGCCCAGCGTTGTGGTGATGCAAGACCTTGATGGCCAGCGGGCTGGCTTTGGGTCGTTCTGGGGCGAAGTCAATTCGCATGTGCATCGAGGATTGGGCTCGCTTGGCGTGATTACAAACGGCTGCATAAGGGACGTGCCCATGAATGCAAGCGGTTTTCAAATGCTTGCTGGAAGCGTCAAGCCGAGCCACGCCCATGTTCATGTGGTTGAAATGGGCGGGGCGGTGAGTGTTTGTGGCATGTCCGTGCGATCGGGTGACCTGATTCATGCTGATTTGCACGGCGCGGTGGTGATCCCTCAGCATGTGGCCGGGCAAATCGCCAAGGCGGTCAAACTGCTCAGTCAGCGCGAGGCGGTGATCATCGGCGCCTCCAAGAGGAAAGGCTTTAATTGGCAGGTACTGCGGGATGCGCTTGAGGAGGCCGCCGACATCCATTAAGCGACAACTGGCCTTGTGACATGCGTTGATGGTGCTTGATTGCTTGCCTTCATCGCTCAGCTTGGGATTCGCGATTACCAGGCCTTTGTGATTGCCGTCCTGGTTTTCTTGCTCGTGCCTGGGCCTGGCAATTTGGCATTGATCACGGCAACAAGTCTTGCTGGCATGCGCGGAGGCCTGGCTGCAAGTTTGGGTGTGATCGTCGGTGATCAATGCCTGATCGCACTGGCAATGGCCGGGATGGCTGCCCTCTTGTTAGCCTATCCAGCAGCCTTCCATGTTTTGCAGTGGTTGGGTGCCGGTTATTTGATGTGGCTCGGTGCTTCGATGCTTTTTACATCATCGGGTGCAAAACCTGTGATTGACATGAAGCCTGGACGCTACTTCCGTCAGGCCTGGCTGATTACGGTCTTTAACCCCAAAGCGATCGTGTTCTACATGGCATTTTTCCCGCTATTCATCCATGCGGATGAGGCAAGCGCTTGGATAGGCCTCTTGCTGCTTGCCCTCACGGTCGCCGTGCTGACTTTGATCTATGGCTTTTGCTTGAGCCTGATTGTGATCCGGCTGGCGCAGGGCTTTGAGCGAAAGCGTGAAATGGTCTGGTTTCTAGAAAAAACAGCAGGTCTGATCATGATTGCTTTTGCGCTGCGATTGGCTTTTTCGGGAGCAGCCTAGCGATTTGTGTGAGGCTGTGTTGGAAGTCTGAGGGCCAAAGCCAGGGCAAGCAGATTGACGGCGCCTGCGATCAAGACCGCGTACTGGTAATGACCGCTTGCGTCATACAAACTTGCGGCGATGACCGGAAGGCAGATCGCTGCAAGGCACCAACCCACGTAAAGACGGCTTGCTACCAGGCCGAATAAGCGCTGTGGCCAGTACTGGGCGATGGCACCGGCGCAGGCACCCGATATCAGTCCATAGCCCATGCCAATCATGGCAAGTCCCGGAATTGCCGATTCCGATGAAGGCCACAAGCTGAGCCACACCGCGCCAGCAAGCGCCCAAAGTTGGGCGCCCGCCATCACATGAGGCAGTCGGTAGCGATCGATCAGCCAGCCACCGCCCACGCGAGCCGCTGCAATCGCAGCGGTGATCAAGGTCGTTGCACCCAGGGCCGTTCCCAAGCCTGCGCCGTAGGCTTGCATGATGCCCGCGGCCTGGCTCATCACCATCAAGCCAGCCGAGGCGGCAAGCGTGAACACCAGGCCCAAGTGGAAAAAAAGTGGCCAGCGGGTCATGGTCTCGTTGGCTGGCCGCGATGGTTCCACGGCGCTTCGGTCGGTTGACGGTTCTCGAATCAACAGGGCCGCGACGCATCCGCTGGAAGCTATGCACAGGGCGAGTAGCCCCAGGGTTTGCCGCAAGCCGATCGCTTCGATGGACCAGCCCATGAGCGGTGCACCCAACATCGCGCCCAAGGGGTAAAGACTCACCACATAGCCGTTAACCAATCCGCGCTTGACGAAGTGAAACTGGTTGACCCGTTGTTGGACGCTGGTGAAGACAATGCCACCGCCCAAACCGAATAAGACGCTGTAGGAGACGATCAAACTGACACGGTCCTGCGCCAAGGCAGTGAGCCCCAAACCGAAGGCTGAAAGCAGGCTTGCTGACAGGATGAGTGCTGGGATCGGCACATGGCGATAAAGACTTGGCGCGATGTTCATCCCGAATGTGAGCACCACGCTGGCCAATCCAAAAACCAGTGTCATGTCTGCACGCTGAAGCGAAAGCGCCGCCTCCATCGGCTTGAGCAAAACGCTAAAGGCATAAATCGTCCCAAACGGGAGATTGGCAAGACTTGCCGCGATGAGAAGCTTTCTCGGTCCTGAAGTGCTCACTGATCTGCTTTCGGAACCCCGCTTGAAGGTCCAGGACCCGAGTCTAGTTCAGAATCCTGAGCATAGGGGCAGAGCTTGTGTGAAAGGAGTCCGCTATGGGTCGATATCAGTTTTTTGTCGCGATGGATCTGCAAAGTGATAAAGAAGCACGCTTTGATGAAATCTATGACGTCGAACATGTGCCCGAACAGGTACGGCCCTACACCTCGAACGGGCAACAGCTGCTGCGTAAATGGATCGCGCAGGCTGCTGCGCAGATTGAGTAAAGGCTTACCCGACCATGAGTTTTCCGATGACGGGAGAGTACTTGACCTTGCATGAAATCATTCGCAAGGCAAGACAGAATCTCAATGAAAATCATTGGCAGTACATTGTTGGCGGCACCGAGTCGGAGGCGACCTTGCGACGCAATCGTTGGTCGATCGATCGATTGGCCTTGCGACCCAGAGTGCTCCGCGATGTGAGCGATGTGGATCCCGGCATCGACTGGTTTGGAAGGCGCTTGAATCTGCCACTGATGTTTGCGCCGGTGGGTGGTTTGGAACATTTCTGGGAAACCGGACCCATTCCAGTGACGCAAGCCGCGGGCGCCTGGGGCGTGCCGCACATGCTCAGTTCAGTTTGCGTTTGTGATTTCGAGCAGGTCGCCGCTGCATCGCCAGAGGCTCTGAAGATCTTTCAGCTCTATGTGCACGGTGATGCGCAGTGGGTTGATGAAATCACCGATCGCGTGATCGGACTCGGGTTTAGCCAGTTTTGTTTGACGGTGGATAGCGCCGTTTACAGTCGGCGCGAACGCGATCTGGCGCAACGGAATATAAGACGTGCGAACGTTCCGGGTCGCGAATGGCAGGCGAAATTAACCTGGCATGATGTCAAGCGCATTCGCCAGCGTCTGAAGCTGCCTTTGATGCTCAAAGGTATCGCGACTGCCGAGGATGCCAGGATCGCACTTGATCACGGTATTGATGTGATTTATGTATCGAACCACGGGGGCAGGCAACTCGACCAAGGTCAAGGTGCCATGGAGGTCCTGCCAGAGATTGTGGCGGCCGTGGATGGTAAGTCGAAGATCATCGTCGATGGTGGCTTTTGCCGGGGTACCGATGTGGTGAAGGCCATTGCTGCAGGTGCCGATATGGTGGCGATGGGCCGCATGCAATGTATTGCGCTTGCCGCAGGTGGTAAGCCTGCTTTGTTGCGACTGCTTGAGCTTTTGGACGCGGAAATTCGCATCGCGATGGCGCTCTGTGGTGTGAGCAGGCTCGACGCACTGGATCCGAGTTACTTAGGCCTCAGTGAGCCTCTCCTTGCGCAGCATACCTGGGGAGCCTTTCCTTTGCTCGATGAAAGCCTAGCTTTTCAGCGCAAGTTTTAGCTCTCGCTTAAGCAGCTTGCCATTGGCATTACGCGGCAGGGCTTGTGGGTAAAAGTGAATCGATTCCGGAACTTTGTAGTCGGCAAGATGCGTTTTGCAATGTTCCCGGATCGCTGCCACTGTTGCCTGGTGCGCTTGCGGATCGAGGCTTTGAAGATCCGGCGCATAGATCACTGCATCCACTCTTTCGCCGAGCACAGGACATGGCCTTGCAATGACCGCAGCTTCAACAACGTCGCGAAAACCCATGAGGCAATTCTCCACCTCGACTGAAAAGATTTTATAACCACCCCGGTTGATCATGTCTTTCAGCCGGTCATGGATGTAGACGAAACCCGCTTCGTCGATCGAACCAAGATCGCCCGAGTGCCAGAAACCTGCGGTGAAATGGCTGGCGTTGGCCTCAGGGTTATCCCAATAGCCCGCAATCACCATCGGTCCCCGGATCCAGAGTTCTCCGCTTTCGCCTCTGGGAAGCTCCTGCCCCTTTTCATTCATCACACAGACCTCAGCACAAGGCAGCACAAAGCCAACAGAATCAGGGTGGTCGCGGGTGTGTACCGCCGGCATCATCGTGGTGGGCGAGCAGGTCTCGGTTGAACCATAGGCATTCATCAACTGTAAGTTCGGCAGTCTGCGCGATAGCTCGTCGATCGTGGAGACCGGCATCGGTGCGCCGCCGAACCCGCCGATCCGCCAGTGGCTCAAATCAAGCCGATCCAAGCTCCCATCCATCAAACAGAGCTTGTACATCGCTGGAACAAGAATCGTGTACTCCGCGCGCTCCCTGGCTGCCAGTTGCAAATAATCGGCTGCTTTGAACTGGCTCATGATGATGCTGGTTCCTGCGCAGCCGATCACGGTGGCGATATTTGCAATCAAGCCGGTCACATGACTCGCGGGAACCGCAAGAATCGATCGCAGGCCATCGCGAAGCGGCATGCCATATTGAAAATGCATCACCGAATGCACCACATTCAGGTGACTTAACATCGCTCCCTTCGGGCGCCCTGTGGTGCCTGAGGTGTAAAGAATGAAGGCGCAGGATTCCTCTTGGACCTCGGCTACGGGCAGGTCAATTTCATCGCTGTCATGGGTGATGTCTTGAAGTCGAAACGCCGAGCAGGCATCGTCTAAGAGGCTATGCAAAAAAAGCGGTTTGTGCGGCCCGTCTGCGTGAGCAAACTGCCCGCGGACAGAAAGGGTGATGTCGGCTAAGCTTTCGTCAATGAGAACAGCCTTCGCGCTGCATTGATTGATGATGTAAAAGAGTCCAGGGGCTTGCTCGCGGATACTGACAGGCACTGCAATTGCAGCGATGCGTTGCAAGGCCAGCATCAGCACCACAAACTCGATCCGGTTTGCGATTTGCATCACAACGCGATCGCCCGGCTCGATTCCGATGCGAAGTAACTGTCTCGCCGCCCTCATGACAAGCCTTCGCAAGTGCTGATAGCTGATGCGATGCGCTTGATCGATCAGCGCCTCGCGATGAGGGTGTAGGACACAAGCGCGTTCGAACAAATGATCGAGTGAACGCTCTCGCACGCTGAAACAATTCACCACCCGATCGCCGAAATGGGCTTCAGCGCGGATGGCGGGCAGATCAGTGAGATGCTGTGATGGTGAACGCATAGCTAAAAGATCAATCAAGCTTAAGCCCGAGTTGAAAACCTGATCTGCCTTATTGACGGTGACATGGCTGCAAAGCTGATGGATGATGCTCGACTTTGTAGGATGAGAGAGGATACGCCGATGAGAACAAATGATGCAGACTTGCCAATCTGGCGTTCTATTTTATTCGTGCCAGCCACCAGTGCGCGCTTTATTGAGAGCGCTGTGAGGCAAGCAGCAGACGCGCTGCAAATCGATCTCGAAGACAGTGTTTCGCCCCAGGAGAAGGACGTGGCGAGGGCTGCGGTTGCGCCGATCGCCCGATCTTTTGTTCAAGCAGGCAAAGCTGTGATCGTTCGGGTGAATCGGCCTTGGCGGCTCTTGGTGCGTGACCTGGAAGCGTCGGTCTGTGAGGCGGTCTCTGCGATTTCGCTGCCCAAAGTGCCCGATGCTGGCTTTATCAAGTCGGTCTCAGAGGTGCTGAGCGAACTCGAGTTTGAGCGCGGGCTTGTTCAAGGCCATACGCGCTTGATTGCAATGATCGAAGATCCCGAAGGCTTGCATCATGTGGACGCCATTGCACAGGCCCACGCGCGTATGCTGGGTTTGATTGTGGGTGCTGAGGACTTGGCTGTGTCAATGCATATGGCAGTCAACGAGGACACGCTTTACACGCCCAACATCATGGCGCTCATTGCTGCTCGGCGTGCAGGGTTGATGCCACTTGGTTTCATCGGTAGCGTGGCGGATTACAAGGATCAGGAGGCTTTTCGCAAACGCATCGAGCGAGCCCGGTCGCTTGGCTTTGAAGGTGCTTTTTGTGTTCATCCTTCCCAGGTGCCGATCATGAACGAAGGTTTTGCGCCTCAGGCTTCCGAGGTGGAGCACGCGCGGGCTTTGATGCTTGCCTTCGAACAAGCGCAAGTTGAAGGGAAAGCGGCCTTTGCCTACAAGGGCCGTATGGTGGACTTACCGGTTATTGAGCAGGCAAGACGCCTCTTGGCGAAAGTCGAAAGACTCAAGCGATTTGAAAAATCCAGGGATGTTCAGCTTTAAGCCGCATCTGATAGGCTTTGATCTGTTCTTGACGTGTCAGCGTGAGTTCAATCTCGTCAAGCCCCTCAAGGAGGGCTTTACGTTGGAGGGCATCGATGCTGAAGGACTTTTCGCTGCCGTCAGGCAGTCGTAATGTCATCATTCTTAGATCAACGCAAAAAGTGCCTTGGCTCGCCATCGCTTGCATGGATGCGATCTCGTCTGGTGAAAATTGCAAGACCAACAATCCGTTTTGAAAACAATTAGCACGGAAAATATCGCCAAAGCTTGAGCCGATCAGGCACCGCACGCCAAGTTCTTGAATCGCCCACACAGCCATTTCACGCGAGGATCCACAACCGAAATTTGCCGCGGTGAGAAGTATTTTCGCGTCACGAAAATCAGCTTGATTCAAGACAAAACGGGGGTCTTCCTGACCGTCCTCGCGGTAGCGAAGCGCTTCGAAGGCCCAAGGGCCAAGCTTGCCGCGCGGTAGCTGTGATAAACGTTCTATTCTTATAATAATATCGGTATCAAGATTGACAGAATCGATGGGTGCGGCACGGCTTTCAAGCGTGGTGAAGGGCTCGCGACGACAATGTAGATCACTCGGTACCATCTAAAGCTCGCTTTCGCCTAGGCGGCAATCACACCGGCAATAGCACTTTTTGCTGCGGTAATGGGGTTGGCAAGGTGGGTTCTTGCACCAGGTCCCTGGCGACCCACGAAATTTCGGTTGGTGGTTGATACCGACCGCTCTTTTGGCCTGAGTTGCTCGCCGTTGGCGCCAACGCACAGCGAGCAACCTGGCTCGCGCCATTGAAAGCCAGCTTGCTTGAATCGCCGATCGAGTCCTTCAGCCTGCGCCTGCCGGGCGACTTCGAAGGACCCTGGAACGACCCAGGCTTGAACCCGATCAGCCACCCGGCCCGATCCGATAGCCTCTGCCGCGACCCTCAAGTCAGAAAGTCGGCCATTGGTGCAAGAACCGATGAAAACCCGGTCGATGGCTGTGCCCGCGATAGCGTCACCTGCTCGAAGCCCCATATACGCCAGCGCGTCTTGCATGGCTTGCGCCCGCAAGGGATCTCGCTCGTCTGCGGGATCGGGAATCCGCCCGTCAATCGCGATGCAATGCTCAGGCGATGTACCCCAGGTAATTTGCGGACCCAGGGCGGCAAGATCGAGTACTTCATGATGATCAAAACCTGCATGCTCGTCGGACTTAAGGCCTTGCCAGTAGGCGAGCGCCCGCTCCCACATCGCGCCTTTCGGCGAACATGCTTTGTGTTCCAGATAAGAAAACGTTGTGTCATCTGGGGCGATGATACCGATGCGTGCGCCCCACTCGATAGACATATTACAAAGCGTCATGCGCGCTTCCATGCCCATCGCCGAGACCACGTCGCCGCGATATTCGACCGCGTAGCCAGTACCTGCAGAAGCACCAAGTTGTCCGATCAGCCAGAGGATTAAATCTTTCGCCACCACGCCTTTGGCGAGCGATCCCTCAAAGCGAACCAACATCTGCTTGGGCTTTTTCTGAACCAAGCACTGCGTGGCCATCACATGCACCATCTCGCTGGCACCAATTCCCCAAGCCAGTGCGCCAACGGCGCCGTGGGTGGCGGTATGGCTGTCGCCGCAGACGATGATGGTGCCTGGTAGGCTCAAGCCTAATTCGGGACCGATCACATGAACAATACCTTGCCCGGGTTGTCCGAGATCGAAGAGGCGTATGCCGCGCTTTGCAGTGCCGCTTCGCAAACCTTCGATCAGTCGATTCGCCCAATCGTGCTCGCTTCCCTTTCTTCCGGGCGCCGTTGAGACCACATGGTCGGGTACCGCAAAATTGAGTTCGGGCGAAGCCATGGTCAGACCGCGCTTTTCAAGCTCGTGAAAGGCGCCCGGACCGCCCAAGTCGTGAATCAAATGACGGTCGACATGCAAGAGCGAATAGCCATCGCCCAAGTCCTCAACGACATGGGCATTCCAAATCTTATCAACGATACTAAAATGAGATCGTTCGACAGCCTGGTTCGAGGTTTGCGCGAATAAGGGTGTGTTTGCTTCGTTCATAGCGCTCAGGACTCTACAAAGCGCTTTTCAAAAGCCCATACCTCGTCAAAGCCGACGAGTTCATGCAATTGGGCCATGCTGAAGGCGGCCACCTTCGATTCGCTTGTGCTCCCCGCCTGAAGCAAATGCTTGAAGTTCGCTTCGATGGCCGCGCAGGCTACAGCCATGCCGGCCGAGGGGTAGATCGCAAGATCAAAACCCCAGCGAATCAGATCTGCACGTTCAATCACGGGCGACTTGCCGCTAGGAACCATATTGGCGATAAGCCATGCGTCGATGCTCGCTCCAACGCGCTCGAATTCTTCGGCAGATTCAGGGGCTTCAATAAAAACAATATCGGCGCCGGCCTTTGCAAAGGCTTTGCCGCGGGCGATTGCTTCATCCAAGCCAAGCGCCGTCCTCGCATCGGTTCTTGCAATGATTAAGGTGTCGTCACGACGTCTCGCATCAACAGCGACCTCGATACGTTTGAGGGCATCTTTGAGCGGCACAACCCGGCGATTGGGCGTGTGGCCGCATTTCTTTGGCATCTCTTGATCTTCAATCTGAATTGCTTGCACGCCGGCCGCCTCGTAGCCTCTGACGGTATGCCGGATATTCAGCAGGCCACCAAAACCGGTGTCTGCATCGGCGATCAATGGCTTGGTGGAACCTTCTGCAATGCATCGTGCCCGACTGACCATGTCGGTGTAGCTGACCAAGCCGGCATCGGCTAAGCCTAAATACGAACCCGAGATGCCGTAGCCGGTCATGTAGAGGGCTTCGAAGGGCATGCGGTCCGCGATTCTCGTTGAAAACATATCGAAAACCCCGGGTGCCAGGACAAATCGACCCTCTCGTAATGTTTCTTTGAGTGCACCTGGCTTGGCGGCGATGCCTTGTGACATTTATGTTCTCCCTGTGTTTTGACGATGATGAAGTCGATGCTCGATGCTCAGCAGAGCCATGCTGCTGAGGCTTGCAAGGACAAGCAACAACAAGGCCAATGCCATGATCGACAAGAGGTCATTGAGTTCCATGGCTTTCAGCAGCAGATGGCCGATGCCGCGTTGCGAAGCGAACATCTCGCCAATTAAGGTCCCAAGCAGCGTGAGCGAAAAGCCGATTCTAAAACCTGAAACAATCTCCGGTACGCAGGCCGGGACCATGATATGGCGGGCGGTTTGAGCCGGCGTCAGTCGCATGGACTGCGCAGCCCGCAGCCAGATTTTTGGTAAGTGTCTTACCGCATTCATGGAGAACAGAATCACCGGAACAATGCCATGGAGCGCACCAAAAGCAATTTTTGCCGAAATGCCTAAACCAAAAAGCAGCAATACGACCGGATACAGCGCAATTTTTGGAATGGAATAAAGCGCCACCAGAATCGGTTCCCAAATTTCGCCCGTGAGACGATGGGCGCCCAGTGCAATCCCGATAAGCAGTCCACCGAACCAGGAGATCAATAAGGCGGACAAAAATGCGCGCAGTGTTTCCCAGGCATGTTTGGCGAAGTCATCGCTATGCATGATCGCAAGCAGCTTGGTGAAAGAAGCGCTTGGCGATGGCAAGACCGTATCACCCCACAACGCAGTGCCTGCATACCAGGCGCCTAAGAGCATCATCAGTAGCGCCGTCCGGTCTGCAAGCTTGGTCGACCAATCAGATCCCGAGACTTTGGATGCTTGGGTCGTCATGATTAACGGCCACCCCTGCGTTCGTGAATCAAGCGCTCCCAGCGATACAGGCTAAGGTTCAATCCGCCAACGCCTCCGATGAGCAGGACCAAGAGCCCATACATGGTTGCGTTGTCAAAGGCGTTGTACGCAAAGGCGATGCGATACCCGAAACCGGCACCCGCTAAGACAAATTCGCCCGCGATGACGCCAATAAAAGCGTAAACCACGGCCAGCTTAACCCCGGTAAACAAATAGGGCGCCGCAGCAGGCAGTTGAATGAACCGAATCCGCTGCCAGGCTGAAAGATTCATGCTCTGGCCAACCCGCATCAACACCCTGGGCACACGGTTTAATCCGTCGACGGTATTGATGGCCATCGCAATAAATGAGAAAACAAAGCCAATCGCAACCAGAGGCCAGCGATTGAGTCCGAACATCACGATAAAAAGCGGATAAAACATAAACATCGGAATGGCGTAGTAACTTGCCAGAAATGGGTCTGCGGCAGCCTTAAGTCTTGGAAGTCGAAAAAGCAGCAGCCCGAGTCCGAAACCGGTGATGACCGAGATCACAAGCGCTGCGGCCACGGTTTGCAGCGTGAGCAAAATATCCTCGGCGTATTGACCTGATGCGAGAAGACTGACCGCGCCTTGAAACATTTTTGATGGCGCAATCACTGCGATGGGATCGATCCACGCCATACGGCATGCCGATTCGAGTATCCCGATCAAGACCAGGATCATGAAAAAACGATAACGGGCAGCTCGGCTCACGGACGGTGATTCGGGGTCAGTGATTGACTAGACCGACTCATCGCGCGGGCATTGCCTTCAAAGATTCAGCGCGCAGGCGATCCCAAAGCCTGGCAGTAATCGCTCCGAAATTTGGATCGGAAACATTACGACTGTCTCGGGATGCCGGCCAGCCTGTTTCAATCAAATCGATGAAGCGTCCGGGTCTGGCTGACATAACCGCCACACGATCCGATAGCATGGCGGCCTCATCAAGCGCATGGGTAATCAATAACACGGTGGCCTTGGTCTCCCGCCAAATACGCAACAGTTCATCGCCCATCAATAAGCGGGTCTGCTGATCAAGCGCTCCGAAAGGTTCATCAAGAAGCAGCAACCGTGGTCGCATGACCAGCGTGCGGGCAATGCAGAGCCGCTGCCGCATGCCGCCTGAAAGCTGCGCAGGATAGCTTTCGGCGAAGGCTTCAAGTCCGACCATCGCCAAGGCCTCATCGACGAGACGCTTAACTTCGGATTGAGCAACGCCGCGACGACGAAGCCCGAAACTGGCGTTGTCACGCACATTGAGCCATGGAAAGCTTGAATCCTCCTGAAAGACAACGCCAACGCCTTCGGGGACGCCAGCTTGCAGTAAACGGCCTTCAAACCGCGCCTCACCGCGGGTTGTCGTGGAGAGTCCGGCGAGTACGTCGAGCAGTGTCGACTTGCCGCAGCCGGAAGGGCCGACGACCGAGAAAAACTCGCCTTGTCTCAGTGCCAGGTCGATCGGACCGAGCGCGTGGACCGCTTGTTGCTTGCCTATCCCCGGGTAGATCCGCTCAACAGCTTGTAGCGATGCAACGATGGCGCCGCTCATTTGCTCGTGCGCAAATCCGCGGGCAATAAACTGTCATTGATCACCTTACTCCAGTCGAAGGGGCCTTCAGGAATCGCTTTGACCAGTTGAAGACCACGCAGCATGGTACCCATGCCTTCGTAATCGAAGCTCCCCGGACTCCAATATTGGCCCTTGACCTTGAGAATATTCTCGATGGCGGACTTTGCATGTGCGGCTTCGATTTTGTATTCCTTGGCAAGGATTTGGGCGGCTTCGACGGGATTGCTTTGAACAAACTCCACACCTTTTCGCCTTGCCGCGATGATGCCTTGAATCACTTTCGGATTCTTTTTCAAAAAGTCCGTTTTCACGATACCCACGGTTTGCGTGACGCGCGGTGCGATATCCGTTGAGACCCAAACGAGGCGGTAGTTTGCTTTTTCCTTGCTCCATACCGGTTCAGTGACATAGGTCATATCGACCAAGCCTTCACGTAATGCGGTCAATCCGGCCGAGATCGACCCAATCGCTTTTCGTTCAACCTTGCCGCTGAGCTTGTTGGCTTCAAGCATCATCGTCGTGATCATATCGGTGACCGAGCGTGGACTCGAATAGCCGAGTTTTTTACCCGCAAGATCGGAAAAAGTCTTGATGCTTTGATCGTTGTTTCGTGTAATCCACACCTGATCGGCCACCGAGGCAACGCCAGCATGGACGATGCTTAATTCAACGCCTTGCTGAATGGCTGCAATCGCTGCAGGTACGGCAACTTCACCATAGGGAATATCGGATGCCAATGCATTGCGGATCGTAGTGCCACCGCCTGCTGAGGTGATAAAACCGCTAACCTCAAGTCCTGCCATTTCTTTAAACCACCCCTTGTCTTTGGCAACCGCAAAGGGCACGCCATACATGCCTTGGCCAAAGTGCGTGACCGTCAGGTCAGTCGCCTGGACAAGGTCGCTTTGACTTAGGCAGCTGGTTGCAACACAAAAAGTGCCAGCCTGCTTTAAAAAACGGCGCCGTGTAGTTGATCGCATGGGTTCATCTCCTTTTGTGACTTTTTGCGCTCGGATTTGTGAGTCTCTTCCATATAACTTAAACGGTAATTTCGCGGGACGCTCCCAATCGCAGCCCCTTTACTTGAGCGAGACCGCAAAGCCACGCTGCGTGGCCTCCCTGGCCATCATGCGCTGATACCAATCCCGGACATGGGGAAACTCTGCCAGATCGATTTGATGCCGCGGGTGGCGCCAGGC
>Ga0214917_10000209_pt1 | contig 75207 bp, 71 predicted proteins | sample LL_1208_BB_MetaG_FD_177983 | JGI IMG/M metagenome (GOLD analysis project Ga0214917, IMG submission 177983) | Freshwater microbial communities from Lake Lanier, Atlanta, Georgia, United States - LL_1208_BB | ecosystem: Environmental > Aquatic > Freshwater > Lake | place: USA: Georgia | collected... | reverse complement strand
GGTCGCCGGCTCGGGGGCGGTACAAGTCTCGTCGCGGGACCTCGCAGACTCGGTCCAAATGCTCCTCGAGCTTGCACCGACCCCCTCGCCTTCCGGCTCAGCCTGTGGGCGCCGGCTTCGGGGGCGGCACAAGTCTCGTCGCGGGACCTCGCAGACTCGGTCCAAATGCTCCTCGAGCTTGCACCGACCCCCTCGCCTTCCGGCTCAGCCTGTGGGCGCCGGCTTCGGGGGCGGTACAAGTCTCGTCGCGGGACCTCGCAGACTCGGTCCAAATGCTCCTCGAGCTTGCACCGACCCCCTCGCCTACGCGGTTTGGTTTGCCGTGTCAGCGACGGGAATGATAGTCATGTATGTCTATAGTTCGACTTGTTGTGATTCAGAGACGCGGCGCAATCCTGCAAAATCATGCAGACCAGTGAAGGCGGGCAGGGTGGCGTGGCTGGCGTATGGCGGGCGATTGACGCCTCGGCCAACCGCGCGGCCGAGGCGATCCGGGTGCTCGAAGACGTGGCCCGGTTCGTGCTCGACGACGTCGCGCTGACGAGCCTTGCCAAGCAGCTGCGGCACGAACTGGCGGTGGCACTCACGCAGCGGGCGCTCGCCCCGCGGATCGCGCTGCGCGACGTGAGGGGCGACGTGGGAGCGGGGATGGCCGAGCCGGCGGCGTTGCCGCGGGCCTCGGTCGCCGATCTCGTCGCCGCGAATGCCGCCCGTGGCACGCAGGCCGTGCGAAGCCTCGAGGAATGCGTGGCAGTGGTGGCGCCCGAGGCGGCGGCGGCGTTTGAGCCGATCAGGTATCGCCTCTATGCGCTCGAGCGGGCGGCGGCGGCGGCGGTGCGGTCGCGGGATCGGCTGGCAGGCGCCCGGCTCTGCGTGCTCGTCGATGGCCGCGCCGACCAGGCTGGGTTTGCAAGGCTCGTGGAATCGCTGCTCGAAGCTGGGGTGCGGATGCTGCAGATCCGCGACAAGGCGCTGGCCGCGCCGGCGCTGGCGGCCCGGGCCGCTGCGGCCGTGACGCTGGCCCGCCGGCACGACCGTGAGCGGCCAGCGATCGTGATCGTGAACGACCGCGCCGACGTGGCGGCGGCGATCAACGCGGATGGAGTGCATACCGGAGCCGACGATCTCGCGACGCCGCTCGTGCGGCGGGTGATCGGCCCCGACCGGCTGCTCGGCCGCACGGCCCACGACTTTGCCGCGGCCCGGACGGCGGTGGACGAGGGGGCCGACTATCTCGGCATCGGCCCCTGCTTCCCGTCGCACACGAAATCGTTCGGCGAGTTCGCCCCGCGGGAGTTTCTCGCGCGGGTGGCCACGGAGATCGCGCTGCCGGCCTTCGCGATCGGGGGCGTGACTCGCGAGCGGCTCGAATCGCTCGCCGCGCTCGGCGTCCGCCGCGTGGCGGTGGCGTCGGCGATCACGGCGGCTGCGGATCCCGGGGCCGAGGCGGCGGCCTTCATCGAGCGGCTGGCGGGGCTGGATTGACCGGCTGCGGGGCAGCCGGCGTGGCGACCGGTGCTGCTCCGGCTGCCGATGGCCGGTCCTTCAACAGTCGCAGGACCGCCTGGGCAATGTCGGCCTCGTCTCGGCTCCGATAGCCCACCCAGACCTGCCGCACGCGGGAATCGGGGCCGATGAGAAACGTCGTCGGGAAGGCTTCGAGGCCGTACGCCGAGGCAAAGAGACTGCGGGCCGGCGGATCGGCGAAGCCCCAGGGTCGCAGCGGCAGCTTGTGCTCCACGAGATAGGCGGCGGTCGTGGCGGCGAGTTCGTCGAGATCATCCGTGCCGCACGAGACGGCCACGAGCTGGAACCGCGGCTCGTCGGCCAGCTGGGTCGCCAGCCGTGCGAGGCCGGGCAACTCGCGGCGGCAAGGCGGACACCAGGTGCCCCAGAAGTTGAGCAGTGTCACCTTGCCCGCGAGCGTCGGCGCGGTCGCCCGGGGATCGCCGAGCGACACGACCGGCAGCGGCCCGACGCCGCGGCCGATCGCAGGATGGCCACGGATGGGAGAGTCGCAGCCCACCGCCGCTATGGCGACGATCAGCGAGATCGACCGCAGCCGCTCTCGGCAGCGGATTGCTATCATCGTCGGACGCCCCGGGCTTCCAGTGATACCATCGAGGCGTGTTCGGAGAAAACGACTCGACACCATCATTCCAAACTCAATTTTTCGTTCGACAATCCATGCGAATCAACGCCAGTGTACGAAGTCGAACTCAAATTCCACGTGGCTGACGTCGCCGCGCTCGAGCGGCGGCTCGAAGCACTCGCCGCCCGTTTCGAGCCCGCCGTCGAGCAGGTCGACCGCTACTTCGCTCACCCCTGCCGGGATTTCGCGGTCACCGACGAGGCGCTGCGGCTGCGTCGAGTGGGCGACGACGTGGCGATCACCTGGAAGGGGCCGCGGGTGGGGGCCGCCGCGAAGATCCGGGAGGAACTCGAACTGGGGCTGACGGCGGCCGGGGTGGCTGGCGGAGCGGAGCCGGGCGCCATCACGATCGACCGGTGGACGCGACTCCTGGAGGCGCTCGGCTTTCGGCAGGTGCGGGAGGTTGCGAAGCGGCGCCGGCCGGCTCGCGTAACCTGGGAGGGCGCCGAGATCGAGATCGCCCTCGACGCGGTGGCAGGGCTCGGCGATTTCGTGGAGCTGGAACTGCTTGCCGACCGGGAGGGCATTCCGCAGGCGACGGCCCGCCTCGAGTCACTGGCCGTGTCGCTCGGATGCACGACACCCGAACGCCGCAGCTACCTGGAGCTGCTGCGCGGCGACGATCGGCCCGCGCCATGAAGGAACACGACGCGGGCGGTCCACGAGAGGTCCGCAACACCCTCTGCCTCGAGCTCTACCATGTGATCGTTCGGGTCGGCTGGATCTTCAAGACCGAGACGATCATCATGCCGGCGGTGCTCGACGCCGTCGTCGATTCGGGCACGCTGCGCGGCCTCTTGCCAGTGCTCAATCGTGGCGGCCAGAGCCTGCCGCCGCTGTTCGTCGCCGGTGCCGTCGGCCGGCGGCCGATCAAGAAGTGGAGCCTCGTGGCCGCGGCGGTCGCCAAGGCGGCCTGCTTCGCCCTCCTCGCCTGCGCCTGGACGCCGCTGCGGTCCCGACCGGCCCTGCTCGCCGCGGTGTTTCTCGTGCTCTACGCGACGTTCTCGGGCTGCAACGGCCTCTCGCAGCTCGTCGCCGCCGCGCTCCAGGGCAAGCTGATCGCCCCGGGGCACCGCGGCCGGTCGCTCGTGGTGAACGCCGCCCTCGGCAGCACGCTCGCCATCCTCGCCGCGATCCTTTGCCTGCGGCCCTGGCTCGCCGAGCCCGACGGCTTCACGAAGATCTTCGCGGTCACCGCCGCCTTCTTCGCCCTCGCGGCGATCGTGCCGGCGTTTCTCGACGAGCCGCCCGACGCGCCCTCCACGCACGGTACGACGATGCGGGAATCGGGAGTCGTGGCCCGCTTCAGGCAGGCCGTCGCCGAGTGGGGGCACACGCTCATGGCGGATCGGGCACTCGTGCGGCTGGCGGTCGTCGCCGCCTGTTTCTCGGGCGTGATCATGCTCTTTCCTCATTATCAGGCGTTCGCCCGGGACCGGCTCGGCACTCCGCTCATGAGCCTGCTCACGTGGGTCGTCGTTCAGAATCTCTCCACGGGATGCGTCAGCCTCGTCGCCGGGCCGACCGCCGACCGCCGTGGCACCCGCATCGTGCTCATCTGGCTCGTGGCCCTCTCGTCGCTCGTGCCGCTGGTGGTCGTGGGTCTGTCGCTCGCCCCCTGCTCACTCGCGGCCGACTGGTTCTGGATCGTGTATCTCATGCTCGGCCTGAATCCGATCTCACTGCAGATCTTCACGAACTACGCGTTGGAGCTCGCCCCTCGGCCCCGGGACCATGCTCGCTATGTCAGCATCGTCGGGGCGGCCCTCGCAGCCCCGTTCGTGTTCTCGCCCCTCGTCGGCTGGACGGTCGACGCGATCGGGTTCCGGCCGGTGTTCCTGGCCGGGGCGGCGGGGATCGCGGCCGGGGCCGCCGTGGCCACGGGGCTGCCCGAGCCCCGACGGCGGTGACGACCGGGCGAAATTCCTGCGGATTCGCCGATTGCGGCGCCGGCCGTCGCGGGCCTATGATCTGGAGGCCGCCGAGGGTCGAGGCGGCCAACCGCCCGTCGCCATTCAGGAGTCGCACGTCATGAAGATTCGTCACGTTCTGCCGTTCGTCGCGTTGGTCGTCGCCGTCGCGTGCTCGTCGGTCGCCATGTCGGCCGTCAAGGAGCCGAAGGACGCCAAGTGCCCGGTCTCCGGTGCCAAGTGCAATCCGGAGAAGGCCGCCGATTTCGCCGGCGGCAAGGTCTACTTCTGCTGCGGCAACTGCTCCGGCAAGTTCGTGAAGGACCCGGCGCCGTTCGCGGCCAAGGCCCACCAGCAGATGGTGGCGACCGGCCAACTCAAGCAGAAGGGCTGCCCGTTCAGCGGTGGACCGGTGAAGGCCGGCACGGAACTCGCCATCGGCGACGCCGAGGTGGGCTTCTGCTGCAACAACTGCAAGGGCAAGGTCGAGAAGGCGGCGGACGACCAGAAGGTCGCGCTCGTGTTCGGCAGCATCGAGAAGGGCTTCGAGCCGGCCGCGAAATAGGCCCTGAATTGGCCTAGGGTCGGTCGTCGAGACTTGAAATACTCCGCCGGGGCCGACGGGCCCCGCGGAGTTTTTTCATGCGCGTCTTCCTCTCGGCCGGCGAACCCTCGGGCGACCACCATGCGGCGCTGCTCGTGGAGGCGCTCCGCGAGCGGCGGCCCGATGTCGAGTGCATCGGGCTGGGGGGACCCTGCATGGAGGCTGCCGGCTGCCGGCTCGTTGCGGACCTCACCCGGCTGGCCGTGATGTGGTTCCTCCGTGTCATCCTCAACATCCACCGGTTCGTGGATCTCGCGCGGCGTGCCGAACGGAGCTTTCTCGACGCCCGCCCCGACGTCGTCGTGCTCGTCGACTTTCCCGGCTTCCACTGGTGGCTCGCCTGGCGGGCCAAGCGACATGGCATCCCGGTCGTCTTCTACTGCCCGCCGCAGATCTGGGCCTGGGCCAGCTGGCGGATCGGCAAGATGCGGCGGCTCGTCGACCACGTCCTCTCGGCGCTCCCCTTCGAGCACGACTGGTTCCTGGCCCAGGGGATGCGGAGCACGCTCGTGGGGCATCCCTTCTTCGACGAGCTCGACTGCGGGCCGCGGCGCGCCGAGAGCGTCGATGCGGCTCGGCCACTCGTGCTGCTCCTGCCCGGCTCCCGGGGCCAGGAGATCGAAGGGAATTTCGCGTCGATGATCCGTGCGGCGGTCATCGTGCGGGAGCGGGTGCCCGGTGCGCGATTCGTCGTGGGGGCGCTCAACGAGCGATATGCCCGGATGATCCGGGCCACGCTCGCCGCCGAACGACAGCCCGTCGCGATCGAGGTGGAGGTTGGCCGCACCCGCGAGCTCATCGGCCGGGCGGACGTGGCGTTGGCCGTGAGTGGTTCGGTGTCGCTCGAATTGCTCGCGGCCCGCGTGCCGACCGTGATCGTCTATCGGGTCAGCGGTCTCGCCTACGTGGTGCAGAGCTGGTATCGGCGGGCGACGTTCATCACGCTCGTGAACCTGCTCGCGGCGCCGGAACCCATCGGGCCGGTGCAGGGCGTCGTGCGGCCGCCGGTCGGCGTGCCTTCGGCCGACCCCGACGCGGTGTACCCGGAATATCTGGCCGTGGCCGATCCGGCGGATCGTGCGGCCGGGCATCTCGTGGACTGGCTCACCGTCCCGGCGGCGCGGCGGCGGATCGTGGCCCGGCTCGACCAGTTGGCCGCCGACGTGGCCCACGGCGGCTCGGCGGATCGAGCAGCGGCCGCCGTGCTCGCGATCGCAGCGGGCGACGCCGTGCCCGCCATGGCAGGGCGGGCCACGGCGGGCCGCACCAGTCGTGGTCGGATGCCGGGCTCCTTGCATCGCCACAGCAATTGCCTTACGCTGAAGTAAGGAATGACGGAGCCTGCCATGTCGACTGCAACGCTTACCAGTAAAGGCCAGATCACCATCCCGGCGGAGGTCCGGCAGGACCTCAAGGTCGATGCCGGCGATCGGGTGGAATTCATCCAGATCGCGCCGGGTCGCTACGAATTCGTGGCGGCTACTCGCAGCGTCACCGAACTCAAGGGCATGTTCGGAAAGGCTGCCAGAAAGGTATCTATCGAGGAGATGAATGCAGCCATTGCGCGGCGCGGGGCGTCGGCGCGATGATCGGTCTCGACACCAACGTGCTGGTGCGCTACATCATGCAGGATGATCCCAGGCAGTCACCGAAGGCCACCCGATTGATCGAGTCACTGGGTTCGGAGAACCCGGGTTTCATCACGGTGGTTTCGGTGATCGAACTGTACTGGGTCCTGACGTCCTGCTACGGACTCGCCGGCCACGACGTCAAGCAGGCCTTTGAAGCCTTGCTGAGGGCCAAGCAGATCGTGGTGGACCGTGCCGATCAGGTGCTCCGCGCCGTGCGCGTCTTCGACGATGGGAAAGCAGATTTTGCAGACTGCCTCATCGAGCGCATCGCCTCTTCGGCGGGATGCACCGAAACCGTGACCTTCGACGCGAGGGCGGCGAAGTACGCCGGCATGTCGCTGCTCCGCTGAACGAGTGGCCTTCAGCCGGCGGCCGCCGGCTGCGGGCCGGGTTGTGCCGTTCACGACAGCCGCGGACGAAAATACGGCAGACTGGAAAATGCGGCATACTGGGGCGATGCTCGCCGAACCGCAGGACACCGCCGCCGATCTCTCCTTCTCGCTCGCCGGGATCCGGGTGCGGGTGTCGGCCTGGTTCTGGCTGGCCGCGGCGCTCATCGGCTGGAACGTCTGCCAGTCGTATGCCCGGGGCGACCAGCGGGCGTTGATCCAGTTTCTCATGCTCTGGGTGGGGGCGGTGTTCCTGTCGCTCCTCGTGCACGAGTTCGGCCACGCCCTCGCCTATCGGTTCTTCGGCCAGTCGGCCCACGTGGTGCTCTATCACTTCGGCGGTCTCGCGGTGCCCGAGACCTGGGGGCGACGCGGATACCTGCGGCCGGTCCAGCGACTCGTCGTATCGGCGGCCGGACCGCTCGCGCAGTTCGCCTTGGCGGCGGCAATCGTCGCCGGGCTCAAGGCCACCGGTACCATGGCGCCGTTTCCGCTCGAGTCGATCGGCAGGCCGCTCGGACTCTACGAGGGGCGAGAATTCGCGTCGCCATTCACCTATGCGCTCGCCGACTTCCTGCTCTACGTGAACGTGTTCTGGCCGCTCATCAACCTCATTCCGGTACCGCCGCTCGACGGCGGACAGATCGTCCGCGAGGGATTGCTCGCGGCCCGCGTGTCCGATGCCCACCGGATCGCCGGCATGGTCGGCGTGGCGGCTGGCGGCGCCGTGGCCTGGTGGGGCTACACGCATGGCGAGCCGTTTCTCGGCATCATGTTCGCGATGCTTGCGGCCTCGTGCTTTCAGAGTCTCTCGGCAGGCACGCCCTGGCAGCGGTGGAACTGACCACCGTGGCGCACGAGCGGCAGACGGTGATCGTGCTCGGGGCCAGCAACGTGTCGCGTGGGCTCGCCCGGCTCGTTGCAACGGTACGGTCGCGGACCCCGTCTCCGGCGGATCTTTTCGTCGCCGCCGGCCACGGTCGGGCCTACGGCGTGAACAGCCGCGTCTGGCTGCGACGGCTGCCCTCGATCCTCGCCTGCGGCCTGTGGCAATCGCTCGCCGAGCACGCATCCGCCGAAAATGCCCGGCCAGTCGCCGTCGTGACCGACGTCGGCAACGAACTGCTCTACGGCCTCGGCGTGGCGCAGGTGGCCGGGGCCGTCCGTGAGGCCGTGCGGCGGCTCGCCGACCGCGGCGTCACGGTCGCGATCACCGGGCTGCCCCTGGCGAGCATCGCCTCCGTGGGACCGATTCGGTATCGCGTCCTGCGGACGGCCTTCGTGCCCGGCTGCCGGCTGCCGCTGCCCATGCTCGAGGAGGCGGCGGCCTGGCTCGACGACGAGCTGCGGGCGATCGCCGCCGCGGCCGGCGGCACGTTCATCGAGCAGCCGAGAGACTGGTATGGCCTCGACGCGATCCACGTGCGGCGGCGGTGCATCGATCGGCTGTGGCGCGAGGTGGCCGACGCCTGGAACTGGCCCACGGCCTCGCGGCCGGCACGGGCATCGGTGCGGGAATGGGCCGCGATTGGAGCCCGCGCCGCGGAAACGCGATCCCTCGCCCGGGTCATGCTCCACGCCCCCCAGCCCGCCTGGCGATCCGGCGACGGCCTGCGGCTGTGGCTCTACTGAAGTGAACGCCGGACGTTTCTCCGGCTGCAGCGGGGCAGACGGTCGAGGATCGTCTGCATCAGCCGGCAATGCACGGCCAGGGGCTGCCCGTGCCCCGGGAGCCGGCGTGAGCTGCCAGGCGCAGGCATGGATGCCGAAGCGCAGGCAGGTCCGAGCGAGCGAAGGCAGGATGCCGTCGCGAGCGTCCGGCGACGGGGCATGGGCCGCCCCTGGCGTTGCCCACAGGAGGTCGGTCCTCCGAGGTACGGAGGGGCCCACGCTTTAGAGGACGGGCAGCGACGGGAGCGGCGGGCGGGCGGCGGCTGCGGCAGCGATGCCGCCGACGAGGCGCGAGCAGATCGCCTCGAGGTAGGGGCGGCTCGCCGGGTCGTCGTAGTTGGCGGCCGTCTTGCCCGCGTCGCCGTGCTCGCGGATCGGGATCTGGATCGGCACCTCGCCCAGGAACGGAATGTCGAGCTCCTTGGCCGTGCGCTTCGCGCCGCCGGTGCCGAAGATGTCGTACCGCTTCTGCGTGTCGGGGCAGACGAAGAAGCTCATGTTCTCCACCATGCCCAGAAGAGGGATGTTCACCTTGCGGAACATCGCGATCGCCTTCGTGGCGTCGAGCAGGGCCACGTCCTGCGGCGTGCAGACGACGACGGCGCCGGTGAGCGGCAGCACCTGCGAGAGCGTCAGCGCGATGTCGCCCGTGCCCGGCGGCATGTCGATGATCAGGTAGTCGAGCGGGCCCCAGAGCGTGTCGCGGAGCATCTGCGTGATCGCTCCGTGGAGCATCGGGCCCCGCCACACGACCGCCTCGCCCGGCGGCACGAGCAAGCCCATCGACATCACCGGCATCGAGTGCGGGCCACAGGCGGCGAGCATCGGCAGGATCTTGCCGTTCTCGACCTGCGGCCGGCCCGAAAGCCCGAGCAGATGGGGAACGCTCGGACCGTAGACGTCGGCGTCGAGCAGGCCCACGCGGCTGCCCGCCCGGGCCAGGCCGACCGCGATGCTGGCCGCGATCGTGCTCTTGCCCACGCCCCCCTTGCCGGAGCCGACGGCGATCACGCTCTTCGCCTCGAGGCCGATCTGGCCGAGCTTCGCGGGCGGCCGGTCATGGGGCACGACCGTGACCGCGACGTTCCGCACCTCGGGAAACCGCGTCCGCAGGAGCTCCTCGATCCGGGCCGCCGTCGGCTTCCAGAGGATCGCGGAATGGGTCGTGAGGCCGATGGTCACGGCGATCGCGTCGGCCGCGGCCGAGATGGTTCGCACCTGCCCCATCTCCGTGAGCGGCCGGCCCGACTCGGGATCGGCCACGGAGGCGAGGAGGGACGTGACGGCGGACTGGTCGGGGGTCGGCATGGATCGGGGCTCACTGCTGGCCGAGGCCTCGAGGGCCCGGAATCGTAGGCCGGGCGTCTGCCACGGCCACGGGCAGCGTGCCCGACACGGCGTCGCCGGCCCGCGAGGCGGCCATGAACAGCCGTCGCGGCTGCAGGGTCACCGCGGCCACGAGCGCGAGGCAGGCGAGCATGGCCAGGCCGGCCGCGAGGCCGCCGTCGGCCTGCACGCCCCGCTTCGTCGTCTTGAAGTACATCGCCGAGATGATCCTCAGGTAGTAGGCGGCGGCGATCGCGGCATTGAGCACGAGCACCACGGCGAGGCCCACGAACCAGCCGCGGCGGCTGTCGGGCGAGATCGCGGCGTTCCAGTCCACCTGCAGCGCCGAGGCGGCCAGCGACAGCTTGCCCCAGAAGCCGGGGAGCGGCGGGATGCCGGCGAGCGAGAGCAGGAAGGCGGCGATGGCGAAGGCCGCCACCGGATTGGTGGAGGCAAGGCCGTCGAGATCATCGACCGTCGCGATCTCCTCGCGGGGAGGCCGCGGGCCGCTGCCGGCCGTCCACTCGGGCCAGCGGTGGCCGAGGTAGGCGACCGCCCCGAAGACGCCGATCGTGGCGATCGCGTAGGTGGCCAGATAGAAGAGGGACGACGTCATGCCGCCGAGCACCATCGTCCAACCGGTGTCGAGCGCGGCGGTGTCGCCGAGCGGCTGGCCGGCCTGCGTCGCCCCGGCAGCTGCGGCGACGGCCACGCCCACGAGCAGGTAGCCCGCGTGGGCGATCGACGAGCAGCCGAGCAGGCGGCGGAGGTTTCGCTGCCAGAGGGCCATCACGTTGCCGACCGTCATCGTGACCGCGGCGATCACGACGGCCAGCTTCCAAAGCAGGTCGAGGCTGGCCTGCGCCGCAGGGCCTGCCTGGGCCGCGGCCGTGGCATCAGGTGCGATCGCCAGACCGAGCAGCCGGGCGAGTACGACGAGGCCCGCCACCTTCGGCAGCGTGGAGAGCAGGGCGGCGTTGCCGGGGCTCGTTCCCTCGTAGACGTCGGGGGCGTAGAAGTGCATCGGCACGGCGGCGAGCCGGAACGCGGCGCCGACCATCGCCATGCCGAGCGCGGCCGGCAGCAGCACCGTGGCCATGCCCGAGACGGTGGCGTCGGTGGACTGCAGCCGCGTTGCGATGGCCCGCAGATCGGTGGAGCCGCCGATCCCGTAAAGACAGACGGCCGCGTAGAGGAACAGGGACGACGACACGAGCGAAAGGAAGAAATACTTCAGGCTCGCCTCCTGGCCGTGGGCATCGATCCGCTTGAGGGCCAGCAGGATGTAGGTGGGGATCGACACCAGCTCGAGGCCCACGAAGAGGAGCACGAGGTCGCCCGCCACGCCCACGAGCGAGAGGCCGGCGAGCAGGAGCAGAAACGTGCCCGCCTCCTCGCAGGTGCCGCCGCGGCGGATGCCCGGGCCGCGGCTCACGGCCGTCGCGAACAGGTCACCCGATTGCACGAGCGCGAGCAACGCCCCGAGGCCGAGCACGAGCCAGCGGATGAAGGCCGAGAACCCGTCCACCCGCACGCCGCCGGATGTGATCGTGGCGGTGTCGGCCGGCTGGCCACCGGCCAGCGCCCAGGCGGCGGAGATCCCGAGGATCGCGACGACCCAGCCGCTGCGGAGGCCGAAGAAGGCGCCGCCCAGGAAGGCGACGAGCGCCGCGACGACGAGCGCGATCTCCGGCGCGACCAGCGAGAACGATTCGAGTGACGTCGGCAGCGACGTGACGGCGGCGAGTGTGGTCATGGCAGCTGGGCGGTCCGGGCGATGGGCTGGGCGATGGGCTGGGCGTCGCGCATGCGGGTGGCGAAGGCGTCGGCCGAGGCCTGCGTGGCGGCGCGGATGGCGGGGGCCGCGGGGCGGAGGAACGTGGCCGGCGTGAGGCCGATCCAGAGCACGAAGACGGCGAGCGGCGCGAGGGCGACGAGTTCGTGCCACTCCAGGTCGCAGCGGTCGGTCGGAGCGTGGCTTCCGTGACCGTGGCCGTGACCACCATGACCATGCGCTGCATGGCCGTGGCCGTCGTGGCCATGGCCGCCGCGGGGCGGCTCACGGGAAGGTCCGAAGAACACCCGCTCCACGGCCCAGAGCATGTACCAGGCGCCGAGCACGACGCCGACGACGGCCGTGACGGCCATCAGCAGGTAGGCGAACGAGAATCCGGGAGCGACGCCCGACCAGGCCCGTTGGAACGAGCCGGCGAGGATCATGAACTCGCCCACGAAGCCGTTGAGACCCGGCAAGCCGATGCTCGAGAACGTGAACAGCATGAAGAACACGGTCAGCCACGGAGCCCGGCTCGCGATGCCGCCCAGGCTGGCGATGTTCCGCGTATGGAACCGCTCGTAGATCATGCCCACGAGTGCGAAGAGCCCCGCCGACGACAGGCCGTGGTTGATGAGCTGGAGATTCGCCCCTTCCGTGGCCACCGGCGTGAGGGCGAACAGGCCCATCACCACGTAGCCCATGTGGCTCACCGAGGAGTAGGCGATGAGCCGCTTGAGGTCGGTCTGCACGAGGGCCACGAGGGCTCCGTAGATGATGCCCACCACGCCGAGCCCGAAGAGCCAGGGGGCCGCCAGGGCGGAGGCCTCGGGGAGCATCGGCAGCGAGAACCGCAGGAAGCCGTAGATGCCGATCTTGAGCAGCACGCCGGCCAGGTCCACCGATCCGCCCGTCGGCGCCTCCACGTGAGCGAGCGGCAGCCAGGTGTGGAAGGGCACGATCGGCACCTTCACCGCGAAGCCCGCGAGGAGCGCGACGAACACGATCAACTGCAGCCAGCCCCCCGCCGCATCCATCGGCATCGGCTGGGCCTTCATGGACGCCGTGAGGGCCGCGATGTCGAACGTGACGGTGCCGGTGTGGGAGGCGTTCCAGAGGATGATCGCCAGCAGCCCGAGAAACGTGAGCACGCTCCCGGCCAGCGTGTAGATGAAGAACTTCACGGCGGCCTTCCGCCGCTCGTCGTGACCCCAGATGCCGATCAGGAAAAAGAGCGGCACGAGCGTGAACTCGAAGAACACGTAAAAGAGGATCACGTCGCGGGCAGCGAACACGCCCAGCATCGCCGCCTCGAGCACGAGCAGGAGCACGTAGAAGCCTGCCGGCCGGTCGCGGATCGCATCCCAGCTGACGAACACGGCCGTGATCGAGAGCAGGGCGGAGAGCGCGAACATCCAGATCGAGAGGCCGTCGAGTCCGAGCGACAGCTTCACGTCGAAGATTCCGCCGACGAGCCACGGAAACTCGACGAGACCGTAGGGCTCGCCCGCCATGGCGGCGGGATCGGAGAGGAATCGCATGACGAGCCAGCCCGCCAGCACGAGCGTGACGATCGCCGTGTTGGCCGCGCTTTGGCGGACGGCGGCCAGACCCCACGACCGGAACAGCCAGGCCACGATCGCGCCGATGAGGGGCGCGGCGATGACCAGGAGCAGGTGGGTCGAAGGGCTCAGGGCGTTCATGCGACGGATGGTGTTCGGGGAGGAATACCGGGCGTGTGGCTCACCGCAGCCGTGAGGCGAGGGCGAGCATGATCAGGAGCGTGCCCAGCACGCCCACGAGGGCGTAGCGCTGGACAAGGCCCGACTGCAGGTGTCGCACCCAGGCGCCGAGGGCGAGCGGGATGCGGGCGATGCCGTCGACGAGACCGTCGATGACGTAGCGGTCGAACGCGGCGGCGACCAGCGCCACGCCTTCCAGCGGCTTCACGACCAGGCCCTTGTAGAGCTGGTCGATGAAGAACCGGTTGGCGAACAGCGTGCCGAGGGGGCCGAGGAACCGCTCGATCTGCGGGCCGTCGCTGCGGCGGCCGAGGTGGCCGACCGCGGCGATCGCGATGCCCAGTGCGGCGGCGAGCGTGCCCTGGAGGGCGAGGTCGAAGTGGAACGCGGGGGGCGTGGCGGTGGCCGTGACGGCCGGCACCGTGAGCGACGGCGTGGCGGCGAGGAACGTGGAGAGCGCGTGCGTGGCGAACAGCCACCAGCCGCTCACCGCGGAGGCGATCGCGAGGATCACGAGCGGGATCGTCATCACGGGGGGCGACTCATGCGCCGCGGAGCCCGCCCCTCCATGGGAATGGTGACCGGCCTCGTCGGGCACCCGGAGCGGGCCGGTGAACGTCATGAACACGGCGCGGAACGTATAGAAGGCGGTGAGGCCGGCCGTGATGAGCGACATCCAGAAGAGCGTCTGCCAGGTGCGGGGGTGGTCGAGGGCGGGGACGGTCGAGGCTGACTCAGATGATGCAGTCATGCGCGAGACGAAGTGGACGAGAGCGGCGGAATTCCCCCCGGGCCGGCCTTCCTCCGGAGGGAGAGGCAGAGCGGCATGGCCGCTGGCGGGGGCCGCGTCGTGATGCTCACCGTGGGCATCGGGCCAGCCCTTGGAGTGGAGGGCGGCGAGGATCTCGTCCTTGCTGAAGAAGCCGGCGAACGGGGCCACGCCGGCGAGCGCGAGCGCCCCGATCAGAAACGTGGCCGCCGTGATCGGCATCAGCCGCCGCAGGCCGCCGAATCGCCGCATGTCGATCACGCCCCCCATGGAGTGCATCACGGAGCCTGCGCCGAGAAAGAGCAGCGCCTTGAAGAAGGCGTGCGTCACGAGGTGGAAGATCGCTGCCGTGAACCCGAGCATCGTGCCCGTGCCGAGGCTCGCGAACATGTAGCCGAGCTGGCTGATCGTCGAGTAGGCGAGCACCCGCTTGAGATCGTTTTGCACGGTGCCGATCAGGGCGGCGACGAGGGCCGTCGTGGCGCCGACGATCGACACCAGCGCGAGGGCGTCGGGGCAGACCACGAACAGCGGCGCGCAGCGGGCCACGAGGTAGATGCCGGCCGTGACCATCGTGGCGGCGTGGATCAGGGCGCTGGCGGGCGTGGGGCCTTCCATCGCGTCGGGCAGCCAGACGTGGAGCGGCAGCTGGGCACTCTTGCCACAGGCGGCGAGCAGGAGCAGCAGGCAGATCGCGGTGCCGACGGCGCCGCCGACGTAGCCGGCCGCGTCGGCGATCCGGCTCTGGCCGAGAATGCCCGGCAGGATCGTGCCGTCGGCCGAGAGCGTGTCGTGGAAATTGAGCGTGCCGTAGGTCATCCAGAGGAGGAACGTGGCGACGGCCAGGCCGAAGTCGCCCACGCGATTGACGAGAAACGCCTTCTTGGCGGCCTTCGCCGCCTCGGGCTTCGTGAACCAGAAGCCGATCAAGAGGTAGCTGCACGCCCCCACCGCCTCCCAGAACACGTAGACGAGCAGGAAGTTGCTCGCGGCGACGAGCATCGTCATCGAGAACACAAACATCGCGAGCAGGGCGAAGAACCGCGGATAGCCGGGGTCGTCGTGCATGTAGCCGATCGAATAGATCGCCACGAGCAGGCCGACGCAGGTGATGATCGTCAGCAGCGTGGACGTGAGCGGGTCCAGCCGGAGGGCGACCGGGATCGAAAAGCTCCGCAGTTCCGTCGTGCCGTCGGCCCGGGTGGTGTCGGCCGCGGCGGGGCTCCCCGCGGGGGGCGCGTAGGCGGCGTCGACGCCGGCCCATTCCCAGAGCGTGGTGACCATCTCGACCGGCCGCGCGGTCGGCGCGTGACCGGCATCGCCGATACCCACCTCCCGGCCGAGGCCGAGCAGGAGCGACACGGCGACGACGGCCGCGGCGGCGATGCCGGCGATCGCCGGCAGATGACCGCGCGGACCCAGCCGCCGGCCGAGGGCGACCGTGAGGATCGCGCCCAGGAGGGGCAGGAGCGGTACCAGAACGAGGAGCGTGGCGGGCGACATGGCTTGCATGGTGGTCGGTGGACGGTGCGGTCAGACGTGCTCGCGCTGGAGCAGGTCGTTTTCGTCGGCGGCGGGCAGCACGCCGGCGGGCGTGAGCCGCGGGAACGTGGGGGGCACGGTGTCGACGGCCGGCAGTTCGCGGTCCACCCGCCGCGGCAGATTGGATTCGCGGAGCGACTGCCAGGCCGCGGAGTCGAGGCGGCCCGTGCGGGCGAAGGCCTGGAGCACGAACACGAGCGCCACGGCCGCCTCGCAGGCCGCCACGGTGAGCACGAAGATCACGAGCACCTGCCCGCCGAAGTCGCCGTGATGGCGGCTCCAGGCCACGAGGCTCACGGAGATCCCTTGCAGCATCAGCTCCGCGGAGAGGAACATCACGATCAGGTTCCGCCGCGTGAGGATGCCCACGAGGCCGAGCGAGAACAGGATCGCGCCGACGACGAGCGCGTTCTGCAGGAGCGCCAGCTGGTTCATGATGCGGCCCTCCGGCCCGGGGCCAGTTCGCCCGACGGGTCGCCGTGGCGGCTCACGACGGCGATCGAGCCGACGAGCGCCACGAGCAGGAGCACACCCGCCGCCTCGACCGCAAGGAGATGCCGGCCGAAGAGTTCGCCGCCGAGCCGGGCGACTTGATCGGTCGCGAGGGGATCGGTCGCGATTGCGGAATCGATCGCATCACCTGCCTTCACGTCGTCACCGCTCTTTCCCGCCGTGCCCGCGGCCATCGCGGCGGCCTTCGACGGCATCTGGCAGCACGACGGATCGGCCGACAGCCGGCCGATCGAGAGCGTGAGCAGGCCGAGCAGCGTGGCGCCGGCGATCGCGGAGAGCAGCGGCTCGTTGGAAACGCGGTCGTAGGGGGCCAGGCCGGCAGGCTGGGCCAGCATGAGCACGAACAGGAACATCACGAGGATCGCCCCGGCGTAGACCACGATCGTGGCCACCCCGAGAAACTGGGCACCGAGCACGAGCAGCACGCCCGACACGCCGGCGAGGGCGAGGGCGAACCAGATGGCCGAGTAGACCGGCGACCGCGACACGATCGTGGCCGCACCCGAGATCACGGCCACGAGTGACACGATCAGGAACACGGCCTCCTCGCCGAGCCCGCCGAGGCGGCGGCCCGTGAGCACGAAGCCGGCCAGCGCGGTTGCGCCGAGCAGGCCGCCGAGCCAGCTGGCCGCGCGGCTGTCGGCACCCCGAGGCAGAAGCAGCCACAGGCTCACGGCGGCGGCAGTGACGGCGCCGGCGAGGATGACGCCGGGCGAGGGCAGGGCGGCGGCGATCACAGCGTGCCTCCGAGCGCGGCCGACTTCATCGGCTCCGCATCCTTCGTCATGTCGTACACGCTCAGGAGTTTTTCCTTGTCGAAGATCATCTCCTCGCGGCTCTTGCCCGTGAGGTCGAGCAGGCTCGTGAGCTCGATCGCATCGACCGGGCAGGCCTCCTCGCACATGCCGCAGAAGATGCACCGCAGCTCGTCGATCTGGAAGCTCTCGGGATACTTCTCGCGGTCGGGCCAGGGGCTCTCGGTGGCCACGATGTCGATGCAGTGGGCGGGGCAGGCCGTGGCGCAGAGGAAGCAGGCCACGCACTTCACGCGGCCCGCCTCGTCGCGATTGAGCCGATGCACGCCGCGGTAGATGAGCGGGTTGCCCACCGTGGGCCGCTGCTCGGGGAAGCTCACGGTGACCTTGGGGCTCACGAGGTGCCGGGCGGTCGTCGTCAGGCCGCCCACGAAGAGCGGCAGATAGAGCCGTTCGGCGAGGCCCAGCGGCTTCTCTTCCAGCCACGTGATCGAGGGATCGGTGGGCTTCATGTCAGACCTCCACCAGTTCGTGTTCGATGTCGAGCGGGCCGCGGGTGCGGATCGGCGTGTTGTCGGTGCCCGAAGGCGTGAGCATGCCGGCGGCGATCCAGCCGACGAAGAACACACCCCAGGGGATGGCGATCGCGGCAGTCTTCGCGGCCCCCGCGCCGACCGCCGCCACCAGGTGCGGCCGGAACTCCTCGACGGCCGCCACCGTGACGAGATTCGCGAGCCCCAGCGGCAGCATCACTTTCCAGGCGAGGTTCATGAGCTGGTCGAACCGGAACCGCGGCCAGCTCCAGCGGACGAGCATGAAGAACAGGATCACGCCGAGGATCTTCGCGGAGAGCACGCCGAACCGGAGCAGGGCCACCGTCCACGTTTCGACCGGGCCGGAGCCGGTGACTCCCCAGAGGTGCCAGCCGCCCAGGAACATGATCACGATCAGGAAGGCCGCCGTGACCATGTGGAGGAACTCGGCCACGAGGAAGAGCAGGAGCTTGATGCCCGAATACTCGGTGTGATAGCCGCCGACGAGTTCCTGCTCGGCTTCCGGGAGATCGAAAGGCAGCCGGGCCGCCTCGGCGAAAGCGGCCACGAGAAACACGATGAAGCCGAGCGGCTGGGCGAACGCATACCAGACGCCGGTGTCGGCCTGGGCGTTCATGATCGTGTCGAGCTCGAGCGAGCCGGCCGCGAGCACGACCCCCAGGAGGCCGAGGCCGAGCGGAATCTCGTAGGCCACGAGTTGGGCACTGCTGCGGAGGCCGCCCAGGAAGCCGTACTTGTTGTTGCTCGCCCAGCCGCCGAGGAGCACGCCATAGACGGCGATACTGGAAAGCGCGAACACCCAGAGCACGCCCACGTCGAGTCCGGGCGCGACGAGCAGCGGCTCCTCGCCCGTGAGGCCGAGTGCGGGGATCGGCGGCAGCGAGCTGCCGAACGGGATCGCGGCGAAGATCGCGAGCGACGCCGCCAGGATCACGAGCGGCGCGGCCGTATACAGAACCTTGTCCACGTGCTTCGGCGTGAAGTCTTCCTTGAGGATGATCTTGAGGCCGTCGGCGAGCGGCTGCCCGAGGCCGAAGAGCCGCACCTTCGTGAGCGGGATGCCGACGCGGTTGGGGCCCTTGCGGTCCTGCACCCAGGCGGCCATCCACCGCTCGACGAGCACGAGATAGGCGGCCGCCGTCATCAGGCCACCGATCAAGAGGCCGATCTTCACAAGCGCCACGATCGTGGGGAGGGAGGGCAGGTATTCGGTCATGCGAGCTGCCTCACGCGGAGGTCCACGCCGGTGGCCGGCACGTCGCCGGCGAGCGCGGCGAAGGGGGCGGCCGAGCCGGCGATCTGCTGCCGCACGCCGACCGGGTCGTAGAGGCCGCGGCGGCCGAGCATGTTCCAGAACAGCCGCCCTTCGGGCCAGACGCCGGCCGGCGGCTTGATCGCCTGGCCGAAGCTCTGGGCATGGTGGGCCACGTTCACCCAGGTGCCGGCCCGCTCCGCAAAGCCCGCTGCGGGCAGCCGCCAGGTGGCGAGCTTCATGAGCGGCGACTCGAAGAGGTCCTGCACCACGAGGCACCGGAGATCGGCGAAAGTCGCGGCCTCAGCCTCGTCGATCCACGGTGTCGGGTAGCCGCCGGTCACCCAGGCCGCATCGGCTTTGCCGGCGGCGACATGGGCCACCAGGTCGTCCCACGAGCGGCCACCGGCACCGTAGAGGGCGAGCACTTCCTCGGCTCCCTTGCGGTTGGGGCACTTCTCGGCGCGAATCGTGAAGCCGCCGGGGAAGGTCTCATCGGCGCCGATCACGGGCACGTTGCCGAGGGTCAGGAAGGCCTCCGGATCGATCGAGCGGGCGATCGCGCAGAGCATCCAGGCCTCCTCGACGGTGAGCATCGGCGAGACGGCCACCGCGAGCCGGCCCGCGGCCTTGAGGTCGTCGCGGAGCCGCGTCACGACGTCGGCCCAATCGATCGTCTCGAAGGCATCGCCCGGCGTGCCGTGACCGTTTTTGCCCGCCTCGCGCCGCCGGCCGGCGGCGAGGACCCGCGACTGATCATGGAGATGGTGCCAGCCGTAGCGGCCGTCGTCGCACATCCACCAGGTGTTGACGTGCGGGTTCTCACGGGGCTTGAGCCGGTAGACCGTGTCCTGATTGTGTTCGGTGTGGATCGAGCAGCCGGCCGAGCAGCCACCACACACGTTGGCCTCCCGCTTCAGGAACCAGACCCGCTGCTGATAGAGGAAGTCCTTGTCGCCGAGCGCACCGACCGGGCAGAGATCGACGACGTTGCCGGCGAGCTTGTTGTCGAGCGGGAAGCCGGGGAAGACGTCGATTTCCTCGCTACTACCACGGGAGACAACCATCAATTCGCTGGCCCCGGAGACCTCGCGGGTGAACCGCACGCACCGCGTGCACATGATGCAGCGGTCGACGAACAGCGTCACCGTCGGGCCGACGTCGCGCTTGCGGCTCGTGAACGGATGGAGATCGGCCCGCCGCTCGGCCTGGCCGTGCTCGAAGTGATAGTCCTGGAGCAGGCACTCGCCCGCCTTGTCGCAGATCGGGCAGTCGATCGGGTGGTCGATGAGGAGCGCCTCCTCGACCCGGGCGCGGCTGTCCTTCACGAGCTGGCTCTCGGTGACGATCACCGTGCCGTCCTTGACCGGCGTCTGGCAGCCGGGCACGAGCTTCGGCACCATCGTGACCTTGCCTGTGGCGGCGTCGCGCTGCCCGGTCTCGATCAGGCACATCCGGCAGCTGGCCACGACGGAGAGCCCGGGATGCCAGCAGTAGTGCGGAATCTCCTTGCCCGCCCGCCGCGCAGCCTCGATGCAATTGAGCCGCTCGTCGGCCCCGATCTCGATCTCCTGTCCGTCGACGATGGCAACCGGCATCAATGAGCTCCCACGATCTGCAGGGCGGGGACGGGGTCGGTGACCATCCAGCCCGAGGGATTGGTCCGCTTGATGTAGTCTTCGAACTCGCCGCGGAACTTCTTGATCGCGTTCTTGATCGGCCAGGCGGCGCCGTCGGCCAGGCCGCAGATCGTGCTGCCCGGCATCATGCCCATCGTGGTGCCGATCTCGAGCAGGAGGTCGAGATCGCGGAGGCGTCCCTTCCCGGCCTTGATCCGCTCCAGCATCCGCAGGCTCCAACTCGTGCCCTCGCGGCACGGGGTGCACTGGCCGCACGACTCGTGGGCGAAGAAGCGGCAGGAGTTGTGGAGGAAGTCCACGATGCTGGTCTGGTCGTCGATCACGACGACGGCTGCGGTGCCGAGGCCGAGGCAGCCCACCTTGCCCGGGCCGGCGAAGTCGAGCGGCGTGTCGAGTTCGCTCTCCGTCATCAGCCCCATCGAGATGCCGCCGGGAATCACGGCCTTCGCCCTGCGGCCCTTCCAGACGCCGCCACCGAGCTCGTCGATGAGCTGCCGCGCGGTGATGCCGAGCGGCGCCTCGTAGCAGCCCGGCTTCTCGACATGGCCCGAGAGGCAGTAGAGCTTCGGGCCGTAGGAGCCGGGGTCGCGGGGATTGGCAGGGTCGGCCGGCACGCCGATCGACTTGAACCAGTCCACGCCTCGGCGGGCGATCTGGGCCACGCAGGCCATCGTCTCGATGTTGTTGACCACCGTCGGCTTGCGGAACAGCCCCTCGATCGCCGGGAACGGCGGCTTGATCCGCGGCCAGGCCCGCTTGCCCTCGAGGCTCTCGATCAGGCCCGTCTCCTCGCCACAGATATAGGCGGCGGCACCCCGATGCAGGTAGACGTCGAGCGAGAAGCTGGTGCCGCGGATGTTCTTGCCGAGGTAGCCGGCGGCGTAGGCTTCGTCGATCGCGGCCTGCAGGCGATGCCAGCTCCGCGGATACTCGTATCGCAGGTAGATGTAGGCCGTGGAGGCCCGCGTCGCGTACGACGAGAGGATGATCCCCTCGATCACCTGGTGCGGGTCGTCCTCCATCAGGATCCGGTTGTTGAACGTGCCCGGCTCGCTCTCGTCGGCGTTGATGCAGAGATAGATCGGGCCGGGATGGTCCTTCGGGAGGAACGTCCACTTGAGGCCCGTCGAGAAGCCGGCGCCGCCGCGGCCGCGGAGGCCCGACGCCTTCACCATCTCGATCACGTCCGAAGGCTGCTTCTCGGCGAGCGCCCGTTCCAGCGGGGCGTAGCCACCACGGCTCGCGTAGCTCGCGATGGTGTGGCCATCGGGCACGCCGACGGCTTCGAGCAGGACGGGCTTGAACGGCGTCATGTCAGGTGGCCCTCGCACGCGGCTTCTTGAGCTCGGCCTCGGCGGCCTCGGGCGTCATGTTCTTGAGGAGATCGTCGTTGGCGAGAATGCAGGGGGCGAAGTCGCAGGCGCCGAGGCACTCGGCCGGCTCGATCGTCAGCTCGCCATCGGGCGTCGTGCCGTAGGGTTCGATGCCGTTCTTCCGGCACAGGTGTTCGAGCAGGTGGTCGCCTCCCCGCAGGGCACACGACACCGAGCGGCAGACGAACGCCCGCACCGTCCCGTGCGGCTTCTCCTGGTGGAAGAACTGGTAAAAGGTGAGCGTGTCCTGCACCTCGGCGGGCGCGAGCCCCAGCACCTGAGCGATCTCGACGACGGCCTCCAGCGGCACGTGCCGCAACTCGGCATTCACGATGTGCAGCGCCGGCAGCGTGAGGGCGCGGCGATTCGGATACCGCGGCGCGAGCGCCTCGATCTTCGCCACCATCTCGTCGGTGAGGGTTTTTTTCTGAGCGATCATGCGTGGAACGGATGGGTCAGTCGATCGTGTCTGTACGGGTGAATCCGGGAGGGGTTGCCCCTGCCGTGGATCCGGCGTTGCTGGCCAGCGAAGCCATGGATGGCGAAGCGCAGCCAGCATCGAGTGAGCGGAGGCCAGGATGGCCGCAGTGAACGTCCGGAGACATGGCGGGGGCAATCCCGACCCACGCAGAACGTCGAACGCTTTCCGTCCTCATCGGTCGAGCTCCGCGGCGATGATGTTGAGGCTGCCGAGCACGGCGACGACGTCGGAGAGCGTGTGTCCGCGGATCAGGAACGGGAAGAGCGCGAAGTGGAGGACGCTCGGGGGGCGGCAGCGGGCCCGGTAGGCCGTGTCGTCGCCGTCGCCCACGATGTAGAAGCCGAGCTCGCCGTTGGGCGCCTCGATCGCGGCATACGACTCCTCGAAGGGCACCTCGAAGCCGCGATTGGCCATCGACAGCTCGAAGTGGGAGATCGTGCCCTCGATCGACGAATAGACCTGCTGCTTCGTCGGCAGGGCCGTCCGCTGGTCGATACCGACGTTCACCGGGCCGCCCGGCAGGTTTTCGAGGGCTTGGGCGACGATCTTCAGGCTCTCGCGCATCTCCTGCATCCGCACGAGATAGCGGGCGTAGCAGTCGCCGGCGCTCGCGCAGGCCACGTTGAAGTCGAGGTCGGCGTAGGCGAGATAGGGCTCGTCCTTGCGGAGGTCGCGGGTCACGCCACTGGCCCGGGCCACGGGGCCGGTGGCGCTGCGATTGATCGCCTCTTCCCTCGTGAGCACGCCCACGCCCTTCGTCCGATCGACGAAGATGCGGTTCCGCGTGAGCAACCGCTCCATGTCGTCGAGCGTCTTCGGGAAGGTCTTGATGAACGCCCGGATCTTCTCGATCACCAGCGGCGTGAAGTCCTGCGACACGCCGCCGACGCGGGTGTAGGAATTCGTGAACCGGGCCCCGCAGAGCGTCTCGAAGATGTCGTAGATCACCTCACGCTGGTAGAAGGCGTAGAGGAAGAACGTGAACGCCCCCGTGTCGAGCCCCACGGCGCCGTTGGAGAGCAGGTGGTCGCTGATCCGGGCCAGCTCGGCCACGATCGTGCGAACATAGCGGCAGCGGGGCGTGAGGTCGATGCCGAGCAGGGACTCGACGGCATGATGCCAGGCCACGTTGTTGGCGATCGGCGAGATGTAGTTCATCCGGTCGGTCACCGTCACGTATTGATTGAACGTGAGGTGCTCGCCGATCTTCTCGAAGCCCGAGTGGAGGTAGCCCATCTCCGGCATCGCATCGACCACCCGTTCCCCCTCCAGCCTGAGCACGAGCCGGAGCGTCGTGTGGGTGGCGGGATGCTGGGGGCCGAAGTTGAGCGTCCAGAGGTAGTCCTCGCTCCGCGCTCCCGCCTCGGGGTCGCGGCTCGTGACGTCGAATTCGGCAGGGGCGATCGACATGGGCTAGCTGTGATCCCGGGTGATGACGGGGAAGTTGTGGCGTTCGCCGCGGCCCTGGAGCGGGTAGTCCTTCCGCAGCGGATGGGCGGTGAACTCTTCGGGCATCACGAGCCGGCGGAGGTCGGGGTGCCCCTCGAAGCGGATGCCGAAGAGGTCCCAGACCTCCCGCTCGAGCCAGTTCGCACCTTCCCAGAGCGGCACGACGCTGCGGATACAGGGGTCGGGATCGTCGAGGAAGGCCCGCACGATGAGCCGCTGATTGGTGGCGGTGGCGGCCAGGAGGTAGACGAGCCCGTAGCGGTGTTTCGCCCCCCTGTATTCCAGGTAGTCGACGCACGTGACGTCCACGAGCAGGTCGAAGCCGAGCTGCTTGAGCAGCTTGAATGCATCGGGGGTGTCGACCGGCCGCAGTTCGACCCGCGTCTGTCCACGGAAGGCGGACGTCTCGAGCGGCCCGAAGCGGGCGACAAGCTCGGCGACGACGTCGTCTACGGCGGGGGGCGTCTGCGGCATGAAGGCGTGGGGTGCGGGATCGAGGTACGGGAGTCGGGAGCGGGAAGCGGGAATGGCGTTCAGGAGCGGGGGCCGATCGCCTCCGCGACGGCGGCCAGTTCCCGCTGGAGCACGGGGTTGCGGGAGGCATCGATCGAAAGTGGCGCGGTGATCTCCACCAGGGCCCGCTTCCGGGCCTGGCGGCCGGCCGTGTCGAACTCGCGGCCGGCGATCGTGCCTTCCCGCTGGATCTTGTCCTGCAGGTCGATGATCGCCTGGATCAGCTGCTCGGGCCGCGGCGGGCAGCCGGGCACGTACATGTCCACCGGAATGAACCGGTCGATCCCCTGCACGACGGCATAGGTGTCGAACACGCCGCCGGTGCTCGCACAGGCGCCCATCGAGATGCACCACTTGGGCTCGTGCATCTGCTGCCAGATGCGCTGGAGCACCGGCAGCATCTTCATCACCACGCGGCCGGCGACGATCATGAGATCGCACTGCCGCGGGCTGAACCGAAACACCTCGGCGCCGAAGCGGGCGAGGTCGTGCTTGCTGGCGCCCGTGGCCATCAGTTCGATGCCGCAGCAGGCCGTGGCGAAAGGCATCGGCCAGAGGCTGTTCTTACGGCACCAGCTGGCCAGTTCGTCGAGCTTGCTGACGAACACGTTTTCGGGCAGTTCGAGCTTCGGAGAACCGTTCACCGCCATCGGAACACCCCCTTGCGCCAGTCATAGGCGAAGCCCACGATCACCAATGCGATGAAGAGCATCGCACCGGCGAACACGAGCCCGCGGGACGACACCATGCCACCGGCCACTGCCGCATCGACACCGGCCTGCGACCGGCTGGCGACGGCCCATGGATAGAGGAACAGGAGTTCGACGTCGAACACCAGGAACGTGATCGCGACCAGGTGGAAGCGGACGTCGAATCGCCGCCGCGTGTCGTGGATCGGATCCATGCCGCTCTCGTACGGCATCTCCTTCACGGCTCCCGATCGCCTGGGGCCGACGAGCTGCGCGAAAACCACCAGTCCCACGGAAACGGCGGCCGCGATCGCGACGAACAGCAGGACCGGGAGGATGGCGTCCATGGCGGGCTCGGGCGGGCTCGGGCGGGCTGGAAAGTGATCAGCGGACTTCGGCCGAAGCCCGGCCGAACCCCGGAACTGGGAAAATCGGCCGCAGGAAGCCACTTCGTGAAATCTGTCACGAAGTGGCGGCCTAAAAAAGCCGGGCGCTCTGACCCGCCGGCCGTGGCCGATTCAACCGTCAAAGTTATACAGCCCCGGACCGAGGCCGACGAGTCAGGCCGTTTTCGCCCGGCGTGCAACCGTCTGCCACCGCCGGCGAACCCGGTGCGCCCGGGGGTCGCCCGCGGCCATCTCCATGAGCGTCGCCGCATGGGCGAGCGTGGCCCTGGCCCCGGCGACGTCGCCCGCTTCGAACCGCCGCTCCGCGCTGCGGAGCGCGGAGGCCGCATGCCAGCGGGCGCTCGCGGCCGTGATCCGGTCGCGGCGCGGCTCCGGAAGTGATTCGGCGTTGATCGCGATCGTGCGGGTCACGTCGGGCCACATGTCGCCCGTCGCGAGCAGCCGGGCCGACTCGTTGGCGTCGTGGCGGCGATACGTGGCCATCACCCGCGGCTCGTACCACACCCGGCATCGGGCGGCGATCCGCACCCACATCTCCCAGTCGAGCGCCTGGCAGAGATCGGCGCGGTAGCCGCCGAAGCGTTCGTAGGTGGCGCGGGGCACGATCACGCCCGGCGTCTGCAGCCGCTGACGTTCCGCGATCACGGGCAGCCAATCGCGAAGCGGCCCGGCGAACCACGCCAGTCGCGAACTGGTCTTGAGAAACCGGTCGGCGGCATCGACCAGCCGCGTGCGGCAGAACGCCATGCCAGCGTCCGGCGTCCGCCGGAACCCGCGATCGAGCCGGGCATAGAAGCCTGGGAGCACGTAGTCGTCCTGATGGAGCAGATGGACGAGCGTGCCCCGGGCGAGATCGATCGCGCGATTCCAGTTGCCGGCCAGCCCGAGCCGCTCGCCATGCCGGACGATGTCCACGCGGCCGGTCGGATCGACCGACCGCACGATCGTCTCCACGGCCCCGTCGGGCGAGCCGTCGTCGACGACCGTGACCTGCATCTCGGCCGCAGGTGCCGCCTGCGCCAGCACCGATGCGAGCGCGACGGCGAGCGCATCCGTGGGCCGGTAGGTCGGCAGCATCACGGAGAATCGCGGCCGTGCAGCTCCGTCAGCGAGCGGTGCGATGCACGGCGGCTGCGACATCGTGACGGGACTACCAGATGCCCATGCCAAATCCGAATCCGAAGCCCATGCCGCCGAAGATGCCGGCATCGGCGCCGGTGCGGACATCGGAAAACGGCGTTTTGCCCGGGCCTTGGTTGCGGTAGGGCGAGAAGGAGGCGCGGGCCTCGGCCAGCCCTGCGGCCGACGCGGCCGCGGTCTCCCGCCGGGCCTCGTCGGCCCGCTGCACGAGCAGATTCCGGCCCTGCTCGAAATCGGCCTGCCGCTGCCGGAGCGACGTCCGCTTCTCCTCGATCGTCTTGATCTCCATCTGCAGCTGCCCGGCCGACATCGTCACGACGTTCGGCACGTCCTTGAGCTCCTGGGCCCGCCGCTCGTCCGACATCGCCGAGAGGTACTGCCCCACCCAGGCCCGCACGTCCTGGGCCTCGGGGGTATCGAGCACCTTGAACTTCTTCTCGAGATCCTCGAGGAGGTATTCGAGTTCGAACGACGACATCCCGGCGACCCGCCGGTTGAAATCGACCTTGATCCTCCGCACCTGCTCGGGCGTGTAGATTTTCGTGGACGAAAGCCACTCGCCGAGTTCGAAGACGGCTCGGCGCCACTCGGGGCTGTTCATGATCTCCGTCTTGCGGGCGAGATCGTCGGCGTCCGCCGCGGGCGCCGCCGCGGGGGACGCGGTGGTCGTCGGCGGCGTGCCCGGCTCCGCACCGCGGATCGACGCGGGGGTCGAGAGCACGATGATCAGGAGCCCGGCGGCACCGCGTGCGCAGGCGCTGCCCGTCCTCGTATTCGATCCGGGGCGAATCGTCGCGGTCGTCATTTCGTGCCCTCCGCGACGCGGACCAGCGTGACCGCCACCGGGGGCAGGTGCTCGCCTCCGACATGCGTGTGGAGCGACCGCATCGAGCAGCGATCCTTGCCGTCGAACGTGTAGACGTTGATGGCGGACGTCTGGCTGCCGTCGGGCTTCACCGTGGCCGTGCGGGCCACCCACGAGCCGGCGTCCCGCAGCCAGGTGGCCTCGCTGTGGCTGCCGTCGGAGCCGAAGGCCCATGAGCGAATCCGGCGGGCGAGCGGATCCCAGCCGATCTGCTGGGAGATGTCGAGTCCGGCTGCGTTCTCCGGGCCGACGTGTGCCGGCCGGATCCGGATCTCGCGGAGCAGGTAGGTGTGCGTGTCGTTCCAGCGGACGCGCATGGTCAGTTCGGCGGGGGGTTTCGTGACCGCCGCTTCGGCACCGTGGGCCGTCTCGTCGACGACCTTCCAGTCGCCGACCATCCAATCCAACTCGCGGAGCGATTCGGGGCCCGACGGTTCCGGGTCACGGGCCTCCCGCAGGGCCGCGAGTTTCCAGCCGCCGGGTTCGCGGACCCACGTGGCCGAGAAGCGACCCTCGAGCGGCGTTCCGCCGCCGGGCAGGGTCACCTCCACCTGACCGTCCTCGATCGCGACGTCGTCGGTCACGAACCGCAGGTTTGTTTCCGTGATCTTGAATTCCGGCTGCGGTCCCGCCGACCCGCCGGCCGTCGTCGCCGCGACGGTCTCCCGACCCTGCAGCACCTCTCCGGCGTCGTCGATGATATCGCCGTCGGCCGTCCACAGGTCGGTGAGCGTCTTCGCCTCACCCCGCTGCAACGCCTCCGTGTAGACCTTCGCCGCCGCGCGAATGGCGGCGGCGTCGGCCTCCCGGCCGGACGTTTCGGCAGCCGACAGGCAGACCGCCGTCAGGCCGACGTGAGCCACGAACGCGGCGACCAGTGAAACTGCGGTCCGCGACACTGCGATGCGGTGGAATCGGGGCATGGGAGGCGGGTCTCCGCCGCGGAACATGACGGAACATGACAGGCACACGACGCCGCTGAAAATCGTACCACGCGATGGAGTCCGCCGAAAACGGCCGGCCCGGTCCGCACGGGCCGCCCGTCCGGTCCGCCGCTGGCGGTCGCCTGCGCGGCCCGGGGGCGGTCGTCTGGTAGTGTGGTCGGCATGTCCAGTCATGCCGCCACGCTCGCGGATCTCGTCAGGCGGCCCAGCGTCAATCCAATGGGCCGTGATGTCTCGGGGCCGGAGTATCTCGAGGCAAGGGTCGGCGAATACCTCGTGCAGCGGTTCGACGCCGCGGGCATTCCCTGGGTACGGCAGCCGGTGGCCCCGGGACGCGACAACGTCATCGCCTGGCTGGAGGCCACCTCCCCGGGAGCGCCAGTGCTCCTGTGGGACGCCCATCAGGATACGGTCCCGGCCGAAGGGATGACGATCGAGCCCTTCGCGCCGCAGGTGCGAGACGGCCGCCTCTATGGCCGCGGTGCCTGCGACGTGAAGGGGGGGCTGGCCGCGATGCTCGTGGCACTCGAACGCCTGATGGCGATGGATGGCCCGCGGGCGGCGACGGTCGTGTTCGCGGCAACCGTCAATGAAGAGTTCGGGTTTACGGGCGCCAGGGCCGTGACGCGGCTGTGGAGCGACGCGTCGGAGCAGGCCGCCGCCGCGCCGCGGCCGCTTGCTCCGCCCGCCCCGGCTCCGCTCGCCCCGCGTGGTCCAGGCGGTGTGGTCCGGCCGACGGCGGCGATCGTGGCCGAGCCCACGGGCCTCGATCTCGTCGTGCAGCACAAGGGGGCCGTCCGCTGGCGGGTCCGCATCCACGGTCGCGCCTGCCACAGCGCGTTTCCCGAGCATGGCGACAACGCGATCTACCGCGCGGGCCGGGTGATCCTGGCCGTGGAGTCGCTCGCCGCCGAACTGCTCACGCGCCATCCCGGCCATCCCTGCGGGCCGCCGACGCTCAATCTCGGCACGATCCGTGGCGGCAGCGGCGTGAACCTCGTGCCGGAACTCGCCGTCCTCGAAATCGACCGCCGCCTGCTACCGGGCGAGTCGCCGCAGGCGGCCCGCGACGAAGTGATCGCCCGCATCGCGGCCGCCGTCGACGGAGAACGGGTCGAGCACGAGCCGCCGTTTCTCGAGAGCGCCGGCCTGCCCGACGACACCCGCGGCGGGGCGGCACGGGTCTGGACGGAGCGACTCGAGGCGTCCGCCCGGGGGGAGGGATACGCGGGCCGACGCACCGCGGCCCGGTATGGCACCAATGCCAGCATTTACGCCGCGGCGGGGGTGCCGGCCGTCGTGTTCGGGCCGGGCTCGATCGAGCAGGCCCATACCGCCGACGAGTGGATCGAGTTGGTGCAGGTCGAGGCGGCGGCCGCCGCGTTGGTGCGTGTCGTGACGGGGGCCGCGTGAGGGGTATGCCGTCGCTCGGCGGCTGGACGCAGGCCACGCGGCTTGGATAATGCGGCGGATTCGCGACCGTCACACCCGACCGTCACCCCCGACCAGTCCGTCGCACCATCACCTCCAGGAGACCGCAGCACATGGCAGGCACGATCACGGTCAAGGGCCCGGTCGTCGATCTCGACGGCGACGAGATGACGCGGATCATCTGGCAGTTCATCAAGGACAAGCTGATCCTGCCCTACCTGAATCTCGATATCCGTTCGTACGACCTCTCGATCCAAAACCGCGATGCCACCGGGGATCAGGTGACCATCGACGCGGCCAACGCGATCAAGGAGTTCGGCGTGGGCGTGAAGTGCGCCACGATCACGCCCGACGAGGCGCGGGTGCGGGAGTTCGGGCTCAAGCAGATGTGGAAGAGCCCCAACGGCACGATCCGCAACATCCTGGGCGGCGTCATCTTCCGCGAACCGATCATCATCAGGAACATCCCGCGGCTCGTGCCCGGCTGGACGAAGCCGATCGTCGTCGGGCGGCATGCCTTCGGCGACCAGTACCGGGCGACCGACACGCGGATTCCGGGCAAGGGCACGCTCACGCTCACGTTCACGCCGGCCGACGGCTCGAAGCCGATGGAGTTCAAGGTCTTCGATTTCCCCGGCCCGGGCGTGGCCATGGCGATGTACAACCTCGACGACTCGATCCGCGACTTCGCCCGGGCGAGTTTCCGCTACGGCCTGGCGCGGAACTACCCGGTCTACCTCTCCACGAAGAACACGATCCTCAAGGCCTATGACGGCCGCTTCAAGGACATCTTCCAGGAGATCTTCGACGCCGAGTTCAAGGCCGAGTTCGCCGCGAAGGGCATCACCTACGAGCACCGCCTGATCGACGACATGGTGGCCAGCGCCCTGAAGTGGGAGGGGGGCTACGTCTGGGCCTGCAAGAACTACGACGGCGACGTGCAGAGCGACATCGTGGCCCAGGGCTTCGGGTCGCTCGGCCTGATGACGAGCGTGCTGATGACGCCCGACGGCAAGACCGTGGAGGCCGAGGCGGCCCACGGCACGGTCACACGGCACTACCGGCAGCACCAGCAGGGCAAGCCGACGAGCACCAATCCGATCGCGTCGATCTTCGCCTGGACCCGCGGCCTGGCCCATCGAGGCAAACTCGACGGCACGCCGGAGGTGACCCGGTTCGCGGAGACGCTCGAGCGGGTCTGCATCGAGACGGTGGAGGAGGGCAAGATGACGAAGGATCTCGCGATCCTGATCGGCCCGGGCCAACCGCACCTCACGACGGAGGCGTTCCTCGCGGCGATCGATGCCAACCTGAAAACAGCGATGGCCGACTGACGGCTCCAGCAAGGAGAGAGAGACACCATGGCCCACGACCCTTCGGCCCGCCGGGGCATCGTCCTCGCCGGCGGTTCCGGCACGCGACTGCATCCCGCCACGCTGGCGATGTCGAAGCAGCTGCTGCCCGTGTACGACAAGCCGATGATCTACTACCCGCTCAGCGTGCTCATGCTCGCGGGCGTGCGCGAGATCCTCGTGATCTCCACGCCCCAGGACACGCCACGATTCAGCAGCCTGCTCGGCGACGGCAGCCAGTGGGGCATGAGCCTCTCCTATGCGGTGCAGCCGAAGCCCGAGGGCCTCGCCCAGGCCTTCCTCATCGGCGCCGACTTCGTCTCGGGCCGGCCCTCGGTGCTCGTGCTCGGCGACAACATTTTTTACGGTCACGGCCTCGGCGATCGGCTCGCGGCGGCGCAGTCCCGCACCCACGGGGCGAGCGTGTTCGCCTATCCCGTCGCCGACCCCGAGCGGTACGGCGTGGTCGAGTTCGACCGGGAGTGGAAGGCGAAGAGCATCGAGGAGAAGCCGCGGGCGCCGCGAAGCCGCTACGCGGTGACCGGCCTCTACTTCTACGACGAGCAGGTGGTCGAGACCGCCCGCGCGGTGAAGCCCTCGCACCGCGGTGAGCTGGAGATCACGGACGTGAATCGGATGTACCTCGAACGTGGCGAACTGACGGTCGAATTACTCGGCCGGGGCGATGCCTGGCTCGATACCGGCACGCACGACAGCCTGATCGAGGCCGGGCAGTTCATCCAGTCGCTCGAAAAGCGGCAGGGCCTCAAGATCTGCTGTCCCGAGGAGATCGCGTGGCGGAACGGCTGGATCGACGCCGCCCGCCTGGCCGCCCTCGCCGAGCCCTTCCGGAAGAGCGGCTACGGGGAGTATCTGCTCGGCCTCATGCAGGACGACGTGTTCACGTGACCATCACCGCGACCGATATCGACGGCGTGCTGATTCTCGACCCGAAGGTCTTCGGCGACACCCGCGGCTTCTTTTTCGAGAGCTTCAACCAGCGGGTCTTCGACGAGGCCGTGGGTCGCCCGGTGGCGTTCGTGCAGGACAACCACAGCCGCAGCGGCCGCAACGTGCTCCGCGGCCTGCACTACCAGGTGGAGCGGCCGCAGGGCAAGCTCGTGCGGGTGGTGGCGGGCAGCGTGTTCGACGTGGCGGTCGATATTCGCCGCGAGTCGCCGACGTTCGGTCGCTGGGTGGGCGTCGAGCTGTCGGCCGAGAACCAGCGGCAGCTCTGGATTCCACCGGGGCTGGCCCATGGCTTCCTGGTCCGTAGCGACTCGGCCGACTTCCTCTACAAGACCACCGATTACTGGTTTCCGGAACACGAGCGGTGCATCCGCTGGAACGACCCCGACCTCGCCATCGACTGGGGCCTCACCGAGCCCCCGCTCGTCTCCACCAAAGACGCCGCGGGCACGGCGTTCTCATCGCTCCAGTAAAGCACAACGCAAAACGGAGCCGGTCGGGGGTCGCGCGCAGCCGCCGGTGAATTTTGACTGGCAGAGTTGGCGCACCACATCAGTTGAGTGCGAATCGTCAAAATCCGCCGGCGGCGAGCACGTGCCCCCGACTGGCGGCTTACCCCTGGTGGCGTTGGTTCGGGGCTGGCCATGCCCCGTCACCGGACGCTCGCTTCCGGCATCCATGCCGTGCGCTCGCTCGATGCCGCCTTCGCTCTCGGCATCCTGCCTTCGCTCGGCGGCATACGCCGGCGACGGGGCAGTGGCCAGCCCCTCACGGGTCCATTGTCGGCAGAGGGCAGAGGGCAGGTACTTGCGGGTCGTTGTCAGTTCGTCAGCAGCTTGGCGATTTCGACGGCGAGGATGATGCCCACGCCCATGAGTGATTCGCCGGCGATCAGGCCGCTCGAGACGGGCACCGTGTACTCGTCGGCCGTCCGGGGAGCGGCCTTTGCAACCAGCCAGGCGACGAGGGCGCCGGCGAACATCGAGATGGCGTTGAAGGCCGGGATCACGCCGGCGATGCCGAGGCCCGTCGTCGAGGGGAGCCAGGGTTTCCAGCGGGCGGGGCCGAATTCTTCCAGGAGCGTGAGCACGACGCCGAGCAAGCCGCCGACCACGATCGCCTCGATGGCCCCGGCCGGGAGCGCGTCGAATCCCTTGGCGAGCAACAGGGCCACGCTCTCCCAGACCTTGGCCGAGGGAGCGGGCAGCGATTCAGAGCCGAGCCGCGACGGGTCGGACTGCACGACGAACAGATAGGCGGGCACGGAGACGAGCGTGCCGGCGATGACGCCGAAGAACTGCGAGATCGTCTGCTTGCGGGGGTTGCCGCCGAGCAGGTAGCCGCTCTTGAGATCGGTGAGGAGATCCGCGGCGTGCGAAGCGGCGCCGGCGGTGATCGAGGCGGTCATCAGGTTCGTGGTGATGTCGCCGGGAGCGATGCCGCCGTAGACGAGCTGGGTGATTTTTCCCATGGCGCCGATCGGCGTGATGTCGGTCTCGCCGGTGGCCCGCGCGGCCACGATCGAGAGGAGGAACGTGACCAGCACGGCGAGGATGCCCATCCACCACGAGATGCCGAAGAGCCAGTGGCCGAGCACGACGCAGGCGGTGCCGAAGATGAGCGAGCCTGCGAGGAACCAGGAGGCGGGCACCTCGACGCGAGCCAGCGGGTCGTCGGCCGTGGGGCGTGGGCCGCCGACGACCGCCGACAGCCCGCCGAAGGCCCGCAGGATCGTCCGCCACTTGAGGGCGAACGAGAGCAGCCCCGACGTGACCATCATCGCCGTGGCCGGCCAGAGCACCCACGACACGATCCCGCGGTAGCCGGGGCCGACGATGCCCTGGGCGACGAGCGTCGGGCCGATGATGCCGTAGCAGATCAGCGAGCCGATGAGCATCGAGGCGGCCACCCGCATCCCCATGATCGCGCCGGCGGCCACCATGATCAGCGAGCCCTCGAAGCCGAGGGTGTATTTCGTGAGCCAGTCGCGGGCCGCGGCCACCGGCAGCAGGGGAATCTCGGCCGGAAAGGCCCAGGCCGCGAGCCGCGCGAACTGCGGCACGAGGTCACGCCACAGGGCGATCAGGCCACCGCCGATGGCTGCCAGGAAGAGCGATCGGCCCTTGGCCGCGGCCGCCGCCGAGCCGGCGTGGAGGCTGCGGAGCGTCTCGGCCGTCGCGATCCCCGAGGGGAAGGGGAGCTGGTCGATGTTGATGAGCTGCCGTTTGAGCGGGATGGCGAGGCACACACCGAGCAGTGACACCGCGCCGATCCAGAGGCCCACCTCCCAGCCGCTGAGGAGCCGGCCCGTCGTGAGCGTGAGCGCCGGGATCGCCGAGACGAGCCCCGCGCTCGACATGTAGCCGGCCGCGCTGGCGGCGCTCGACATCGTGTAGTTCTCGAGCAGGCTGAACGGCCGGTCGTGCCACGCCGGGACGACCCGTTCGAGAAACGTGAAGACGGCGTAGGCGATGATGCAGGCCGTGATCGTGACGCCGAGGCCCCAGCCGGTCTTCAGGCCGACGTAGAGATTCGAGATCGACATCACGCCGCCGATCAGCATGCCGGTGATCACGGCCCGCGGCGTGAGCTGCACGGCGTCGTCGCCGGCGTAGACGTTGGCCAGCCACCACCGCGCGGCCTCGCGGTCGTCGGTGAACGGGGGGTGCTCGTGGGCATGCATGGGGCGGATTGTAGCCCTGCGGCGCCGAGACTCCTCACGCCGCGTGGTCTCCCCATCGAAGCCCTGAGCGGAAGCGAGGGGGTGCGTGACGCATCACGATCCCCCGCTCGCCGACTCAAAAGACGTCGAGATGGAAATGGTGGCCGTGGTGATACCGCCGCGACTTCGGGTAATAGTTCTGCCACTGCCGGTTGTAGACCGGGATCCGCATCTCCTGAGGGTAGCGGTAGTACAGATCGTTCGCCGACTGCATGTAGCCGTCGGCGTAGAAGTTCTGGGGATACCACACATACGGGTAGTGGTAGAGCCGGTTCCAATCGCTCGTGTTGTACGAGTTGCCCCATTGGTAGCCGTAGGCGTTTTGGCCCACGCCCTGCTGGGCGGCCGCGTCGGCGGCGGAAAACAGGGCCACGGCGCACACAGCCACCGCGGCGACGAGATGCCGAGTCATCGGATAGTCCCCCCTCGAGAAAACCGACAGTCCGGGAGATCATCGACGTCCGGCACGACCCGACTTGACGGAAAAACCGGCAGGATCGTCGCGGCGCGGCCACGGCTCACGCCGGCAGGGGCTCCTGGCCGGGGAAGCGGCCTTCCGCCAACTCGCGGTCCCACTCCTCGATCAGGGGCCAGTGGGGGGCGCAGGTTCCGAAGTCGGCGAGCGTCAGGTAGCTCTCGAGCCGGGCGATCGTGGCGTCGAGCAGCCGCCGGTCGTTGCGGAAGATCGGACCGTGGCTGGGGAGCAGCCATTCGACGTCGCTGGCGGCGATTCGCTTGAGCGACGCGATGAACGCGGGGATGTCGCTGCCGTGGTGGGCGTCGATGGCCCCCACGGAGCCGTCGCGGTAGATGTTGTCGCCGGAGAGCAGGAGGTTGCCGAGCCGGAAGGCGAGTTGGCTGTCGGTGTGGCCGGGCGTGTGCCAGACCACGAGCCGCCGCGAGCCGACCGCGATCGTGTCGCCATCGGCGACCGTGCGATCGACCTTCACCGTCGGCATGTCCAGGTGCACGTTTTGCGCCGCGATCTCGGCGAACGTCTTTACCCGATCGCCCGACTCCAACGACTCGACCGCCTTCCCGTGGGCGAGCACCGGCGCCTTGAGGATCGCCCGGGCCTTGGCGAGCCCCTGGATGTGATCGACGTCGGCGTGCGTCGCGACGAGCGCCCGGCACTGCGACAGCGGAAAGTCCATCTGCCGGATCATCTCCACGATCTCGTCCACGCTCTCCTCGTAGCCGATGTCGATGAGCGCCCAGTCGCTGTCGTCGTACACGAGGTAGACGTTGCAGCCGATCCGCCAGCCGGCCTGGTGATTCATTTCGATCACACCGGGGAATATGGGGCGGCGTTCGAGCATGGCAGACGGTCCGGAGGGAATAATTTGCGGGGAATTCGCTCGGAAGCCACACTTGCACGGCCCGGCCCGGCGCGGCGACGGCGGCGATCCGCGGAAAAGTGTAAGCCGCCAGTCACCCACCGGCAACGAACGCCGTGTTGGCGGCGGGACAGTGGAGGTGGCGCGTGCAACAGACGGGTGAACCGGTGCCGGGGGCGGCCTCGTATGCCGCCTGGGCAGGCACCGTGGAGGAACTGTGCACGCTGGTCGACGCGCTGCGGCCGGTCGCCGCCGCGCTGGGCATGGCCGACCCGGCGGCCACGGACTGGCACGGCGCCCTCTTCGGCAAGTTGCGGGGCGAGGTGGCCCGGGGCCCGTTCGTGGTGGCGGCGGTCTGCGGCGGCACCAACACCGGCAAGAGCCTGATCACCAACACGCTCGTGGGGGCCGAGATCAGCCGGTCGGTGCCCGAGGCGGCGCGAACCCGACATCCGGTCGCGAGTCTCCCGCGCGGTTCGGTCGGCGACATCGACCTCGCGGCTGTCTTTCCCGGCTTCGATCCGCGGCCCTGGACCGGCGACGACGACGCGCTCGCGCCGGGCGACGACGACCGGCTCGTGTGGCGGGAGGATCCGAGCGGCCGGCAGCCGCCGCGGCTGGTGCTCCTCGACACGCCCGACATCGACGGCACGCTCCGCGAGAACTGGCGGCGGGCGGAACTGGTGCGGAACGCCGCCGACGTGATCGTGGCGGTGCTCACCCAGCAGAAATACAACGACGCGGCGGTGCGCGATTTTTTCACGTCGGCGGCGGCGACCGGCAAGACCATGTTCGTGGTTTTCAACATGGTGGACTGGCCGCGGCAGCGGGAGCGGATCGCGGGCTGGCTGACGACGTTCACCGCCGAGACCGGCGTGAAACCGGCGGCCGTGTATGCCGCGCCGCACGACTTCACCGCCGCCGAGGCGGGACGGATCGCGTTCCATCCGCTGCCGGAACTGACGCCCGACGGCGGCACGGCCGGACCGGGCGAGCGGCTGGCCGGCTGCGACTTCGACCGCATCAAACGGCGGGCGATGGCCGGTGCCCTGGGGGTCGTCGCCGATCCGCGGCGCGGGGCGGCCTCGTGGCTCGATGCCTTCGATGCCGCGGCCGGCCGGTGGCGGGATGCGCGGGAACTGCTCGCGCGGGAGAGCCGCGTACGGGTCGAGCTGCCGACGGCGCCCCGCGAGCTCGTGTGGAACGAGATCTGGGACTGGCTCGAGCCGCGGCGATCGGGCTTCGATCTCACCGTGAGCCGCGTCTATCGGGTGGCGGGGCGGGGCGTGATGTGGGCGGCCAGACGGGTCGGCCTGGCGCGGTCGACCGAGCAGAGGCGGGAGGATTTCTCGACGGTCGAACTCGGCGGGCTCAAGCAGGCCCTCACCGACTTCATCGAGCGGCTCGATGATGCCTGTCGCCGGGATTCGCTCCTGGGCGAGATGCTGGGAACGCGGCTGGCCACGGCGGACCGTGCCGCCTGGTATGCCGACCTCGAGCGACGGCATGCGTCGCTGCCGCTGGTATCGGAAGACTATCGCGGCTTCGTGCGGGCGGAACTCGACCGGTTCGCCCGGGACAACCCGCAACTCGTCGGCTGGATCGTGACGGCGCTCAACGCCGGCGCGGTGGCCCGGCCGGCGATCACGGTGGGGCTCGGCCTCGCCGGGGCGGCCGTCGTGCCCGCGGCTGCCGCCACGGCCGGCGGGCTCACCACGCTCGTGCACCATGTCGGCGACGTCGTCGTGGGCACGGCGGCGACGCTGGCCGGCGAGGGCGCGCTGGGACTCACGGCGGTGGGGCTCAAGCCACTCGTGGAGCGGCTGTTCGCCGGCTGGTCTGCCGAGCGGGGCCGAATCCTCGCCGAAACGCTCCACGATGTCGTGCTCGGTGATCGGCTCGACGAGATCGATCGGCTCGCGACCGCCGCGGCGCGGCCGGAGGTGGCGCGGGCCCGAGCCCTGCTCGCCGCATGCAGTCGGGAGTGCGCCTGAGATGTCGCATCACGAATCCACGTCTGCGGCAGCGGCGGACGTCGCGAACGAGCCCGACTTCGGCGGCTTCGACCACCTGGTCCTGTCGCTCTCCCGCTGGGGCGAATCGCTGCCGCAGTGGCCGCCGGCCGGCCGCGTGCAGGAGGAGTGGCGGGGGGTCGAACCGCGGCTCGATCGTGCCCGGCGCGAGCTGTCGCGGGTGCTCGTGGTGGGCGTGATCGGTGGCACCGGCACGGGCAAGAGCACGCTCGTGAATGCGCTGGCGGGCCGGATCGTGACCGACGCGGGCGACGTAGCCCGTCCGACCACGACGAACCCGATCGTCGTGGCGGCGGCCGACGTCGATCTTTCGTGGCTGCCCGTGGAGGCGATGGGGGCGCGGGTCGTCCGCAGCGACGCGCCGGCCGTCGCCAACATCGTGCTCGTCGACTGCCCCGACCCCGACACGCAGGCCGAGCCCGATGCGGCCGACGCGGTGTCCGGGCGGCCGAGCGACACCAATCGCAACCGCGATCTCCTGGAGGCCGTGCTGCCCGTCTGCGACGTGCTGCTCCTCGTCGCCACCGCCCAGAAATACCGCTCCTGGATCGTGGCCCGCGAGGTGGCCGCGTTCGCCCCGGGGCGGCCGCTGTTCTTCGTGCAGACGCATGCGACGCGGGATCCGGACATCCGCGGTGATTGGCAGCGGGAACTCGAGTCGCAGGGCTTCATGGTGCCGCGGATCTTTCGGCTCGACGGCGTCGAGGCGGCGCGGCGGGCCGCGGCGGGCCTGGAGCCCGAGCCCGGCTTTCGCGACCTCGTCGCGGCCATCGATGCGGAGTTGGTCGGCCGCGCCGCCCGCCGCGTCCGTCGCACCGGCGCCGTCGATCTCGCGGCCTGGTTCGTGCGGCAGTGCCGCGGGCAGCTCGAGCCGCTGCGGGGACCGGTCGAGCAGCTGGCGAACGGCGTGCGCACTGAACGGGCGCGGCTCGAAGGGCTGCTGGCCACGGCCGTCACCGCGCACCTGCGCGGCCAGCGGCACGGCTGGCAGCGGCTCGTGACCGATGAGATCGTGCAGCGGTGGCACGGCGGTCCCTTCGCCACGTTTCTGCATGCGGTGTCGGCCCTCGCCGCGCTCTGGCGGCGGGTGCGTCCGGCGTCGGGCGTGATCGGACGGCTCGCCGCGGGGGGCGCCGCGGCCGTGACGACCTCCGACACAGCCGGCTGGCAGACGGTGGCGGAGCTCGGGCTCTCCGAGGCCGAGGTGGAGCAGTCGCGGACGGTGCTCGCCGGGCTGGCGACGCGGGCACGGATCGGTGAGCCGCTCGTGGGCCGCGCCCGCGTCGATGCCGCCCGGGTGCAGCCGCTCGCCGCCGCCGTGCTCGACCGCGTGGGGCAATGGCTCGGCGGCTCCATCGCCCGCCTCGTCGCCGACCGCCGGGGCCGCGCGGCGGGCCCGCTCGTGCACTGGGCGTTCGAGTTGCTCTTCTCGGGGCTGTTCGTCGCCGTCCTCGTGCGGGCCGGCTGGAGCTTCTTCTACGGCCATCTCTGGCTGGGGCGGCCCGTGAGCGGCCCGGGCTTTCTCCAGGAGGCGCTCGTGTGGCTGATCCTCTGGGGGCTGTGTCTTCGCTGGGCCGTGTTCGCGCTCGCACGGCGCGGGCTCGATCGTGACATCGCCGCGATCGTGGCTGAAGTGCCCGCGGCCCGGCTCGTCGATCCGCTGCTGGCAGACTTCCGCGAGGCGGCCGCGCAGGCGACGGAGTTCCTCGACTCCGGCGACCGGCTCGCCGCCGAGGCGGAGCGGCTGGCGACGTCCCTCGGCGAGCCGGTCGGTGGCCTTGGCCGGCTGCGGGCGGTCTCCGACCGGCCCCCCGTTTCCTGCTCTCCTGCTCCTGCCAGCAATCCGCGGTGAGGGGCTGCCCGTGCCCCGGGAGCCGGCGTGAGCTGCCAAGCGCAGGCATGGATGCCGTAGCGCGGGCAGGTCCGAGCGAGCGAAGGCAGGCTGCCGGAGCGCGCGTCCGGCGACGGGGCATGGGCAGCCCCGAACTTCCGCCAACCGGGGTACGCCGCCAGTCGGGGGCACGTGCTCGCGGTGGTATCATGTCGCGGTCGTGCGGTCATCGAGCCGCCGGGCGGTCTTCGCAGGATGCTCGTTCGCCGCATGATCGACACGTCGCTTCGACCAGTTGCCCCGTGGGCTGTGTGGACGCTGGTGCTGGTCGTGGGTGTCGCGACCACCGGGGCCGCCGAGCTCGACGAGGTGCGGCGGCGGGGTGAGCTCGTGTGGGCCGCCGATCAGGAAGGGGGCGGGCCGCATGTGTTTCCCGCCGCCGACGATCCGACGACGCTCACCGGATTCGAAGTCGAGTTCGCCGGGCTGCTCGCGGCCGAGTTGGGCGTGAAGTCCCGGTTTCAGCAGGGGCAGTGGGATCGGCTGCCGCTGCTCCTGGGCCGCTCGGCCGACTGCGTGATCAACGGCATCGAGCTCACGCCCGAGCGGCAGCGAGACTACCGCTGCTCGCGGCCCTACTTCGCCTATGCGTTGCAGCTGTTCGGCCGCCGCGCGGGCCCGCTCGATGACTTCGAACGGCTCTCCGGCCCCGGCCCGCACGGACCGTGGAAGGTGGGCGTGCTTACCGGATCGGCGGCCGAAACGGTGATCCGCGGCCGCACCGATCTCGACGTCGAGGTAGTGGGCTACGACGGCACGCTCGATTCGCTCGAGCAGGTGCGGTCGCGGGTGCTCGACGCGGCGGTGATGGATGACTGCATCTTCGCCTTCTACGCCGACCGCTTCGCCGATCTCCGCACCGTGGGCAGGCCATTCGCCGGAGGCCTCTACACGGTGCTCACTTCCCGCGATACCCCGGATTTGGCCGCGGCGATCGATGCAGGCATCGGCCGGCTGATCGCCGATGGCCGGCTGAAGTCGCTCTACGATCGCTGGGATCTCGCCGGCCGGCAGCAGATGCTGCTCCTGCGGGATGCCAGTGAGATTCCCGTGGCACCGGCCCGCAGTACATGGCACCTCGTTCGTGAGACGCTGCCGCTGCTGGTGCGGTCGGCCGGCATGACGGTGCTGCTGTCATGCATCGCGTTTCCGCTCGCGATCCTGCTCGGCCTCGCCGTGGCCGTCGGGCGGCTCTACGGGCCGCCGATCCTGCGGCCGCTGCTGGCGGCCTCTGTCGAGGTGCTCCGTGGCACGCCGCTGATGCTTCAGCTCTACGCCATCTTCTTCCTGCTGCCGAAGGTCGGGCTGGCCCTGCCGGCGGTCGTGGCGGCCATCGCCGGCCTGGCGGTCAACTACTCCGCCTACGAGTCGGAGATCTATCGGGCCGGGCTCAAGGCAGTGCCTGCCGGGCAGTTCGAGGCGGCGGTGGCGCTCGGGCTCACGAAGTGGCAGGCCCTGCGGCACGTGCTCGTGCCGCAGGCGGTGCGGATCGTGATGCCGCCGGTGACGAGCGACTTCATCGCACTCTTCAAGGACACGAGTGTCTGCTCCGCGATCACGGTGATCGAGTTGACGAAGCGCTACAGCGTGCTCGCGCTTTCGACGGGACGGATCGTCGAATTGGCGATCGTGACGGCGGTCCTGTACCTCGCGATGAGCTGGCCGCTGGCGGTGCTCTCGCGGTGGTTCGAGCGGCGGCTCGAATCGGGGGGGCGGCGATGATCGTCGTGGAGTCGCTCTCAAAATCCCGCGCCGGCGTCCATGCGCTCCACGAGGTGAGCCTGGCGGGAGAGGCGGGGGGCGTGACGGCGTTGGTCGGCGCGTCGGGCAGCGGCAAGACGACGCTCTTGCGGTGTCTCAACGGCCTCGAGACGTTCGATGCCGGGAGCCTCACGGTGGCCGGGCATCGCCTGGAGCCGGGACCGCACCCGCCCGCCGCCCTCGAGCGGCTGCGGCGGGACGTGGGCATGGTGTTCCAGCAGTTCAACCTCTTTCCGCACCTGTCGGTGCTCGACAACGTGACGCTCGCCCCGCGGACGGTGCTCCGGATGACGGCCACCGAGGCGCGGACGGCGGGGCTCGGCCTGCTCGACCGCGTGGGCCTCGCGTCGTTCGCCGCGGCCCGGCCGGCGACGCTCTCCGGGGGCCAGCAGCAGCGGGTGGCCATCGCCCGGGCCTTGGCGATGCGGCCGCGGGTGATGCTCTTCGACGAACCGACCAGCGCGCTCGACCCGTCGATGACGGCGGAGGTGCTCGACGTGATCGTCGATCTCGCACGGGGCGGCCAGACGATGGTCGTCGTGACCCACGACCATGCGTTCGCGAAGCGGGCGGCTTCCTGGGTGGTCGAACTCGCCGCCGGCCGCGTCGCCCGCCAAGGCCCGGCAGCCGAACTGCTGTAGGCCCGGCAGCCGCACAAAACAACTCCGCCCGGGAGTTTCCTCCCGGGCGGAGCTCACTGGCCGAAGTCGGGCAACAGATCTCCGTTCGACCTATCGTCCGAAACTCACTTGACCGAAACCGTCCGGCTCACCGCCACGACCTTGCCGTCGACCTTCTTCGACGCCGAGGCGTCGGGGGTCGGGGCAGGCGTCGCACCGCAGGCCGGCTCGCAGCCGCAGGCCGGCTCGGCACCGCAGCCGGGCTCGCAGCCGGAGCTGCAGTCGGGCTCGCAGCAGCTGGTGCAGCTCTTCCGGCACTTCTTCGCGCTGTGGAGGGCGCGGAGGAGGTCACGGATCGGCGTCGCACACTTCTTCACGCCGCAGCAGCCGGCGGCACCGCAGCTCGGCTCGCAGCAGCCGTTGCCGGCGTCGCAGGCCGGCTCCGCACAGCCGTTGCCGGCTCCGCAGGCGGGCTCCGCACAGCCGTTACCGGCACCGCAGGCCGGCTCCGCACAGCCGTTCCCGGCGTCGCAGGCGGGCTCGCAGCAGCTGCCGCAGCAGCTGTGCTTCCGCTTGCACTTCTCGAACAGGCCCTTCAGGCCGCCGAACAGGTCATGCTTCCGGCACTTCCGCCCGCCGCAGCAGCCCGCACCGGCGTCGCAGGCCGGCTCGCAGCAGCCGTTCCCGGCGTCGCAGGCGGGCTCCGCACAGCCGTTGCCAGCACCGCAGGCCGGCTCCGCACAACCATTGCCGGCACCGGCGTCACAGCCCGGCTCACAGCACCCAGCACCGGCGTCGCAGCCGGGCTCACAGCACGAGGCACAGCCGTGGTGTCCGAGCATCTTGTTCAGAAGCTCGAAACCGAAGGACTGGCTACAAACGGTGACGCCGAGAACCAGCGCACCGAGAAACATCATACGCTTCATCGAGCCACATCTCCTTTGCTTGCGGATCACGCGAGAATCGTCTGGTCCCGTTCTTGAGGTGCCGTCACCCCGAGGTTGTGATCCACGAACTTTTCCGCGACAGGCCTGTCGAGCCATTCCGTGACTCGAAGTGATCTCAGGTTGCTGCCGCCCCCTGGTTGCCCGACGGGCACAGTGATGCCCCGGGGGACAGAGTGGGCTATCGGCGACTACGGGAAAGCGGCTTGAGGCTCAGATCGTGTTTTTTTCCGCGGTGTTTCGGGGGTGCGCGTTGGGTCGAGCCTGCCGTGCGGCGCGCGTGCGCAAGGCCTGCGGGCAGCCGCCGCACGACCGTCACAGCTTCGCGTGAATCACCCCCGCAACCGGCACAGATTCACGCGCGAGGCCACGCCGCTGATAAACCCTGCGGTCTGTCGTGGAGATTGCGGGGAATGTTGACATCCCCGCTGCAACCGGTACACTCCGCCCCCGACTCTGGTGGCCTGAAAGAAGCAGCTGCTTCCGTCCGGCAAACAGGGAACTCCGGTGCGAATCCGGGACGGCCCCGCCGCTGTGACCAGGCGCCGAGGCCGGCTGTTTCGAGCCATTGCGGCGCCCGTCCGGGCCGCGAGAAGGCATGCAGCCGGCTGAGCCTGGGAGTCAGAAGACCTACCAGTGTCAGGAGTCTGCCGGACCGCGAGGGCGGAATGGCGGGCACGGTCGCTCCCGCGGCCGGTCTTCAGGCACTCAGGATCCGCTACTGCACGCTCCCGCTCCGTCCGTCGGTCGCGCCTGCGCCCGCATGCGCGTGCCGAGTGGGGGAGCGGTGCGCGTGTGGTCTGCCGAAGGCATGGACCCGCTGCATCGATTCCGCCGCCGCGGCATGACGCTCGTCGAACTGCTCGTCGTCGTGGCGGTGCTGGCGGCGCTCGTGGCCCTGTTGTTGCCCGCCGTGCAGTCGACCCGTGAGGCCGGCCGGCGGACGGCCTGCATGAACAACCTGCGCGGCATCGGCTGCGCCATCTACGGCTACGAGTCGGCCCGGCGAACCTTTCCCGTGGGCTGCCTCGAGTGCACCACCAAGGCGCCCCGAAAGCAGATCGCCTGGAATGCGTTCATTCTTCCGTTCGCGGAGGAGCATGGGGCGGCGGCGGCGTTCGACTTCGGTTTCTCCTACCGAAGCCAGCAGAATCGCGTGGCGGCGGGAACCGTCGTGCGGATGTTTCTCTGCCCGAGCACGTCGCGGACGAAGCGGACAGGGCCGACCACCGGCGACCGTAATAAGAACGGTCTGTGGGACGCCGGCGACGACCTGGCCTACACGGACTACGGCGGCATTTTTGGTGTGGGTTATTCCGTCCCGCAGCCGCTGCCTGAGCACGCGGGCGTGATGCAATACGAAAAGCCAACCGCGGCCAAGACCATTTTGGACGGGCTCTCGCAGACGGCTGCGATCGCCGAATGCACCGGCCGCGATTTTTCATATCAGTCGGAGTGGTCCAACGGCCAGAACATCTTCGACCAGTGGAATACAAGTGGGATCAATATCAGCCAAAACAACGAGATCTGGAGCGACCATCCCGGCATGGCCGGCATGGTGTATTGCGACGGACATGTCGAATTCGTGCATGAGTCGGTCGAGCAGGCTGTTCTGCTCGCGCTGTTGACCCGTGCCGGCGGGGACCAAGTGCGACGGTAAGAGATCCAGGGAGCCGTGAAAATGATCCGCAATGTGACGATGACGACGGTTCTGTTTGTGGCCATCGGCTGTGAAGCCCGTGCCGCCCTGGTGACCGTGAACGACTTCGATAACATCCTGTTTTGGGCCGGCAGCGGCACCAACCAGGCGGCACTCGTGATCCAATTCCCGACCACGGTCGGTACAGGCACGGCGACCGTGGTGCCGACGTCGATCGCCTGGGGCTACCGATGGGATGGATCGGCCACTTTTGCCGACATGCTGTTTTCGCTGGCTGGTGGCATCGCGAGCATCAGTTCACCCCCGCCGGAGCCTCCCTCGCCGCAGCCAGGCTCGGATCCGAATCTGGCAGTCGATCTTGGTTTTTTCAACGGCTTGGGCTGGTATATCGACTCGATCACGTACGACCAGAGTGGGTTGGGCGCTGGCTGGTCACCGGTGGTACGAGTGATCGCTCCATACGATTTTGATACTGGTGAGTACGCCGCCCAGTATCAGCTCGACAATGCCGATGGCGTGTGGACGGGAGCCCCCCTGGATTTTTCCGGTTCCGGCATCTCCGGAACGGCTCTAGTCGATGGCGGTTGGTATGGCTTCGTGCAGGCGGACGGCTTGGATTCGACGTTCGCATTCACCCAGCCCGTCTCCGCCGTCCCGGAGCCGTCGTCGCTCGTGCTCGCGGCCTGCGGGGCTGCGGCCTGGATTGCGTGGCGGCGGCGGGCGCGGGTGGCATGAGCGGCCCGCGTGTTTCCCGCGACGCCATTCTCGATCACAACACCCGGGCGTGGGATCGGCTCGCGACGCACCGGGCGGCGCTGGCCCGGCCGGCCGCCGATCATGCCTTCGACGATCCCCGCGGCTGGCTCGGAGGCGGCGGTCGAGTCGGCCGATCGTGGCTGCCCGAACGGCTCGACGGCCTCGAGGTGCTCTGTCTGGCGGCCGGCGGCGGCAAGCACGGGCCGCTCTATGCGGCGGCCGGCGGGCGGGTCACGGTGATCGATCTCTCGCCCGCGATGCTCGAACTGGATCGTGCGGTGGCCCGTGAGCGCAAGATCGACCTCGCGATCGTGCAGGGCTCCATGGACGACCTCTCGATGCTGGGTGCCGGCCGGTTCGATCTCGTCATCCACCCGGTGAGCACATGCTACGTGACTGACGTGGGGCGGGTGTTCCGCGAGGTGGCCCGGGTGACGAAGCCCTGCGGGATCTACGTGAGCCAGCACAAGTCGCCTGGCAGTCTGCAGGCGACGCTCGAGCCCGGGCCGGCGGGCCGCTACGAAATGCGATTCCCGACAGCTCATTCCGAGCCGTTGCCCCCCGAGCCGCCTTCGCGACTGCGGGAGAGCGGCACACACGAGTTCATCCATTCGCTTTCGGCCCTGCTGGGTGGCATCTGTGCCGCGGGCTTCGCGATCGAAGACGTCTGTGAGCCCGACCACACCCAGCCGGCCGCCGCCGTCGGCTCGTTTCCGCACCGAGCCGCGTTCCTTCCGCCGTACATCCGTGTGCTGGCCCGAAAAAGAGGGACGGGAGCGATTTTTCTTGCATGAGTGCCATAATGCGGATCCGGCATCTCGAAAAATCGCTCCCGTCCCTCTTTTTCCCCCTCTTTTTCCCATGATCTGCCTCACGATCCTGCTCACGACGAAAGACGCGGCCGACGTGCCGAAGATCCGCGACCTGCTCGCGCAGGCGATGCGGAAGAGCCGTGCCGAACCGGGCTGCCTGCGGTTCGACGTCTACCACTCCACCGCCGAGCCCCGGCGGTTCACGCTCGTCGAGCACTGGGCCGACCAGACGGCCATCGACGCCCACCGGCTCGCCGAGGCCTACACCACCATCTACAAACCCCAGGTCATGCCGCTCGTCGACCGCGAGGGGCATCCTGCGGAACTCTTGGACTGAAGCGATACCAATGACGGAGGCCGAAAGCGGCGGAAGCTCGAGGAGCATTGGGCCGCCGCGGCCCACCGCGACGAGACTTCTGCCGTTTCGGCCGTTGCATCACATTTCCGACGCATGATCCTCCTCATCGACAACTACGACTCGTTCACCTGGAACCTCGTGCAGCGGTTCGGGGAGATCGCGGCCGACGTGAACGTCGAGGTGCATCGCAACGACCAGATCACCGGGGATGAGATCGCGCGGAAGGCGCCGACGCATCTCGTGGTCTCACCCGGGCCGTGCACGCCTGACGACGCCGGCATTTCGTGCGACGCGGTGCGGCGGTTCGCAGGCCGGATGCCGATCCTCGGCGTCTGCCTCGGCCACCAGTCGATCGGCCAGGTGTTCGGCGGCACGATCGTGCGGGCCAAGCAGCTGATGCACGGCAAGGTCGATCGGATCGAGCACGCGGGCAAGGGGCTCTTCGCCGGCCTGCCGAGCCCGATCGAGGCCACCCGGTATCACAGCCTCGTGATCGATCCCCCCACGCTGCCCCGGGACTTCGAGATCGACGCCTGGTCCACGGCCCCCGACGGCTCCCGCGAGATCATGGCGATCCGCCACAAGACGCTCCCCGTCTACGGCGTGCAGTTCCACCCCGAGAGCTTTCTCACGCCCGCCGGCTACGACCTCTTGCGGGGATTTCTCGCCACCGCCCCGTGCACGCCGGCCGCCTGAGCCGATGATCGATCTCGCAGAAGCCATCGCGCTCGTGGAATCGACGTCAAGTCCGCTGCCGCCGCGGCGGCAGCGGCTGCTCGAAGCCGTCGGCCGTCGGCTCGCCGCGGGCGTCGTGACCGACTGCGATTCGCCCCCGTGGGATCGGGCGATGATGGACGGCTTCGCCGTCCGCAACGCCGACGTCGCGGCGGTGCCGGGTGGAGCTGCTCCAGCAGTCGTCGAACTCGACGTGGTCGTCGATCTCGCCGCCGGCGACGTCACGCAGCTCGTCATTCGCGACGGTGTCTGTGCCCGGATCATGACCGGCGCCCCGCTGCCGCCGGGCGCCGAAGCCGTCGTGCCGGTCGAGTGCGCGGTCGACGGCACGGCCGGCGTGCATGCCGGTGGCCGCGTGCGGTTGTCCGATCCGCGGTTTCGGGCGGGCCAGCACGTGGCTCGTCAGGGGGCGGCCTTTCGCCGCGGGCAGGAGGTGCTCGCGGGGGGTACGGTGCTGCGGGCTGCCGAGATCGGCCTGGCCGCCGAGGCCGGAGCGACGCACGTCGTGGCGGAGCCGCGGGTGCGGGTGGCGATCCTGCAGACAGGCAGCGAGCTCGTGGGCTGTGACCGCGAGCCAGCCTTCGGCCAGACCCGAAACTCCAACGGACCGATGCTGGCCGCCGCCGTGAGCCTGCTCGGAGGCGAGCCGATTCCACTCGGCATCGCGGCCGACAAGCCGGAGGCGATCCGGGCGGCGGTAGCGCAGGGACTGGCCGCCGACGTGCTGCTCCTGTCGGGGGGCGTGTCTGCCGGCGATCTCGACCTCGTGCCGGAGATCTTCCGGCAGTGCGGGGTCGAGCAGGTGTTTCACAAGGTGCGGCTCAAGCCGGGCAAGCCCGTCTGGTTCGGGCGGCTCGTTCGCGGCGCCGGCGAGCCCGATACGCTCGTGTTCGGACTGCCGGGCAATCCGGCGAGCAGCCTCGTCTGCTTCGAACTGTTCGTCCGGCCCGCGTTTCAGATCCTCGCCGGCCGTCCCCGAGATCAGTGGCACCTGCCGCGGGCGACGGCCGTACTCTCAGCCGTCGCCAAGGCGGCACCGGATCGGCCGGTGTATCTTCCGTGCCGACTCGGCCACGTGGATGGCGGGCTCGTCGCGACGCCCTTGCCATGGACTGGATCGTCGGACCTGCTCGGGCTCGCCGAAGCCCGGGGACTCATCGCGTTGCCCGCGGGTGGCGGCCGATTCGAGGCTGGCGCCGAGGTGGAAGTCGTGCTCCGGTGGTGACGCAACGCCACCCAAAACGCGAGGCTCGCAGGTCGGCGTGAGGATGCCGAGCGTGGCGTGCGGCCGCCAGCGAGGCAACTCATGCCGCCTGCGAGCCGGCTTGGGCCGATCGAGGTCGCTCCACTCGCTCCGGATGTGCGCTACGTCGGCAGGCTGCGGTGGAAGTGGACGTGCTTCCAATTGCCGCCGATCTTCTGCCAGATGCGGGTTTCCTCGCACGGCTTCGTCACGGGCCGGCCGGCGTCGTCGAGCGTCTGCGTGAGGCGGACGTAGACGACGAGGGCCACCGTATCCGAGAGCAGTTTCACGACGGGGGAGGCCATCGTATTGGTCACCGGCCGCGAGCCCTTCGCCGGATCCGACGGCAGCTTGAAATAGAACTCGTGGAAGGGGAGCCCCTCGACCAACTGGCCGCGGGCCTCGGGCTCGAAACAGGTGAGATCTTCGGCCACGAGACGATGGTAGGCCTTCCAGTCGCCGGTGGCGACGGCCGTCAGGAGCTGCCTGGAGAGATCGAGCAGTTCGGCCTCGACGGATGCGGAGGTGGTCATCGTGTGAATCCTTGTTGAGCCTCGAGCCTTGGGGGGAAAACTATGAGGCGACGAGCCCGAGCGACACGAGTTTGCCGAGGCATTCGTCCCGCTCGCGGCAGCGTTCGAGGCCGGCCCAGGCGGGATCCTGGGCGGCCAGAAAGTCAGCCTGCGACGCGGGGATCGAGCCTCCCGGCCGTGAGGCCAGCCGCCGGATCACCTCCTGATCCAGCCGCGTCAGCCGCAGGGCCTGCACGCGGTAATCGAGGAAGGCCTCCCAGACGAGCGGGAAGAGCGGGGCCACGATCTCGCGGCCGATCGTCTCGGCGTAGCGGCGGATCTCCAGTTGGGCGTGGCTGTCCATCCGCAGGGCGAGGAAGTGCAACAGGTTGTGGAGATCGATCTTCCAATAGGCTTCGGTGTAGGTGGAGAGCGGCAGATCCTTGCGGGCCTGTTCGCGGGCGATGCCAGCGGCGAGCCGCTCCTCGTAGACGCGGCGGGCCAGCCGCTGGAGTTCCTGCTCCGACTGCGTGAGCTGATGGCCCGTCGCAGCGGGCACGTAGTCGCCCGAACCCTGACGGTTCGAGGCGGCCTGGCTCCGCCACTCATCGTCGGTCGTCGTCTGCATCGCGTCGATGGCGAGCGAATACCGCGTCGAGTATTCGTTGACGCTCGCGGTGCGGTGGCGGATCCACTGCCGCCAGCAGTCCATCGGCACCCGCACAACGAATTTCAGCTCCGCCATCTCGAAGGGTGTGGTGTGGGCGTGCCGCAGGAGGTAGCGGATGAGCTGGCGGTCGTCGCTCACCCGGCGGGTGCCCTCGCCGTAGCTCACACGGGCCGCCTGCACGACGGAGCCGTCGTCGCCCATGCAGTCCACGAGGGCCACGAAGCCGTCGTCGAGCACCGGGAGCTTTTTCCAGCGCAGCGAATCGAGGAGCGATGCACGGTCGGTGGAGGGGGCTGTCGTCATCATCGCCGGACTGATCCTGCGGGCTGAAAAGCCCACAGGATGGGGCACGGGCCGGCGACGGTCAATCCTTCGCCAGAAGTTCCTGCAACAGGCCGGCCAGCTTGCGGGCGTCGTCGGACGTGTGAACCTGGTCGATCCGCGACTTCGGCACCCCGAGCTTGGCGAGCGAGTTGGTGATGCTCGTCCAGAGCTTCTCCCGCTTCTTGCCCTCGGCCAGATAGAGGTCGGTCACCTGCTCGCCGACCCGCTGCAGCAGGGCCGTGTCGAGGTTCTCGTAGTAGTTTTTGACGATCGACTGCTGGTATTTCGTGAGTTCCGCCACGGCGGCCGCCCTGTCTGTGAGGTGCCTGTGAGGTGTCTGCTGGAAGGAGTCACCCGATCCGGCTACAGTATCGGTCGAAAGGCCTGTTTTCTTCGAGAGATTCCGATGCCCACCATCACGTTCACCAACGAGAAAAAGGAAATCCAGGTGCCGGAGGGGGCCAACCTCCGCAAGGAGGCGCTCGCCGCGGGCGTGCAACTCTATCCGGGCATCCACAAGGTGGCCAATTGCCACGGGTTCGGCACCTGCGGCAGCTGCCGGGTGCTGATCACCAAGGGCATGGAAAATGCCAGTCCGAAGGGGCTGCTCGAGGCCGGACGCCTGGGCGTTTCGCTCGCCTACATCGGCAACGAGAAGACCATGCGGCTGGCCTGTCAGACCCGCGTCAATGGCGACCTCACCGTCACCACCTGCCCGCCGCTCAACCTGTTCGGCGAGAATTTTTTCAGCTGAACGGTCGGCTGAACATTGGTCGGGCCGTATCGAGTCGGGACGGCATGAGTTCCCTCGCCAAGGCCGCGGCGGCCTAACGCTCGGGATCCTCACGCCGTCCCTTCGCCTTCTCGCGTGCCGTGCGGGGGCTCTCGCGAAACGTGTGGTGTCTGATGAAGGAAGTGATCGCGGTCGTGAAGCCGTTTCTGGCGGAGAAGGTGCTCGAGGCGCTCGAGCTCGCGCCGCTCGAGGCGTGCACCGTGCGGGAGGTGAAGGGCTACGGGCGGCAGAAGAGTTATCTCGACCAGTACGGTGACAGCGAGTATTCGCTCGCGTTTCTTCCGAAGGTTGAGATCCAGGTGTGGGTGGATGACGCCCGCGCGGACGAGGTCATCGACCGCATCATCGCCGTCGCCCGTACGGGCCGCATGGGTGACGGCAAGATCTTCGTTCTCCCCGCCGTCGAGCCGCTCGTCGAGTGATCATCATTTGAGGAAGACGCCGGTGGCGTACCAGATGCCGTTGCCGCCGCGGCGGATGTCGTAGCCGTAGGCGGCCTGCGGACTGCGGACGGCATTCCAGTGGCCGGACGATTGCCGCCAGCTGGCGACGCAGTCCACGCAGGAGTCGAGCAGGTCCTGATTCTCCCAGCTCTCGGCGCAGACTTCCGACGCCGAGCCCGCACCCATGCGGCCGGCGATCCGCTGCGACCGCACGTCCCAGCCGTGGTGCCCCTGCCGGCGGATACGGGCCTGGTGGGCGGAGTGGCTCTCGGCCTCGGCACAGAGCGAAGGATCGCAGTTGCCCTGCGTGCTCCGGGGATTCTCCGGATGGATGCGTACGGCCAGGATCAGCGACCGCTGCGTGAGCGATCCCTCCGGCAGCGCCGCGAGTTCGTCGAGGTGGGCCGTGGTGAAGCGGTAGTACTTGCCCGGCGTCCGCGGCAGGACCGAGACGATCCGCCCCGCATAGCGAGGATGCGCGTGGTCGACCACGAAGACCCCCGGGCCGTGTCGCATCTCGACGAGGCTCGGATCGGACACGAGGCCGGTCGCCTCGGCCATGCCCAGCCGGCAGAACACCCAGGGCGTGCCCGAGCGGCCGAATCGCTCCTGCACGTCGGGGCGTTCGAGGTGCCGCCCCGCGGCGTCCGTCGGATTCCCCGACTGCGGCTCCACCGATACCAGCAGCATCGCGGCGGAGGCGCGAGCGGCCTCGAGCGCCGCGGCGTAGTCGTCGATCCGCTGCACGCCCTGCGGCGCCGCGACGATGCGCGGCACGGGTGTGGCGGCGACGGCGCGGCCGCCGAATGTCGCGAGGGGGGGGATCACCGCCACGATCGTCAGGGGCGCGATCGTCAGGGCCATGGTCGTCAGGGCCAGTCGGAGACCAGCCCGCCGGTTCGGGTTCGTGGTGAACATGCTGCACCTCATCCGTGGGTGAAAGGAACGAGATGGCGATTGAAGGGGCGGGACGCGGCGGCCGCAAGTGGCTGGCTGTTCGGTTCCGACGGTGCGTCTCGACTTGCGCCGCGTCGTGATGCCGCCAACCGTGGGCGTCGCAGGCAGTTGCGTGAAATCGAAAAAAATTCCGGGCCGACGGCCTGCGTGCCGCAGTCCCGACGCGGAACGTCGAGACTACGGGGAGTTCGGCGGGTTCGGCGTGACCGGCTCGAAGGGGCGCACCCAGATCGAGCGGAACTGCACCGGATTGCCGTGGTCCTGCAGCATGAGCGGCAGGGCGTCGGCGTGCTTCGTGTAGCCGGGGGGTGTGTGCCAGAAGGTGTTGCCCTTGATCACGGTGTCGACGTGAATGGCGACGCCGTTGTGGAGCACGCTGACGCGGGCCGGCGCGGCGAGCGAACCGTCGGCATGAAACCGCGGCCGCGTGAACAGGATGTCGTAGGTCTGCCATTCGCCCGGCTTGCGGCAGGCGTTGACGGCCGGTGGCTGCTGCTTGTAGAGGGCGCCGCACTGGCCGTCGGGATACGTGAGCGGGCCGTCGGTGCCGTCCTCGTACGAGTCGAGCACCTGGATCTCGTACTGGCCCATCAGGAAGACTCCCGAATTGCCGCGGCCCTGCCCCTTGCCCGCGGCCGGGCTGGGCATGCGGAACTCCAGGTGCAACTGGCAGTCGCCGAACGGCTGCTTCGTGGAGATCGCCCCTTTGCCGACCGTCGCCACGCCGTCGGCGACCTTCCAATCGTCGGCCCCCTGCCACTGGTCGAGATTCGTGCCGTCGAAGAGCACGACCGCATCGGACGGCACGGGCATCGGGCTGCTCGGCGCCGGCCCGGGATCGACCGCCGTGGGCCGCGGCCACTCGATCGGGATCAGCCACTCGCCGCTGGGGTGCTTCGTGCCACTGAGTTGCAGCCGCCGGGAGCGGATCGAATCGGTGAGTGCCCGGGCCTTCGCCTCCGCCTCGGCGATCGGCAGGCCCGCCTTCATGCCGGGCCGCAGGTGGCCGGCCGCCGCGAGATAGGCGTCGCGGAGCAGCAGCATCCGCTGGGTGACCTCGGGCAGGAAGGGATCGAGAGCCGATGGCATGTCGGCGGCCGCCAGCGAGTCGTCGCCGAGACCGCGGAGCACCGCCCGGCAGATCGCCCAGTGGCCCTGCGAATTTGGATGCACCGCGTCGGGGGCGAATACCGCGCCCGCATCCTTCGCCCGGGCCGCGGCCAGCATCTCCTGCATCGGTCCGTGCACGTCGATCACGAGCCAGCCATCAGACCGTTTCGACAGGAGCCACTTCGTGTAGGCGTCGAGGACGGCGTCGTAGTCTGCGTCACGGGCGGGGCCCGGCTTGTCGGGCCGCTTGTCGTACACCGGTGGTGTGAGATGGATGATCGTCGCCCCGGTCTCCGCGACGGTGTCGTGCAGCCGCTCGATGCCCGCCTTGAACCGTGCGAACCGCGCGTCGTCGAGTGGCTGGTAGATGCCGCAGTTCATGCCGTAGCAGGCGAGCACCACGTCGGGCCGCACGACCCGCAGCACGCGGTCGAGCCGCTCGCCGAGGTCGGGCCGCGGAAACTTTCCGCCGGCATGCCCGTCCTCGGACAGGCCCGACACCGTCTCGCTCGGCAGGGCCACGTCGATCACCTCCGCCTCGGTGCCCCGCCGCTCCATCCACGCGATGAGTTCGGCGACCCATGCGCCGCCATGCGCGATCGAGTCGCCCAGCACGGCGATTCGCCGGGCCTTCAGGAGCGTGTCGGCAGGCACGGTGTCGGCCGCCGGTGCGGCAGCGGTGCAGAAACCGCAGGCAACCAGGGGGATGAAGAACGCGAGAAATGGCCGCATGGTCACGGGGTCTCCGCAGAAGGGGCAGGTTCGACGTCGAGATCGGCCGCCGGCAGGGGGGTGACATCGAAGGAGAGCGCGTCGTCGTACGTCCGCCGCTCCCAGTCGAGCAGCATGCCGGGGTTCTCGGGATCGAGCACGGGAAAGACGTGCACCGGCGTGATCGACACGGTGAATCCGGGGCCTCCCTCGCGGCGGCTCACATCGACCTCGACGTGCCCGTAGTGCTTGCCGCCCGCTTCGAGCGCGTCCCGCTGCCAACGCTCGGGGGCATGGTCGTGGGCCAGGAAGATCTGCCGATCGTTGACATGGTCGCCGGCGGGGCCGCAGAGCAGGTCGCCGCCGACGCCGACGGTGTAGTAATGGACCCCGTCGGCGAACGAATGCTCGTAGATCTCGTCATGGCCACAGAACACGGCCCGCACGCCGTGGTCCTTGAAGAGTCCCGAGAGTTGGCGGAGCGGCTGACCGGAATGCGGATCCCGGCCTTTGTCCGTGCCCGGCCTCCGGCCGTGGACGCCCGCCGAAAACGGCGCATGGTGAAACTGCACGAAGACCACGGCATGTCGGTCACGGGCCGAGGCGAGTTCGCGTTTCAACCAGTCGTGTTGCTCCGACCCGGGGGCGTAGTCGGGGATGTGCGGGGCGTCTTTGCGATCGAGTTCGTGGTTGGTGTCGTCGGGCCCGTCGTCGGAGCCGCCGTTGGTCGTGTCGAGCGAGAGCAGGGTGACGGGGCCGAAATCGACGCGGTGGTAGCGGCCCTCGTGTCGTTCATCCGCGGAGCCGTTGCCGGGGTGTTCGAAGTAGCTGAGGAACTTGCGGGAGGCGAGGAGCGTGAACTGGCTGCCGAAGCCGCCCAGATCGCGGAGCCGGTCGTCGCTCCGTGGGCCGCCGAAGATGTCGTGGTCTCCCATCACCGCGACGAGCGGCACCCGCGCGGCCAGGGTGCCGAACGCGCCGGCATTATGCCGCCAGAATTCATCCCAGTGCCGCTGCTCGCCGCCGCTGGCCACGAGATCGCCCGCGATGCCGCAGAGCACCGGATTCCCGGCCCTCAGGCTGTCCGCGGCCCGGGCGGCGATCAGGGCGAGGTTGGCACGGTAGGCGGCCGTCTCGTCGATCACGTACCGGTCGCCGACCCAACGCGGACGAGGGCCTCCGGCGCTCGACGGGGAGGGAAGCCACTCCACGTTCGACTCCCGGGATTCGGGCCGTGCCTTCGCGTCGGCGTAGAAGAACAGCCGCACGCCGCCTCCCCTCCCCACGTCGCCGGGCCGGGGCGCCGTCGTGAGCACCGCTTTGGCGGTCGCCCCCGACTGCTCGACTGTGTAGGGGTAGCTCGTCGCCGGCTCGAGCCCCGTGATCCGCACCGAGTGCAGGGCCGGGGGCTTCGCATGCTGCATCGCCGCCGGCTCGGTCATCTGATAGTCGAGTTCCCGGCAGAGGAGCGGTGCCGAGGTGAACGTGCGGCCGTCACATGTGACGGTGCCAGGGTCGGCCGCCTCGGAGAACCAGCGGATCGTCATCGCGTCGGGGGCGGGGTTCTGCAGGTATGGCCGCACGCGGAACGGCGTCGCGGCCGGCCCGTCGGCGGCACGGGCGGCCGCGGCGACGGCCGTCGCCGCGGCCGCGAGGAGGATCATCGCACGGGCGAATCGGGCACGGGCTTTCATGGCGTGGCGACCGGGGTGGCTCCGGCCCGGATGGCGAAGAGATGGCTCTTGTTCGCGATGTACAGCGTGTCGCCGGCGACGATCGGCGTGGAGTAGACGCTGTTGCCCATGTTGATCTCCGCGAGCAGCCGCTTCTCCCGCCCGAGCGTGAAAACGGAGACGTCACCGTCCTCGTCGCCGATGTAGACCTTGCCGTCCACGATCAGGGGCGAGCCCCAGCTGGCCGCGAGCATGTCGTGGGTCCAGAGCGGCCGGCCCGTCTTCAGGTCGAGGCAGTGGAAGAGACCGCTGAAGTCGGCCACGAACACGAGCCCGTCGGCGATCGCCACGGTGCCGCAGGTGCGATGCATCGTCTCCTCGAAGTCGAGCTTGCCATTGGTGTCGGCGTCGAATCCTGCATAGTGCCAGACGGCCGCCGACTGCGGATTGGGCCGGGTCACCTCCCCCTGCTCCTTGATCACGGCCTGCTCGCGCCGGCGGGGCAGGGGCCGCGTCGGATCCTTCAGGCTCACGGCCAGTTCGCTCGACACGTCGCCCCGCTTCGTGGGATCGATGCACCACAGATGTCCCACCCCCTCACCGTGTTCCGGGTCCTCGCCCACGGCGATGTAGACGAGCCCCTCGTGCACGACCGGCGTGCCGATGATGTGGTTGCGGTCGGCCCGGCCGCCGAGCGTGTACTTCGACTCCTTGGGATTGCAGTCGAACTCCCACAGCTTCTTGGACCGGCCGTTTTCCCCACGGGCGTCGAAGGCGTAGAGCCAGCCGTCGCCGCCGCCGAAGATCACCTGCGGCACGCCCCCCAGTTCGGCATAGGCCGGGCTCGACCACTGGCCGTGGAGCACGTTGGCCCCGGGCGTGGCATCGGCCCAGAGCACCGTGCCATCGCGCTTGTCGACGCAGAGGAAGCTCGGTGCCTCGGCATTGGGCAGGTTGATGTGCCCCTCGTCCACGCCGTTGCTCGTATTCACGAACAGCAAGTCGCCCGCGGCCGTCACGCTGCACGAGCACATGTTGTGCTGCGAGACGCCGAGCTGCTTCATCATGTCGAGCACCCAGACGACGTCGGCCTCGTCCTTCTCCTGCACCTTCTCGGCCGTGAACGGGCCGTCGTTTTCGCCGTCGCGGAAGCCTTCCGTGTCGAGGCACTTCACCTCACCGCGGCTGGTCACGTACCAGAGCCGGTCCCCCTCCACGAGCGGCGCGCAGCAAATGCCCTGCAGCGGCCAGTCGTGCACCCGGCCGGTCGGCAGCTTCTCGCTCGAATCCTGCCAGAGGAACGAGCCGTCCTTCGTGTCGAAGGCGAGCAGACACCCGAGATCGACCTCGGGGGGATACCGCTTCAGCCAGCCCTTGCCGTTGTTGGTGCCGACGAACGCCTTGCCGCCGGCCACGACCGGATTGCCGTAGCTCTGGCTGCCGAGCGCCGCCACCCAGGCCACGTTCTTGCTCGTGTCGGGCTGCCAGGCGCCTGAGGCGGCGTCGAAGTCGCCCGGCGTCCACTCGGCCGGGATGTTCTTCGCGGGCGACACGTTGTTGCGAATCGGCGAGCCCCCCCACTGATTCCAGTCGCTCGCGCGGGCCGCGAGCGGGAGCACGATCAGGACCAGCGCGACGACCACCCGAACCATCAGACCCGGAGGGGTTGCCCCTACCGGGGCGACGGCGTTGCTGGCCAGCGGAGGCATGGATGCCGAAGCGCAGCCAGCATCGAGCGAGCGAAGGACAGGATGTCCGCAGCGAACGTCCGGCGACACGGTAGGGTCAACCCCGACCCCCACCACAGGCGGCAGCGCTCCTCTCGTCCTCATCACGGCACGGCCTCCACGGACACGTTGTCGATGTAAATCTCGGAGTCTTTCGAGTTGCCGAAGAAGCCGGGGCTGCCCTGCAGATTGCCCGCGGCATGCGTGGCATGAATAGTCCAGGCCTCGGGCTCCGGTTCGCCTCGCGGCCAGATCTTCCCTCGCAGAATCGCGGCCTTCTCCCGCGTGCGGGCCTCGAGCTTCATCGTGTACCAGCGGCCGGCCTCCCACGAAAACGGGATCGTCTTCGAGAAGTAGGTCGCGACCTGCGGTGGCCACGATCGGATCTGCAATTGCTGCGCGGCGCCCATCAGGTCGAGCGTGTACCGCTGGGCGATGAGCCCCATGTCGGGCATCCGCGCCTTCTCGAGCGCGGCCGGATTGCCGAAGGCCTTCTGGAAGGCATCGGCGTCGCTGTCGGAGGTCTTCGGGGTGTCGGCGGCCGGTGAGCCCGGCTTCACGACGCCCGTCTCCTGGGCGCGGAACTCGGCGCGGATGGAGTAATCGTGGAGCGTGATCGGCCCGATCCAGCCCTGGCTCCGCGTGCCTTTCGGGATCGTCGTCACCTTCACGAGGCACTTGGAACCATCGACCTCGCGGACGGCGTGACGATACCGCATGCCGATCCACGGGAGCGGCGGCTCGCCCTTCACGACTCCGGTCTTCGGGTCGGCCACGAGCGGAATCTCGTCGAAGTCGAATTGCCAGGGCAGGGGCGGCATCGAGCGGATACGGGCGCGGCCCTCGAGGCTGCCGACTTTCGCGGTGACGATCGCTCCGGCGTGTTGGCCGGCGGGCGCGGCGTAGGAGCCGTCGTTCGTGACGGTGCCGGCCGTTGCGCTGTATGTGGCCGGTGATTCCTTCACGAATCGGCCCGCCGCGTCGAAGAGCCGCGCCCGCAGTTGCACGGTCTCGCCCGCCGCGATCTGCGCCTCCGCGGGTACGACCTGCACCCAGGCCGGTTCACCTGCCGGGCCCTTGGTCGCGGCCGAGACGGTCTCCACCCGCGAGGGCGCCGGGCCGCTCGCGACCGGCGGCACCTGCGACCCCAGGCAGTAGAGCCGGGCGCCCGTGGTGAGATAGAGCAGCCCGTTGGCGGCGATCGGCGAGGCCGTCACCTCGTCCTCCTCGTCGAACCGCATGCGAGTGACGAACGTCATGCCCTCGGCCGTCGGCTCGAGCACGTGCCAGCCGCTCGTCGAACAGACGTAGAGCCTGCCGTCGGCCACGAGCGGGCTGCCGCGGACGATCGTGCCGAGGAGTTTCTGCGGCCGGCCGACCGGCGCGCCCGTCGCCTCGTCGAAGGCGTAGACCTTCGCGCCGTCGTCGATGAAGTAGATGCGGTCACCGAGCACCACCGGCATCGAGCGGCCGTCCATCACGCCCTTCTTCTGCCAGATGGCCGCGGTCGCCGTGATGTCGCCCATGCCGGCGGCCTTGAACACGGTCGCCGAGCCCATCGACGTGTTGTCGAGGTTCTCCTCGGATTGCGAGATGATCACGGTGTCGCCGTCCACCAGCGGGGCGGTGTTGATGCCGCGGCGCGAGAGCTTGAAGTTCCACGCCGCCTTGCCCGTCCGCGGCTGGAAGTTCCACACGCTGCCGTCGCTCGAGCCGAAGACGAGCGCCGCCGTGCCGCCGAAGTCTGCGAGCGAGGGCGTGCTGTAGGTCGTGTCTTCGGGCAACTCCTTCGTGCCGTTCATCCAACGGACGACGCCCGTCGCCTTGTCCATTCCGAGGAAGCGATGCGCCGGCCGGGCCGTATCGCCCCAGCCCGTGACGACGGCACTGGCGATGACGAGATCCTCGAACACGACCGGGATGTTCGTGCGGCCGCCATAGGTGGAGAGAAATCCGAACTCCTCGTGCAGCGACCGCTGCCACTTTGTCCGGCCCGTGGCCGCGTCGATCGCCGTGAACACGCCGCACACGCCGTGGGCGAACACGGTGTTCGACTCGGGGTCGGCGACGACGGCCGACCAGCCGACCCGCTCCGCCGGCACGTCGGAGAGATAGACGTTGAACACGTTCTCCCAGAGTTTCTGGCCGGTGGCGGCGTCGAGGCAGAGCACCTTCTCGGCCTCCTCGGGCGAGCCGGGCTTGTGCCGCACGAGCGTGAACAGTTTTCCGCCCATGATGACGGGCGTGGAAATGCCCCCCGCCTCGTCGTTCTTCCAGAGCACGTTCGTGCCCTGCTCGGGATCGAACGTCGTGACGAGCGGCGGGCCGGCGTAGTGGCGGTTCTGCTGCGGGCCGCGCCAGTCGGGCCAATCGGCGGCCAGCACGGCGGTGCAGGCCGCGAGTGCCCAGACGGCGAGTGCCCAGACCGCGACGGCCACGATTGGCGGCCGGGAGCATGACGGACGGCGAAGCGGCATCGGCTCGGCTCCAGGACGGGGGTTCAGTCGCCGAGGCCGGCGGCCTTCACATCGGCGGGAAACTGCGGATCGACGACGGCGCGGCTGCCGCGGCCTTCGGCCAGCCGGCTGGCGACGTCTTCGCGGATGCTGTCGATGTCGGCATCCCACCAGCGGCCCCGGGAAGCCGCGTCGGGTTCGGTGAGCGGCCGGACGAGCCGCATGCCCACGCCGAGCGCCGGCGACTCGGTGTACCACCACGGACTCTTGGGGAGGTTCGGATCCACGTCCTTCCAGTCGGGGTCTTCGGCCGTGCCGCCGGCGTCGCGGGAGCCGCGGCGGGCGGCGCTGCGGCATTCGGTCGACTCGTCGTAGTAGGCTCCGCCGCGCAGCACCCGCGGATACAGCCGCGTCGGCCACGTGATCGCGTCGGCAGCGGCGACTGGCTGCGGCAGCGCCGCCTGGCGGGCATAGCCCTGCTCGACGAGTTCATCGACGACCCACTCGGCCACGTTGCCGTGCATGTCGTGGAGCCCCCAGGCATTGGGCTGCTTCGTGCCGACCGGATGGGTCGTGTCGTCGGAGTTGTCGGCGAACCAGGCCACGCTCGCGAGGTCTGCGGCGTCAGCGCCCGCATGCCAGGGCGTCGCGGAACCGGCACGGCAGGCGTATTCCCACTCCGGTTCGGAGGGCAGACGATAGAACCGGCCCGTCAGGCCGCTGAGCCACTTCGTGTACTGCCGGGCCGCGAACGGCGTCATCGTCACCGCGGGCTGGTTCGGATCCTCGCCGTTGGTGAACGTCGTGGTGGGGTCGTACAGGTTCGACGGCGCCGTGACCGCGTCGGCCTCCGTTCCGGCGGCCACTTCGCGGACGCCCGCCGATTGCAGGGCGATGAACAGGTCACAGGCGGCCATGTACCGCTTGTATTCGGCCCAGGTCACCTCGCAGCGGCCCATCCAGAAGGGCGCGATGTCCACCTCGAACACCGGCCCCTCGTCGGCCGACCGGCCGGCTTCGGCGTCGGGGGAGCCCATGCGAAACCGCCCTCCCGGTACCGGCACCATCCGAAACGTCACGTTCGTGCCGGGGATCGTGTCGTCGTAGGCCACCATCCAGCCGCCGGGAACCTGGATCGCCGGCCCGTCACCCGGAGGCCGGGTATCCCCCGGAACGAAGCCCGGGTCGGCCGCGGCGGCCGTCGTGGCGAGACAGGCGGCCACGATGGCGATCATCGACGACAGGCGGGGCATGAGCGAGGTGACTCCGCGGGCGGAATGGGGAAGGCAGCGGCGCGGCCGAACGGCCTAACCTGTACAGTGTAATGTGTCGCTTCATCCCCGCCCAACCGCCGGTCGAGTGCCGTGGCCGCACCCAAACCCACCCAGTCCGCCGCCGGCAAGCCAGCCGCGAAGAAGGGGGACGAGAAGCCCGCCGAGCGGGTCGTCGCCGAGAATCGCAAGGCCCGACACGAGTACGAGATCATCGACACGCTCGAGTGCGGGATCGCCCTGGTGGGCAGCGAGGTGAAGAGCCTGCGGGTGGGAAGAATGTCGCTCGACGAGGCCTACGGCCGGATCGACGCCAACGAGGTCTGGCTGATCGGCTGCGACATCCCCGAATACGAGAAGGCCAACCGGCTCAACCATCAGCCCAAGCGGCCCCGCAAACTCCTGTTGCACCGCCGTGAGATCGCGAAGTTCGCCGGCCAGGCGTTCGAGAAGGGGCTGACGCTCGTGCCCCTGAAGATGTATTTCAAGAACGGTCGGGTGAAGGTGCTGCTGGGGATCGGCCGGGGCCGCAAGACCCACGACAAGCGGCAGAAACTCAAGGCCGCCACCGCGAAGCGTGAAATTGAAACCGCCCTCCGCGGCCGGGGCCGCGAAGGGCGGTGAAGCATGGCGGAACGAGGCTCGTCGCTCAGCGACCGGTGCCGCTGCCGACGAGCAGGGACTCGGACGACTCGGTCGAGTCCTCGGGGTGCCACAGCGGCATTCCGCGCTGAATGCGTTCGGCGAGCACGTCGATCTTCTGCTTCGAGCCGGCCGGAGCATGCGTGGGAATGAATTCCGGCGTGCACTGCGGCTCGAAATTCTCGTCGTGGCCGTAGAGTTCGATGATCTCAAAAACGTTGCGGATCCGTGCCATCGGGAACGAACGACTCCTTGTCTGCAAAGGGGTTGGAAACTGACCGGCACCCATCAGGCTGGCGGGACGGCCCCGGCGCCTCGGGCTCTCGGACCCGCGGACGGGACGGCCGGAGGCCGCGGCGGGTCGCTGCATGACGAACGTGACGCTGCCATTATGGGCCCGACCACACGCGAGTCAAACAATTCGCCGGCACTGAAAAAGATGCGGGAAATCCGGCCCGATTGCCCCCCGATTGTCCGTCACGACCGGCGCGAATTACCATCAGGGCGACGCTCCCGGGATGCCGGCGCGGCTGAAGCCGCCCGTCCGTCTGGAGCGGGCCGCGGTCGGCGGCGGGCTCCCACCCGTGGCCGGCACTGATGCCCCAGTTCACCGGATCGCTCGTCAGCTATCCCGCCCGGGTGTCGTTCGCGGCCTACGTGCTCACGATCCTGCTGGGGGGCTTCGCCCTCACGCTCCCGGCCTGCCGCCGGCCGGACCGGCCGGCAGTGTCGCTCGTGGACGGTGTGTTTACGGCCACGAGCGCCTGCTGCGTGACGGGGCTCACCGTTCGCTCGACACTCAACGACTTCTCGCCGCTGGGGCAGGGGCTGATCCTGCTGCTGATCCAGCTCGGCGGTCTGGGCATCATGACGATCACCACCCTGATCACGTTCCAGGCCGGCGGCCAGGCCACGCTCCGTCAGCGGGCCGTGATCGCCGACACGCTCGGGGTGAAGTCGGGCCGCGATCTTCGCTGGGTGACCGGTGCGCTCCTGGCGACGGTGCTGCTGGCCGAGGCGATCGGCTGCATCGGGCTCTGCTGGTCGAGCTGGGGCAGCGGCCCGGCCCTGGAAGTGCTCTGGACGTCGCTCTTTCATTCCATCTCGGCCTTTTGCAACGCCGGCTTCGCCCTGCACGACCAGAATCTCATGCCCCAGGCCGGCAACGTGCCGATCAATCTCATCATCTGCGGGCTGATCATCGTCGGGGGCATCGGGTTTCCGGTGATCTTCGACGTCTTCTCCCGACTCCGGGCCCGCGAGCCGTTCTGGCAGCGGCTGCACACGCAGTCGAAGATGATGCTGATCGGCACGGCGGGGCTGCTGGCTTTCGGTGCGGCGACGTTCTGGGCGTTCGAGTGGGACACGGTGCTCGGTGGCCGGCCGCTGACGGAGCGGCTGCTCATGGGGCTCTTCCACTCGACCACCTGCCGCACCGCCGGGTTCAACACGGTCGACTACGCGGCGCTCACGAGCGAGACGCTCTTCCTGGCGATCATCCTGATGGCGATCGGCGCCGGCCCCTGCTCGACGGGGGGCGGGTTCAAGGTGAGCACGTTCATGACGCTCGCCATCAACAGCTGGTCGAGCTTTCGCGGCCTCAAGCACGCCAATTTCTTTCGCCGGACCATTCCCCATGCGGCCGTCGAGCGGGCGGCGGCGACCTCGCTCCTGTTCGCCGCCGTGGCCATCGCCGCCCTCGTGGCCCTGCTCGTGGCGGAGTCGCGCGGCTCGCTGGCCGGCCGGCCGCGGTGGTTCTTGGAGGCGCTCTTCGAGTGCATCTCGGCGCTCGGCACCGTGGGGCTCTCGACGGGCATCACCCCGTTGCTCACCGATCCCGGCAAGCTCGTGCTCGTCGTGCTCATGCTCATCGGCCGGCTCGGCCCGATCACTGCGGCCGTCGCCCTCTCGCGGGAGCGGCGGCCGTACCAGCCCGAATACCCCCAGGAGGAGCCGCTCATCGGCTGATCACATGGCCCCCGTGAAGAAGTTCATCATGCTCGGGATGGGCACGTTCGGCTCGGCCCTCGCGACGAAACTGGCCGCCAACGGCTGCCAGGTCACGGGCGTGGACCAGAAGCGGGAACGGCTCGACCTCTTGAAGAACGTGCTGCACGAGGCGGTGATCGGCGACTCGACCGACCGCGAGGTGCTGGAAAATCTTCCGATCCGCGATGCCACGGCGGTCTTCATCTCGCTCGGCGAGACGATCTCGCAGTCGCTCCTGGCCACGCTCCACGTGCGGGAACTCGGGGCCCGCAACGTGATCGTGAAGGGGGTCACCAAGGAGCACGGGAAGATCCTGGAACACCTCGGCGTCGATCGCGTGGTGTTTCCCGAGGAGGAAGTCGCCCGCGAACTGGCCGACCGGATGACCTGGCCCAACGTGCTCGACTACCTGCCGATCGACCCGGAATACAGCGTGGCGGAAGTCGCGATGCCCTCGTCACTGTCCGGCAAGACGCTCGCCGAGGCCAACCTGCGGAGCCGCATCGGCGTGCACGTGATGGGGATCAAGGACGTGATGAAGGGGAAGTTCGAGATGTTCCCCGACGGCAAGACGCGGCTGCTCGAGGACCAGGTGCTGCTGGTCGTCGGCCGCGAACAGGAGATCGCCGCGCTGCGGGAGTTGCCGTAGCGGCGTGGCGGCCGATCATTGCCCCGGCGGGCCCGGGGGGAGCGCGATCTCGATGTCGCCCGGAGGCGGAGCCGGCGTCGAGGCTGCGGCGGGCTTCGCCGTGGGATCGAACGTCGGCGTGTCGGTGCCCGTGCGGGCCACGAGGTCCTGGCTCAGATGGAGATGCTCGCCCCCTCCGTCCGGCCGTAGTTCGAGCAGGGTCACGCCCCATTGGCCTCGGGTCTTCTTGCCCTCCACGGCCACGACACCCTTGGCCCTGGCGCCCGCCACGTCGAACTGGAGCGACGCGATCCCGTCGGTCTCGTTCGCCGTGCCGCGGACGGACGTGCTGCACGTGACCGGCGCGCCGAGCGCGGCCGCGACCCGCTCGTTCTGCATCACCTCGTCCACGGCCTCGGCCACGAGCGGATGCTGGGAGAGACGGCGACATCCGCCGCCGAGAACGAGCAGTGCCACGCAGCATGCAATGGCGATCGTGAACCGACGCATGATCGTTCCTCCCTGAACGTAGAACGTGAGCGGAAAACGGACGAACTGCAGGCAGGCTCCCGGCTCAGTTTTTCACGTCGTTGGCCCGGCACCAGGCGATCTTGTCGGCGGTGGTCGTGGGCAACGCACCTCCGGCCTTCGCCCGCGGGGCCGGCTTGGCGACCGGGGCCGGGGCTGCTTCGGCCACGGCTTCGGTGTCGGGGGGTGCCTCTGGCGCGGGTGCCGCCGGGGCCGCAGCCTTGGTGCCGCGTGCCCGGGCCAGGATGTCGGCGGTGGAGAGTTTCGCGGCCGCCGCGGGCTTGGCCTCCGCGGGTTTGGCGGCGGGAGCGGCCCCTGCCTTCGCCCGTGCGGCGGCGAGGATGTCAGCCGTCGATGCCTTCTTGGCAGCTCCGGCCGCCGGCTTGGACGCAGCGGGCTTGGCCGCCTCTTTCGCGGCCGGCTTGGCCGCCTTCGGCTCGGCGGGCTTCGGCAGCGGCTGCGGCACGATCTTCAGCGCCGTGGGATCGATGTCGTACCAGCCGATGTTGTTGAACTGGTCGAACTCGACCAGGCAGCGGCCGTTCATGTTGACCGTCTTCACGAAGCCCGTGGTCTTGGCGAACCGGGCGAGCTCGGGGGCCGACGAATTGATCACGACGTACTTGTCGGTCCACTCCGCCTTCAAACGCTCGATCGTGTCGAACATCGGTGATTCCGCGGGGCTGATTTTCGCAACAGGACAGAGCCCGAAAACGCACGGGCCAGCCCCTAGAAATGTGATGCATCGGCAAGGGGATCGCAAGCCGCACCGGCCGCCGCCTCGATTCCCCGCGGTCCGATTGCATACGACCACTGGATCGTGCGGGGGAGCGCGTCCGAGTGCGGCTCCCCGAGCGGCGCCAGCCGCACGAGCCGCCCGTCGGCCGTCCGGTAGGTCGAGCCGAGCCGGCCGGGCTGCTCCTGCACCCGGCAGGCGATCTCGACCAGCACGGCGTCGGTGACCGCCGGATGCGGCGTGAAGCTTGCCGAGAAGTGCGACCGCCCGGCCAGGCCCACGCCGACGATGGCGGGCCGGCCGGCGGCCTCCGTGGGCATCACCTCCGTGAGCACGGGCGACGCGGGCCAGCGGGGATCGCCCATGTCGCCGTCCGAACCCTCGACCGATTCGCCCACGAGGCTGCCGCCGACGGCCACGCGATGCCCCCAGCGGTCGCCTCGCCAGTCGAATGTGACGGTGGTGTCGCCGATGGTGATGACGGGATGTGATGAGGGTGACATGGGCGTGGTCAATGGTGTCATCGAGCCAGCCAGCCCGAGCCGGCTCGGGGGCGGCACAAGTCTCGTCGCGGTGGGCCGCGGCGGCCCAATGCTCCTCGAGCTTGCACCGACCCCCTCGCCTCCCGTGGCGAGTGGCATTTCCGGGGAGGTGCTGGAGTAGCATAAGCGTGGGAGAGATTCATGGAACCGCGTCGTTCGCTCGGCTGGCCGATTCTGCTGGGCGTCGTGCTCATCGGGTCGATCATCGCGCTGGGCGTGGGCTGGGTGCTCGTGAGCATCGCGGCGGCGCTGGGGTCGAAGAACGCGGCCTTTTACTACGCGCTGCTCGGTGTGGGGGTGGCCCTGCTCGTGCTCGTGCTCGTGGGCGTGATCGTGTATCTCGCCCTGACCGTGAAGGCGATCGCGCTGTCGCAGCGGCAGAGCAACTTCATCGACAGCGTGACCCATGAACTGAAGAGCCCGCTCGCCTCGCTCAAGCTTGCATTGCAGACGCTCACGCGGCGGCCCGTGCCGGCCGAGCAGCAGGCCGACTTCCACCGGATCATGCTCCACGACATCGAGCGGCTCGATACGCTCATCGACCACCTGCTCGACGCCGCCAAGACGCTGCAGCGCCGGCCGCGGGGGGGCCGCGAGGTGGCCACCGTGGAGCCGGTCCTGCGGCAGGTCTGCGCGGCCGTCGCCCAGCGGCATGGCATCGATCCCGGGCGGATCAGGATCGAGGTGCCCACCGACCCCGGCCCCGCCGTCCTCGGCCGCGAGACCGACCTCGAGATCGTGCTTCGGAATCTCGTGGACAACGCCGTGAAGTATTCGCTGCCCGACCCGCAGGTGGACGTCACGGTGGCGGAGCCGCGGCGGGGCCGCGTGACGATCGCCGTCAGGGACAACGGCCCGGGCATCCCGGTGTCGCAGCGGCCGCATGTCTTTCGGCGGTTCGTGCGGCTGGGAAACGAGTTGGAGCGTGCGACACAGGGGACGGGACTGGGCCTGTTTCTCGTGAAGGCGCTCGTGCGGCAGATGCGCGGGAGCGTGGGCGTTCGCGGCCGGCTGCCGCCACCGGGCACGGTGTTCGAGCTGGAACTGCCGGCGGCATGACGGCCGGAGCAGTTTCCGGGCCGGGGCTTTTCCCGCCGGTTGGGAGTGGTCTAATCCGCCCCATGAGCCACACCCACACGGCCCCCCGGGCCACCTCTCCCGCAGTCGATGTCGTGCCCGTCCGTCGCGTGCTCGTCAGCGTGTTCGACAAGACCGGCCTCGACCGGCTGGCCGCGGGCCTGAAGGCGGCCGGCGTGCGGGTCGCCAGCACGGGGGGCACGGCGACGGCCCTCGCCGCCCATGGCCTACAGGTCGACGACGTCTCCGCGATCACCGGGTTTCCCGAGGTGCTTGACGGCCGCGTGAAGACGCTGCACCCCAACATCTTCGCCGGCATCCTCGCCCGGGGTGATCGCCCAGACGACCTGGCGGTGCTCGCAGCCCACGGAATCGAGCGGTTCGACGCCGTGATCGTGAACCTCTACGCCTTCGAGGGCGTGATCGCGAAGCCCGACTGCACGCCGGCCGAGGCGATCGAGCTGATCGACATCGGCGGGCCGAGCCTCGTCCGCGCGGCGGCCAAGAACCATGCGTTCACGGCCATCGTCACGCATCCCGATCAATACGACGACTTCCTCGCCGCCATCCGGCGGGGCGGCACGTCGCTCGCCGAGCGGCGGCACCTGGCAGCCCGGGCCTTCGAGCACACCGCCGGCTACGACACCGTGATCGCGGCCTGGATGACCCGGCACGCGGGCCTGGAACACGCGGCGGTGCGGGACGGTGGCGAGGCCGCGCTGCCGGCGCGGGTGCCGCTGCCGCTCGAGCGGCGTCTCGCGCTCCGCTACGGCGAGAATCCGCACCAGGCGGCGGCGCTCTACGCCCCCGCGGGTACGCATGCCGGCCTCGCGGGACTGAGGCAGCTCTGCGGCAAGGAACTTTCCTACAACAACCTGCTCGACCTCGACGGCGCGACGCGGCTCGCGGGCCTCGTCGCGGAGCCGGCGGCCGTCGTCGTCAAGCACACGAACCCCTGCGGCGCGGCCAGTGCGACCACCGTGTCCGAGGCGGTCGCCGCGGCGATGGCGGCCGATCCGACGAGCGCCTTCGGCTCGATCGTGGCGGTGAATCGTCCGTTCGACCGGGCCTGTGCCGAGCTGCTGCTCGCGCCGGGATTGTTCGTGGAGGTGATCGCGGCGCCGGCCTTCGCGTCGGAGGCGGTCGAGCTGCTCACCACGCGGCCGACGTGGAAGGCGAGCGTGCGGCTCGTCGAGCTGCCCGCGGGCGACCCCTGGGCGGCGACGGCCGGCCTCGAACTGCGGAGCGTGGCCGGCGGCATGCTCGCCCAGCGACCCGACGTGGAGTCTGACGATCCCGCCGCCTGGAAGGTCGTCACGCAGACCGCCCCGGCCGCGCCGCTCGCGCGGGCGTTGGCGTTCGCGTTCACGGTGGTGCGGCGGCTCACGAGCAACGCCATCGCCGTCTGCCACGGCATGAGCCTCGCCGGCGCCGGCATCGGCCAGACGAGCCGGGTCGATGCCGTGCGGATCGCCCTGGAGAAGGCGGGCGAGCGGGCCCGGGGCGGCGTGCTCGCCTCCGACGCGTTCTTCCCGTTTCCCGACTCGATCGAACTGATCGCCCGGGCCGGCATCGCGGCGATCGTGCAGCCCGGAGGCTCGAAGCGTGACGCGGAGGTGATCGCCGCGGCCGATGCGGCGGGCATCCCGATGGTATTCACCGGCCGCCGTCACTTCAGGCACTAGGCTCTGTCTGAAAACTGTATCCGGCCGTCTGCTTGGTCTTTTCGAGCGGCTCTTCGTTGGCTTCGCCCGCCGTATCGCCTTGATACGGCTTGGCTCAGCCGTCTCGATCCGCTCAAAAATCCGCGGCGCAGCCGATCCGGCCCAGTTCTCAGACAGAACCTAGCAATCCCGGCCCGGGCCTGCACATGCCCTCTCGCGGACGTTCGCCTCGGCCCTCCAGGCCTCGGGTCACTGCATGTCCGCTTCGCTTTCGGCATCCTGCCTGCGCTCGCTTCCATAGCCCGCGAGAGGGCAGGTGCAGGCCCGTAGCGAACGTCCGGCGAGCGGGGCACGGGTCGCCCGAAACCTGATTGGGCGCGTAGACGCAAGAGCCGGCGCGATGACCTCTCGCCTTGATATAACGTCTCCCATGACATCGATTCTCGACACGATCGTGGCCCGAAAGCGCAGGGAGGTGGAGCTCGCGCGGGAGCGGGTGCCGACGGCGGCCCTCGAAGGACGGCTCGCGGCGGCGTCGGGCGTGCGGGATTTCTTCGGGGCCGTGGCGGCCCCCGGACCGATCCGGCTGATCGCGGAGTTCAAGCGGAAGAGCCCGTCGGCAGGTGAGATCCGCCCTGGCGCCACGGTCGAGGACGTCGTTCGCGGCTATGCGGCGGCCGGGGCGTCGTGCCTGTCGATCCTCACCGACGCCTGGGACTTCGGCGGCAGCCTCGTCGATCTGGAGTCGGCGCGGGTGGCGGTGCCGCTGCCCGCGCTGCGGAAGGAGTTCATCGTCGATCGGTACCAGGTGCTCGAGGCCCGGGCCCACGGGGCCGATGCGGTGCTCCTGATCGCCGAGTGCCTCGACGACTGCCACCTGCGGAGCCTCTATCGCGACATCCTCGACCTCGGCATGACGCCGCTCGTGGAGCTGCACGACGAGGAGAACCTGCCGCGGGTACTCGATCTCGGGGCCACGCTCGTCGGCGTGAACAATCGCGATCTCAAGACGATGACGACCGATCTCGACCACGTGCTCCGGCTCCGCGAGCGCGTGCCGGACGACGTGGTGCTCGTGGCGGAAAGCGGCATCAAGACCCGGGCCGACGTCGAGCGGCTCGAGGCCGCGGGCATCGGCGCGATGCTCGTGGGGGAGTCGCTGCTCAAGGCCGCCGACCCCGGCCGTGCCGCCGCCGAGTTGCTCGGGAACCCGTAGGCCCGTCACGGAGCGATGGGCCTCCATCGTCACCGCACGAAGCGGTAGCCCGTGCCGCGGACGGAGAGAAAATGGACCGGTTTCGAGGGATCGGCCTCGAAGTACTTCCGGAGGTTGAGCATGAACGTGTCGATCGTGCGGGTGGCCGGCGCCCGCGTGAGTCCCCACACGTTTTTCAGCAGCTCCTCCCGCGACACCACGCTCCCCTCGTGCTCGACGAGGTAGCGGAGCAGCTTCATCTCCAGGTTGGTCAGCCGCACCGGCTGCCCGCGGGACGAGGCCTCCCAGCTGTCGAAGTTCACCTCGGCCGAGCCGAACCGACAGACGTTGGCCTTCGGTGCGGCTTCGGCGAGCGTGCGATCGCCGCGGCCGCGGCGGGCGAGCAGGTTGCGGACGATCGACATCAGCTCGTCGAGATCGAACGGCTTTTGGAGATAGACGTCGGTGCCGGCGTCGAAGCCCCGGATCCGGTCCTCGACGAGCGTTCGGGCCGTGAGCATCACGACCGGGACGTCGCTGCCCCGCGCCCGGATCGCCTCGCACACGGCATAGCCGCTCATGCCCGGCAGCATGAGATCGAGCACGACGAGATCGACCGGCGTATCTCCGGCCTCGAGCCGTTGCAGCGCCGCCTGGCCGTCCCCCGCCGTGCTGACGGCATACCCCTCGGACTCGAGGTTGTATTTGATGCCGAAAGCGAGATGCTCTTCGTCCTCGACCACCAGAATATGCGGCATGAAGGAGCTCACGCGACGATCAGCACGGGACACCGACGAACAATCCGGGAGGCGAGGGGATCGGGACAAGCTCGAGGAGCATTTGGACCGAGTCCGCGAGGTCCACGGCGACGAGACTTGTACCGTCCCCTCGCCGGCCCTTCGCTGCTCGAGGCCGCCTGCCGGCTACCGCACGAGTTCCGGCCGCGGCGCCACCGCACGAGCATAGCCCCGTGCCACGAACCAGTTCCACGCATCGTGCACCGTCTCCCCGAACGGGCGGTAGTGGTAGCCGAGTTCCCGCTCGGCACGCCGGCACGAGAAGTTGTGGGCGAGCATCGACATCCGCGTGGCGGCCGAGTTGATGTCGGGCTCGCGGCCGAGCAGTGCTGCGGCGAGGTCGCCCACGAGGCCGGCCGTGCGGATGATCGCGCGGGGGGCGATCCCGAGCGGCTGCATCCGCCCTGCCGCCCGGGCAAACACCCGCCAGGCGTCGAGGTAGGAGAGTCCGTGGCCGCCGAGGATATAGCGGCGGCCGGTCTGGCCGCGGGCGAGGGCGGCCAGGATGCCGGCCGCCACGTCGCGGACGTCCACGAAGTCGTTCGATCCGGGCGGCGCGAACAGCCCCTTGCCGGCGCCGACCTCGAGCAGCATGCGGCCACTCGACGGCTTCCAGTCCCAGGGACCGATCATGTAGACGGGGTTCACGATCACGGCGTCGAGTCCTGCGTCGACTTCCGCGAGCACTGCCGCCTCGGCCTCGCGCTTCGTGACCACGTAGGGGCACTCGGGCATGCCGCCGGGGGGCGTTTCTTCGTCGGCGGGGCCGCCGTCGGGCCGCAGGCCGATCGCATCGACGCTCGACACGTGCACGAGCCGGGCGCCTGCCCGCCGTGCGGCTCGGGCGATCCGCCGCGTGCCCTCGACGTTCACCTCCCGCATCTCGGCGAGGTGCTTCCAGCCGCAGTGCACCATCGCGGCCGAGTGGACCACGCAGGCTGCGCCGTCCAGGGAATCCTGCAGGGCGCGTTCGTCGTCGAGCCCGCCCGCGACGTGGGTGAGCGGCAGGCCGGCGAAGGCCTTGTCGCCCACTGTGCTCGACCGCCGGACCAGCACCCTCACGCTCCGGCCCTGGTCGACCAGCATCCGCACGACGTTGTTTCCGACCAGGCCGGTGCCCCCGGTGACGAGGCAGTCGCCGGCGGCATCGAACACGCGGGGTGCGATCATCGGAGCATCGTCCTCGAGGCCAAACGAATGCGCCCGGGTCGATCGATCCATCGCCACGTACCCAGGCCGGCAGTTGTAGATCGGAAAACTCCCGGGGGCGAATTTGGGGGGTGGGCAATCCTGACGGCGTTGACGCGCACGCCGCCCACCCCCGAAGATGCCGGCGGCCGGACGGAAGGTGTTGAGACGACACGGTTTCCGGCTGGTTTCGGTCCGCGCCGGCTGCCGGGCGCCGTCCGGAGAGGCCTGCGGCGGCGAGGGAGCCCACGTGGCGGATGTCGGCATCGAACCGGTCGAGACCCGGTCCCAGCAGCGGCGGTTCGTCAGCCTGCCGTGGCGGATCTACCGGGACGACCCCTGCTGGATGCCCCCGCTGGTGATGTCGCAGGAGGAGCTGCTCGGGTTCCGCCCGCATCCCTTCTACGAGCGGTCGAAGAGCCGGTCGTTCCTGGCCACGCGGGGTGGTCGCGACGTGGGGCGGATCACGGCGATCGTCAATCAGGGCCACATCGACCGCTACCAGGAGCAGCTGGGCTTCTTCGGGTTCTTCGAGTGCGATGATGATCCGGCCGCGGCGCGGGCGGTCTTCGACGCCGCGAAGGGCTGGCTGCGGTCGCAGGGCATGCAGCGTGTGCGAGGGCCGACGAATCCATCGCTCAACTACGAATGCGGCCTGTTGATCGAGGGCTTCGAGACGCCTCCGTTCTTCATGATGACTCACAACCGTCCGTATTACGGGAAGCTCGTCGAGGAGAACGGCTTCGGCAAGATCGAGGATCTCTATGCCTTCTGGGGCAAGACATCGATGCTCTCGTCGCTCGACTCGAAGCTGGGCACGATGGTGGAGGGGGTGAAGGAGCGGTTCGGCGTGAAAGTGCGGCCGCTCGATCGCAGCCGGTTCGACGCCGAGGTGCGGATGTTCCTCGAGATCTACAACTCGAGCCTCGGCGGCACCTGGGGCTTCGTGCCGCTGAGCCCCGGCGAGGTGAAGCACATGGCGGCGAGCCTCAAGCACCTGATCGTGCCCGAACTCGCGCTCGTGGCCGAGGTGGAGGGCAAGCCGATCGGCACGGTTTTTTGCCTGCTCGACTACAACCCGCGGATCAAGGCGATCAACGGCCGCCTCTTTCCCTTCGGCTTCCTCAAGCTCCTGTGGAACAAGCGGGGCATCAAGCGGATGCGGGCGATCAGCACGAACGTGGTGCCCGAGTATCAGGCCTGGGGCGTGGGGCTCGTGCTCATGGCCGCGCTCGTGCAGCCGATCTTCGACTGGGGCATGGAGGAAACGGAGTTCTCGTGGGTGCTGGAGAGCAACCACCTCTCGAAGCGGACGCTCGAACGCGGCGGCGCGCTCGTGACCAAGAAATACCGCATCTACGACGCCGACGTGACCACGCCGTGACGCCCGCTACCGGCGGGACCGTCGCTGGACGCGGGGGCTGGAGCGGTAGCCGCTGCCCTGGATGATCGCGCCGCCACCTCCGCCCACGAAGCCGCCGGCGGTCACCACGCCGTTGCGGGAGCCGGAGTAGCTTCGCGACGGCGTGTTGGAATACGGCCACACCCGCTTGCCCTGCCGCTGGGCCCGCTCCCACTGCATCGAGCCGTAGTTGATGCCCGAGAGGTTGAAGCTGCGGTAGGGGTTCTGCGGCGAGATCGCGAAAGCCGGCGCCGTCGGCAGGGGGAGGGCGGCGGCGATCAGGCACACGAGCAGACGAGCGAAGCGGGGCATGGCGCGGGCCTCCGAGGGACGTGACGAAGAGTGTACGGCTCGCGGCCGCGCACGGTTCGCCCCCCCGGCCTCACGTGCCGGGGCGTTCGGGGCGGTAGCCGATCGATTTGCGGGGCCGCCGCTGCTTGCGCTGCCTGCCCCTGCCGGCGGCAGGCTCGCCTCGCTCGCGGGTCGTGGCAGGCTCGCCTCGCTCGCGGGTCGTGGCAGGCTCGCCTCGCTCGCGGGTCGTGGCAGGCTCGCCTCGCATGTGGTCGCCCGAGGTCTCTTCCGTGAACGCCCGCGTCGCTTCGCGGCGCTTCCTGTCGAGGGCCTCGCGTGGCGGACGATCCGGGATCAGGCAGTCGCAGCCGGAGCCGATCAGGTCGTGTCGGCCCGCCTGCTCGAGCGCCCGCCGCACCTCGAAATAGTTCTCCGGCTTGAAGAACTGGAGCAGGGCCCGCTGCATCCGCCGATCTTTCAGGCCCTTCGTCACCTTCACGGGCTGCTTCGTCATCGGGTCGAGGCCCGTGTAGTACATGCAGGCCGCGATGTCGAACGGGCTCGGGATGAAGTCCTGCACCTGATCGGGCTTGTAGCTGTTGCGCTTGAGGAATACCGCCAGGTCGATCATCTCCTCCACGCCGCTGCCTGGGTGGCTGGCGATGAAGTAGGGCACCGTGTATTGCTTCTTGCCGACGCGGCGACTGGCTGCCGCGAAAGCCTTGTCGAACTCGACGTAGTCGTCGGCCGACGGCTTCTTCATGAGGTTCAAGACCTCGGGATCGGTGTGCTCGGGCGCCACCTTCAAGTGGCCGCCGACATGGTGCGCGGCCAGCTCCTCGAGATACTCGGGGTCGCGGCGGGCCAGGTCCATTCGCACGCCGCTGGCCACGAGCACCCGCTTCACGCCCGCGACGGTGCGGGCCTCCCGCATCAGATTCTTGAGCGGGCCGTGGTCGGTGCCCAAGAGCTTGCAGACGGTGGGATGCACGCAGGAGAGCCGGCGGCACTTCGCCTCCACCTCCGGCCGCGTACACCGCATCTGATACATGTTGGCCGTCGGCCCGCCGATATCCGACACCGTACCCTTGAAGCCGGGCTGGCTGGCAAGCAGCTTGATCTCGGTGATCACCGATTGCCTGCTGCGGCTCTGGATGATCCGCCCCTCGTGG